>Ga0209629_10004843_pt1 | contig 10062 bp, 5 predicted proteins | sample TergutCu122P5_FD_187286 | JGI IMG/M metagenome (GOLD analysis project Ga0209629, IMG submission 187286) | Cubitermes ugandensis P5 segment gut microbial communities from Kakamega Forest, Kenya - Cu122 P5 (SPAdes) (version 2) | ecosystem: Host-associated > Arthropoda: Insects > Digestive system >... | reverse complement strand
TAAAGTTAAACAAGTTATGTTCTGGGAATGTATTTTCCTGAAAATTTAAAGTTGTGAAACAGTTGTACCAATGCATGGTTGTCGTACATTGGGTCATTAGTTTGGTTACCAGTAACATTTCAAGGGAAACATATCAACTACATTACCTCCTGTCCCTCCAAATAGTCACAGTGTGCTGAACATCATTTCAGATTTGTTTTGTTTAATCCTCTTGAAGTTCTCTTGGTTTTGTCTTTGAAATGACCACTGGAAAAGAATGTCAAAACCAATGACATATGAAGATCAGTTGTCTGGGATATGACACTATTGACTGGAAATTTATTACTGGTGTTTTGGAGGAACATGATGCCTCCTTCCTCAGGGTAGTCCAAGAAGAAATTGGTAACAAATTACCAGTCAACACTATGTTCCAGAAGACTGCAGTCTTCATCAACAATGCTGTGAAAACCTCACATCACACAAATTACATGTTCAGCAGACTGTTTCTAGATTTCTGTTCCCTAATGACAAGGACTGAGATGGTCCTCAAAATGTTGCCATTCCGCGACCTGATTTGGCTGCTAACCCAGGAATATTTTATTCAGAAACTATTTTCACATGCTCCATTCTATGTTGTTGGTTGTGTTGTTCTTGTCATGAGAGGCTTGGATAAAAATATTCATTAGTATAATGATGACCATTTAGCTCATTTATCTTCTGCATTTTTACAGTTCTTTTTGATGGATGAAAGTAAAAAGGATGTACAGTTGCCTGTGTGCATGTCATGAAGCCAATTGAACTTACGCATTAGATGGGGAATATGGAGATTGATGCCGCAGGTGCTTCATGAATGGGGAAGGAGGCCCCAGCACCCACTGAACAAGAGGATTGGAGTGGAACTGTTACATTATCTTGGACCAGATATGAGCCAACAGTGTGCCCCATGGCCATAGTAGTAGTGTGCAGTCAGTGCACGCATTCTTTGGTACCTACCTCTGAAATTTTATAGTGACATAATTTGAAAGACCACATTTGAATGTTTGTGGATACAAATTGTTAAAGGGGTAATACTGAGTAGGCGGCCAGTATATGAAGGTCTGTAACGCCAAGAACCACCACACATCGTCAATCCCGGCTTTGGTGACGGGCAAATACTCGATGTACGAGTAGATGGCAGTGCAGCAGTTAGATGTGACTACTGGTACATGGTTGTGACGTAACGTGTAACGAAGTTCGTGCAAGATGCGAGATTCCGCCAGAGATGTTAAATTGTCTTGTGGGGTAAGAAGTCTATTAGATTAGTATATAGCTTTGAGTTGCCAATTTTGAGTTCTTTCATGGCTAACATCGGCCCAGTTTTCGAGTCCATCAGTATCACACTAATTTCCTTCGAAGATAAGACACAGCATTGGTTTTACGTTCACAATATAGTATTGCTAAATTGGACGATTAACATGTCTATACGCTTTTCTCTGTACGTTGAACAGAGCTCACACGCAGCTCAACACGCTATGACGCAGATACTTCTAATAAAGTGGACGGGGAAGAGAACTACGAATTGATAAGCTCGCAGTGAGATTATCTTGTTTACTTTCCATGTGTATCACGGTTCATCACCTTGACATTCGTAGGTGTGCAAAAATTGTTGGTTATCGTGTCGCTTCGCTTTATCTCTGCCGGAATGACCTTCGTCGTTTACCAGCAGATGGCAGAATGCACATCAAATCGCACGTGTTGATATCGCGGTTGAGACTGCTGCAAGTTTATTTCTCTGCAAGCGTGCGTAGTGGTTACCTGTGCAGAAAGCAATCAAGCTTAGCAATGTACGAAGCAGTGGAAAGAGGTTCACCAAATACAATTGACTACAGAGTATATTTCAGTGAGTTATAAGTTTAAGTTCATCAGTATTTCGGAGAGGTCGCTTGTTGTGATAAAGGGATACTTATTGAACTTACGAGTTTGTGTGATATTTGTATTATCAACGCTGACCTTGTTGTTGATTGTGCTGTTCCCTCCCTTCTCCCTCGCTTGGTTTGTAGTTTGCATCATATTGGTAAGTGGTAAAATAAATTGTAATGAAAGAAGGGTATACGACAGTTATCAGTGGACAAGCTTCATACGACTCGTCTCTGTTGGTCAAAAAAGTGATATTGTTGAATTACCAGGGATTCTTGACATCCCTAGGCGCTATCTAACATTAGCTCCTGGATAGTATGTGTTACCTGTCCTGGGCTTTATGTATTGGCAACTTTGTTGTCCCGGAATAAGAATGACATAATATTTGGCTAACGTGTAAATAGAAATCCCAGTTTCTCAAAATGTTCAAGAGTATAGCCTGTACTTGGAGAAAAGTTAATATATAATTATTATTTCAGGAAATGCTTCTGGTCCAATTTCCCCTTTACATGACATTCCAATTTATGCTGATGCTAGTAAGAAAATCTACAATATGGTTGTAGAAATTCCTCGGTGGACAAATGCTAAAATGGAGGTAAAAGAATTTTCTTTTGGTATATGTGACTCTTGAATTTAAATCAGCCTTAGGGAAGTGTAGCATATAAGTGAGGCAGACATGTATCTCCTTTTGTATTGATTAAATCTTTAAGTGTGAGATAAGATAGATAATTGATAACAGGTGGGTGTGGTGATGCTCTTGGATATAATATTGGAGTTATGAGAGAATGTGTAATGCTAACACTTTTTGAAAAGTTAAATAACAGTTATAATTAAATTAAATTCATTGTGTTGGGTTAACTAGTGGTAGCCTGCCTCAAGTGTCTGTTATTGCCATTTTTAGACAAGTCTGTGATGTTTTATGTAGTGCAGTTGCAATCTACAAAAGCTGTAACTATTGTTATGGACTGTTTTTGCATTCAACCCCTCTTTTATATTGTTTTAAAGATCGTTACTTTAGTAATATGGATGAGATTATCTATAGTTTTAAGTATGATAAATATTCATGGCCATTGAGTTTTTTGCCCATTGTTGAAAATCATTTGCTATAAAAGATGTTGGTTTATGCTTTTCTTTTTATTTAGATCAATTTGAAAGAAGTTTTAAACCCCATTAAGCAGGATGTAAAGAAAGGAAAGTTGAGGTTTGTTGCCAACTGCTTTCCTCACCATGGTTACATTTGGAACTATGGAGCCATTCCCCAGGTAAAAATGTGTATATGTATTCAGTTCACATATTGTTTGCTGAACAATCAACTCAGTGATGTCACGTGTTCATCCAGGTGTTGAAACACACCCTCATGTTCTGTGAATGTTTTTCCTGTGTGGTAAATTACTAATTTTTTTTAGCAATTTTTAATCTATTTGGTTATGTAGTGACAATTTTTGTTTGAGTCAGTACCGTTACATGTGTGGATTTTGAGATTTTTGCAGAAGTGTTGCTGAAGATTCCATTCATCTAGGATATGATGCTGTGTGACTGGGTAACTGGGTCCTAACATTTCAAGGCAGCATTGTGATGCAGCATCATATCCCACAAGAATGGAATCCATACCGTCAAGTAATTTGGTTTAGATCACTGCTTTTTTGGTTGTGTGAGAATGTAGTGTGGTAGAAAAGTACTGCTATTTCAGAAGATACCATAACCTCAGAACTAATTTGGTGTGTTTAAATTCAAGAGCAGTACTGAAGGTTTTCATGTGCCCAAAAGCTTTCATCAAATTCTCTTTTCTGACCCTGTTTAAGATTTTATGGACCTTCAGGTGACCAACCCAAGGTCAAAGTTTGAGTGTGTTAGAAGATTAGGAAAATAAATATCTCATTTGTCACATGTTGGACACTTCAGGTGACAATCAATCAAAATGATATAGCACAAATTTTGCATTTGAAAGCCAGAGATCTAAAATTGACAAAATTCTTGTACCCTACTTCCCATTGAATTCAGCTGATAAATATCATAGAATGAATAAAACTAAAGAGCATGAAAACTGATGCAATATGGACAATTGTCAGAATTTCTTGACAAGAATTCGGATTCAAACTTGGTGCACATTGAAGAGCTTTTTTTTTTTTAACTTGTTCTTACCAATACAAGATCTTTCAGCACAATTTGTCTTGGTTACTGGCAGCATCATTAAATAAGTCAACAAAAAAATAATAGTTTTGAAATATATGTGCTTAATGAATGATGTTATAGTGAGGCTGCAACCTAACAGTTGTGCTAGTGTAACATTGTGCACTGTGTGACAGGAGGCACTGTCTCTATTCCTATGTATCCAGACATCCCTGGAGAGAGAAATTACATAATCATGTATTTGGAAATTACATTAATTGTACATGGAAGTAATTAGTAAGCTCATGACTACTGGCTATGTAACTGTGATTGACTTCCTGGAAATGACGGTATGATGTTTGTCTTTACTGTAACATCCAAAACAGTGCTGTGGTCTTTGTAGCAACCTATCCAGTGGCTGCTAGGGTCCCTTTCCTAGGGTATCATGGAGAGACAACCTTTCACCTGTGTCAAGAGTCAGGACATAAAATGCATGTAGTTTTTCCTCTGTATTTTCTGTTGTGTTTGAAGTGCTCCAGAATCATGTGATCACCACAGGTGGCCAGCTGAAGCTAGTGGGGGCATGAATTTTTTTTTATGAGTAATGTGTAGCTTCACATATGTTGTGGGATGATGCCTATACCATGGTATGTCTGTAGCTGCCTGTACCTTATCTTATCTTATCTTCTTTAGGGCTGGTCAGCTTATGCCCCGGATGCACCTAAGCCTTAGACTTAATGTACAGCCCTAAACACTCATTCAGCACACACACAATAACCCTGTGCCTCTTATAAAGAGGCAAAGGTCCCTTACTGAGGCTGTGCTTATATCTCTTGGTTCGACATTCAGCTTCACAAAGACGTTATAGCGCTGACGAGCCAACGCCTTGCAGCAGCAGATAATATGCTGCACTGTTTCAGTCTCCATCCTGCAGAATCTGCAGATTGGATCCCCATCAAACAAGCCCATAATATACAGGTGCATATCCTGTGAGGATCGCAACTACCATTTTTAGTTGTTGCCAACTTAACTTAAGCAGGTCAACAGCTCTTTTCTTGCATGGTCTGCCTATAAAAAGCTTGCCATGTCTATGACCTGGCAAATCTCTCCAGGTGCTGTAATGTTGATGCTCAGTCCAGTTCTTAATTGCTTCTCTTGCTGAACTCTTAGGTATTCCAAGAGCCGGCTCTGGACCAAGTAATGGCGTAGCTGACGCTTGTCTAGCAAGCTTATCAGCCTCCTCATTGCCAAGAATGCCACGGTGCCCTGGCACCCAAATGAGGGTTACCTCATTCAGGCTAGCCAGTGCAAAGAGAGCATCCAGGCATTCTGCAATCAGTCCTGAAGTCACTTTCGGACTGCTAAGTGCCTTAAGTGCAGCCTGGCTATCAGAAAAAATAAGAATCCACTTATTTTTATAAGCCCTTCTTATGTTTTCACGTGCACATTGTAGAATGGCATATATTTCAGTTTGAAAAACCATGGCAAATTTACCCAAAGGGAAGCTAAAACTTCTATTTGATCTTAAGCCAAAAATACCAGACCCTGTCCTGAGTTAGCCCTAGAGCCGTCAGTGAACCAGATCAGAGCATCCTCAGGGAACACTGGTTCTTTGTTTCTCCAATAATCCCAGTCTATAATGACATTGAAGATTTTGGAATAATAATAAACTGGAATAGTGTAGTTGACCACATATCCAGAATAGGGTCACCCACATTTTTCCAGATGGATAGCAACCCTGCTACTGTTTTAGGAGCAGCTGGTTGCTTAAGTATGTGCAGCCTATAGAGGCCATCCTTGCCTCCGCCTTGATCAACAGATCCAGTGGAGTCAGATTCAGAAGCACCTCCATTGCTGCAGTAGGGGTCGATTTCATAGCCCCCTGCCTGTACCTTAATGTGCTAATTGACAAAATATTACTTCTGTTTATAAATAAGTTTGGATTGTAACAAAGTAGAATGTTCCTGTTTTATCGATTAGATAATTTAATCACAAAATTTATTAACCATACTTGATTGACAGACATGGGAGAATCCAGAAGTTTTAGACGAATCAACAGGTTATAAAGGTGACAATGATCCTATTGATATTTTGGAAATTGGCTACCGTGTGGCAAAGAGGGGAGAAGTTCTTCAGGTTAAAGTGCTGGGAACTATAGCTCTCATTGATGAAGGTAAATAGAAGTGTTTTTATGTGTGTTTTGCTTTCATTTCCTTAAGTGTTGTTACTCAAGGCTGATCTTTAAACATTGACCATTCTCTTCAAAATTTCTATAGAGTTTGAAGGATAGTACTTCTGAAGGAGTATGGAAGTTGTATTCCTTTCCGGAATGCCTGTTTATAATTGTATCACCACTCTGAAGTGTATCTGTCTGTCGATAGCCTCTCAGGAGGTCCTGAAACTAGTGTAGGTTGTCTCTTATATTGTTCCTATGAGAATGGTTGCTTTATCACATAGAAAGTCTGTATGAGCTGGGACATCATGTGACAGCTGACTTGCTCAGGGATTGATAAAAGAGACACTCCATATTATATATATTGACATTGTATTCAAATGAAGGTGTGCTTATACCCCAAAGCTTTTATTTATATTAATTCACTTTTATTTTAGGTGAAACTGATTGGAAGATAATTGCAATTGATGTGAATGATCCCTTAGCAGATGAGTTAAAAGGTAAATATTCCATATTTCAATTAACATCATAAGTCAGTGGATTTCTCTTGATTGTTGAATATCATAGGAATAAATACTAGAGATAGACATTGATTCTTAACTTTAGCAATAAAATATGAAAGTCTGTCAGGCACATTAATGCATTCTCTGTATAAAGTAACTGTTGTTTTAATATTAATAATCCGTAGTACTTATTTCTTTATCCTACTATACTTATTTACTTACTCCATGGAGCAGAGTCCTTCTTGATAAGCTAACTGGTTCTGCAGCTAGCCAAGAAATTCCCTGCATTTTTGGAACCTGAAGGTTCATCACCGTACTCACAAGTGCCCACCACCTGTCCCTATCCTGAGCCAACTCCATCCAGTCCTCACAACCCCCTCCCACTTCCTGAAGATCCATCTTAATATTATCCTCCCATCTGCATCTGGGTCTCCCGAACGGTCTCTTTCCCTCAGGTTTCCCCACCAGAACCCTGTACACCCCTCTCCCCTCCCCCATACGTGCCACATGCCCCGCCCATCTCATTCTTCTCGATTTTACCACCCACACAATATTCGGTAAGGAGTTCAGATCACTAAGCTCTTCATTATGTAATTTTCTCCATTCCCCTGTTGCCTCGTCCCTCTTAGGCCTACTTTATCCTAGCATACCTGTCTTTAATAATGAAAAGTATGTTGCAGGTTGGGGTGGTAATAATGCTGAAGATTTGTGTTTGTTATGTGCCCATTTCAAATTTTGGCCAGTACAGTTGCAATCCTGGCTGGTTTTCATGCTTCTCCTTGGTCTCTGCCAGGCACATGCTGGGATAGAACCTGGATTATGTCATGAGTGTTTCCTTCTAAATCCTCTGCAGTTCATCATTTAAGAGTTACTGTTCCATTTGACACATTTGACTGTGATATACGTAATGAAGTCATAAAATGGACCATAAATGAACACCAGTGAAAACTGTGCAATACTGAAGGTGTGTCCAGACTGCTCATTCTCATGTTCACGATACTCGGAATGACTGTTGCTGGCTGTGTACTGACTTCTGGTCCAGTGGTGTGAAGTACCCAACCTGCAGTGTGGCCTTGTGGGCCCCTGTCTTCCTGTCTGTCTCTGCCTCTCCTGAGGCACAGTGTTGAAGTGTGTTATGTAGGTCCAGGCTCATGAAACTGTCCACAATTACAGTATCGAGCAAGTCAAAGCACAAACACAAGTCCAAGCATGACCGGTCTCCATGCACATGCTGGAACACCAGCTTTCAATTTCCAGTCATCTAGCAAAAAATAGACATTCCTTTCACAAACAGAATGTGTGTACAAATTTAAGAAAGTCTAGGTAGAGAACAGTTACTTTCCTGGGTCTTTATGTAATGAGATGAACAAATGTTGGTATGTGTGTAGTAAATTAACTGTAGTGCATAAAAGAAATGATCAGTTTGTGGCTGAATTTAAATCCAGACATTCTGCTGACATAGCTTGGCTGTTGGCAGCTAACAAGCAAGACACATCACTCTGCTCAGTGCCAGTCTGATGTTAACTGTGTAGCGAGACACAGGAAGGACTGAGTGTGAAAATGCCTGGGAAGGTTGATTTCTTGGAGCAGTGGAACTAACTGTTACTGTTGTTAGGAGGTAAGAATTGTTGTGCACACGTTTGGAACTGAGAATGGAAAACCATGCACAAAGTAAATTATGAATTTCGGAGAGTGGTAGAAAAGAAATAGACCAGAAAGTGTTTTGACATATCTTTGGTTACTTGTGCTTTATTATCAAGTAATGGTGGCTGCTATTACACAACCAAGGTAGAAGTAAATGTAAATTACCAAAATTTATAATTTATTTCTTTACTGGTATTCCATTCTTCATTCAGAACATGTTTTTAGCAATGTGTAGTGGTTAGTAACAGGAGCAGATGGTTCCTTTGCTCCATGGACATCAGTCTTTTCAAGTATTTGCACTTCCAACTCTTTCTTTCTCTGCCTACACAGTTAACATCAGACTGACCCTTAGCAGAGTGTTGTATTCCAGTATTTCCTTTCTTTAAACCACCAACATTGTAGCCCAGTCAGCATAATGTTTCCTGCTTACAATTAAACCATCAGGTGCTCTTTACTCTTATATGCAACAGTAAATTTACAACATACAAGTGAAATGTTCCTGCAGTCAGTAATGCTTTCACAGAAGAAATAGGCGGAGTTTGTAACATGATTGAAGTTGTGTATTAACATTTTTAATTAATTTATTTGACAGATATTGCAGATGTTGAAAAGCATTTCCCTGGACTTTTAAAGGCAACAGTTGAATGGTTCAAGATCTACAAAATTCCAGATGGAAAACCAGAGAACCAGTTTGCATTTAATGGCGAGGCAAAGAACCGAGACTTTGCACATCACGTCATTGATGATGTGCATAAATATTGGTGCAGCCTTATTAAGAAAGAGGCTGAAGCAGGTGGCATTTCATGGTAAATTTTGTATGTTTTTTGAAATCATTTTGCTTTTGATTATATTAGACTAATTACAATTCTGCAGTGATGAAAATACTATGGAGATGGGCAGATAAAAAAAGGGTGCACTGAGCCAAAAAATATTAGTCTTGATAGGTAAAATTTTACAAGGGTGTAGACTGTAGACCGTGGGACTGCAAAGGAAAGATGTTTTCTCATGGAGTTGGTTGAAGTTTGAAGGGTGCTTGGCTTTCCCCCTCCCCTCCACACAGGCCAAAACTACTTTTATGGTAAAACATATGTAATAGAACTTACTTGAATTGTAGAAGGTGTCCATTCATCATTAACCTGTTCCACAACTATGTCTTGGGCTTTGTATAAATAATGTGGATAGCTTATTCCATACCAACTTGTTCATTCAGAAATATAATTTTAATTATCTGTTTGCTCACCAAATTTTCATGAAACATGTGTTTTTATAGTGCAAATGTAACAAATGCTGAGAGTCCATTTAAGAGTGAACAGAAGGATGCAGAAGATATCATAGCAAAGAGTCCACAGCCAGGAACACCTGAGCCCGTTGACCCTGTTGGTATGTATAAAAGACTGGTATGGAGTGAGTTGGTAAAATCAGGTATTAAATACTATGAGCTGTATGTGTTATACACAGTAAGTCAACTGAAATTATTAGAATGAAGAAGTATTTAAACAGTATCACACACAAGAAATGTACATTATATTCTATATTGTGGTGACATGTTTTAAGTTGACTGAGTTATCTTCAGGCCATTAATATGAAACTCATAAAAGTACTATCTTGATGTATGTACTTCGCATTTTGTATAATTTATTATTTAGACCAACAAATGAACAATATATTAACATATATACGTGGTCTGTTAGAAAAGTATCCGACCTTTGGCCGGGAAAAAGAAACTGGCTTACCTGGAGCGTTGGACACCTAATCACC
>Ga0209629_10004842_pt1 | contig 10063 bp, 7 predicted proteins | sample TergutCu122P5_FD_187286 | JGI IMG/M metagenome (GOLD analysis project Ga0209629, IMG submission 187286) | Cubitermes ugandensis P5 segment gut microbial communities from Kakamega Forest, Kenya - Cu122 P5 (SPAdes) (version 2) | ecosystem: Host-associated > Arthropoda: Insects > Digestive system >... | reverse complement strand
CGCTCCGTCGGACGTGCCGGTCTACAATCCGGCATTCGACGTCACCCCCGCCGAACTGATCACCGGTATTGTCACCGAACACGGCATCCTCTCACCGGTCAACCGCGAAACGGTCGGAACGCTACGAAAAAATATTTCACTTGAATGAACCTGTTTACATCAAACGATGTAAAGGTTTGGGGATTTTTACGGCATCACCGATTTCAAGAGGCACTTCGTTTTTGGATTTTTTGATTTCCACCGTCAATGGCGTCGACTTCACATCCCCATATTTGTCCGCGACGACGGAAACCCGCTCCTGTTTTTTTCCCGATCGCATATATTCGTCGAATGCTTTCTTCTCTTCCGCATTCATCGGGTTCGGCGGCGGCGGGTCGCCGATAAGATCGATTTTCGACACCGTTACGGTATAGCTTCCAGCGGGAACTCCTTTGTAAACCCCGTCGGTATACAATTCCGCTTTGCCTGTCTTATCGGTCGTTGCCGAGATACTCCATTTTCCGCCGACTTGCGCCGTGTCTTTCGGGGTAAAAACAACTTTGGCACCACCCAGGGGCGTACCATCCCCGTATTTCACAATCACAATCGTCGGATATGGTTTTGCCATGCCGGGAGGATACTTCTGGCCGCAACCCGAAAGAAACGAGGACAAAACGATAAAAACCATGATCAAAGAGGATGAAATGGATCGAATCATCTTGGGGGCCTTTTGGAAAAAAATATTGTGCCTGACCGTGTTTTCCACACTTTCAGTCAAGCACAGTCGGATACCTTCACCATTGAACAAAAGGTAATCGTTCACGCACAATGGGGGATTTCACGCAAAGACGCCAAGATACCAAGACCGCAAAGAATGATTAAGTATTTTTGAAAATCTTTGCGTCCTTTGTTTTCTTTGTGTCTTTGCGTGAAACAAACACCGTGAATGGTTACAACAAAAGTTATTACAAAGCTTTCGATTCGCCTCCACTGGGGGACCCCATGGCTCCCCACACGCCGAAATTGCTTTTGCCCGCCGTCACCTGCGGCTTGGCCGGGTCTCCGGTGTCAACGGTATCGGAAACAAAATCGACGCTTCCATCAAGTCGTAAAGCACTCACTCCTCCTGTATGAAAGCTGGTCGCGGAAAGCATCGCCGTCCCCCAACCATCTTGACACGCCGTCTTGTTTGGGGCAAGTACCGTGCAAAAACCGTTATCGGCCGGTCGCCCGCCGATCAGGAAGTCGCCGCGCCAAATGTCGGCGGGTGTGGTCAAGACATCCATCCCTGAAGTCGCCGAGATGCAATCATTCGGAATCCCGAAACCAACACCGGTATTTCCTTCCATCCATCCGCCAGCCCCACCCAAAGCGTTACGTTTCGGATCTGTTTCCCGATTACCAAGCGAGGAAGTGATGGCTTCACTGGCGGCAATCGTATTACTTGTTCCATCCGTTGCGGATCCCATGGTTTTCCAGTTTTCCAGATGAAACAAACCGCGTTTTTGAATTTGGGCCCCCGCCCAATAGTTCTGCGGCGGACTGTACGGGCAGTAAGAAGCGTCGCCATAACAAAACATGATATTGATACGGGCACAATTATTATGCGGTCCGGGAGATTTCGCATCACCGTCGGAAGGGCACAAAACCGTTCCAAGCGGCGCGGAAATCCCTTCATTGTCCCAACCTTCGAATGGCCACCAGTCATAAAAACTCGGCGAACCGACAGTGGCGATGGGACGACTTAGAATCAGATCATAACGGGCCTGTTGTTCCATAAAGGGAAAGAGCGCGAACGTTGCACCCGTCGGGATGTAATCGACCGTTTGACCCGCCTTGTTTGTCGTGTCCCCCCACTGTTCGCCGCGATTCTTTTTTGTTCCGCCGGCAGGGAGTGATTTGTAAGCATCATGGTAAGTGTGGAGAGCAATCCCCCACTGCTTGAAATTGTTACTGCATTGCATGCGCCGAGCCGCTTCGCGAGCCGCCTGAACGGCCGGAAGCAAGAGAGCGATCAAAATACCGATGATCGCTATGACGACGAGAAGTTCAACGAGAGTAAACGCTCTTACATTGCCCGCCCCCCCCCAGTTTAACATTTTTCATTCTATACCTCGCTTTTTAAAAATAAACCAAAATCAATCTCTGTTTGTCATTAGATTTTAACACAAAACAAACCAGTATCATACATTATAAAGTATCGACATTTGCAATGTCAATAGACCGGAAAACATGATGAGAATCTCAAACCTTACTGGGGGGGACTTTCCTGTCGCAATGGGACAATCGTACCATCAATTTTTTGGATCGACCACTGTTGGGATTCGTCATCTTTGACGGACCAGACGTTTGTTTTGCCCGATGCGTCGAGATTCAAGGCACGACCACTGGACTTGTTGACGAAACGGACGAATCTGCCGTCAAGATCGACCTTTTTCCAAAGTTGGGCCGGATTTGAAACGTCTTCCCATTGATGGACTTTTCGTCCGTCAACGGCGGCTCCCTCGCCGCTTTCACTGAGAAGTTTTCCGGTTTTACAGTTCAAAAACCGATAGAATCCGTCACCGACCTCCTCAATCAGCCAATGAGTTGCTTCGTCGTTCCGGTTTTCCGCATTCCGGTCCTCCGCCATCACAATCGGCGTTCCTGAATCGAACGGTCGTTCGTCGGCGACTTTCACCGGTTTGCCCGTTTTTCGGGAAACGAGTTGATCGACGGCGTAGTGTTCCAATTCACCGCATGTCGTTTCAAAAACGAAAACCGCCGTATTTTTTTCCGTACCGTAACCGAACGGGACAAGTTCCAGACTATGGACATTGATTTTGACGGGCACGGAACAATCGAAAGTCAGTTTTGTGGGATCAAGTTCCGGAAAACGTCCGCCGTCGGACGGAATTTTGATCATGGGAATGTTCTGAATCCCCTCGGCGACAAGCACTTTGGGACCGTATCGAAAGACCAGGGGACCGAAGCGGCCCTTTTCGTCCGCTTGGGGATTGATTCGTTTTCCCATTCGGTTTTCGACGAACACGCCACCGTGATAATCGACGATCACCGGTTGCTCGAATGAAATGTTCTCTTGCGTTTTGACATATTTGCCCGTTTTGCCCGTTTCGATCGTATTCCCGTCCGCTGTTCTGAGCGTCACGGAGTCTGCCCAGTCCGGAATTCGGACCGAGAGCATCCCGTTCTTGACGTTTCCCCCACGAAACTCCAGTTCCTGGGAAAGAACGATCCCTTTTGGAAGTTCAACAGTGTCTTTCGCTTTCGTAGAAGGAGAATTGTATCGAACTTGCGACCGGAGATCGACTTTTCGTCCGTGATCGATCAGCGACGCTTCGAAATCAACGGCAAATTGAAGATGCAGACCGTCCGGTTCCAGAAAGGCAAGACTTTTTTTGAAATAATCGAACCCCATGGTTCCGTGATAATTGCAACACCAAACGCATTCCAGCCGATGCAGTCCCAGACCGTAGGTTCCCGCTCGGTCGTACAGGAGAGTGCGATGCCCGAAACCGCCGTCGGACCATTCGTTCATCAAATAGTGATTGTGTATCAACCGCTCGGCGGCCTCAAGATAGCGGGGATTCCGCGTGATTTCAAACAGTTTGACATTGACCCGCAACCAATCGGCAAGGGCACAACCTTCGTCTTGCCCGAATTGGAGCCGTGCCGCTTCCGGCGTACCGCCGATGGCACTGACGACGCCGTTTGCGGTGAGCGTTTCCCATCGCTCCACGACCCGATCGAGATAGTCTTTGTTTCCCGTTTCCTGATAAAGAAGCAGGAAAGCATAATGGCAACAGAGCATCCCGTGAACGTGAGTCGTATCCGGCACATCGAAAAGGCGGTAAAACCCGGCCATCCGTTCGGCCGTTTCAAGGTACTTTTTATTTTTTGTAACAATATACAGTTTTGTCAGCCCTTCCATACCGGGAAAAAAGCATGTCACATATCCGCCGGCGTGGGTGTCGCCGGTCGCCGGAAGAAGCGTCAACTGTTTATCTTGACATTTTTCCAGATGTTCCTTGATTTCCTCTTCCTTGAATCCCGTAAACTCGGAGATGCGTTTCGGATCGGTGAAACGTTTGCAAATATGAATGTAAAAATCGCCGAGTTTTTCGGCGGCTTCCAGCAGGCGTTTGTCGCCGGTCGCTTTGTACATCTCAATGAGTCCGCAAAAGATTCGCCCGTTTCCCCAGAGAGCCGGAAGAACCTTGCTGGATTGGAAGGAAACATTCATATCGACCGGTCCGTCCCAATCGATTGCCGGATCACCGAAATGACCGTCGGGGCGTTGCAGTTCGATCGCCGCTTCGATCAGCGGCTCAATCGCCGGATGATATTTCGTATCGCCGTGACTCAGTACGGCCATGACTTCGAGAAATCGTCCGGAAACATCGCCGCTGTAGTTCGTAAAGATACGCTTCCTCTCCAGCGAAATATCCGCTCTCATCCAGGGAATGTCCGTGAAAGGTTCGGAAAAATAGCGGTCAATCGACATTTTTTCCGCTTGACCCAGTTCCCCTTGCAGGGTGAACTTCTGGTCGGGACATTCCAGCGTGTCGTCTGCCGACGACGACGCAGAAAGAAAGAGAAACAAAATGGGCAACACCCAACGGAGGCGACTTGTCAATTTCATTGTGATTTTCCTGCAACGTGAAATGTCGGAGCCAACGGACAACGAACTTCATTAATGCGGCGCCCCTGGAGGGGGAGGAGGCAATTGGGACGCCTGTTTCCGGGGGGAAACGGCTTTTTTGTGTTCATAAGGCTCAACCGTAAAGGCGACCGGTCCCATTCCCCGCTTGACCTCGACGGACAATCCGGAAGTCGCCGGACTGTTGTATTTCGTATGAATTTGCGGAACAAGTACCGATCCGAACGTGAGCGGACCGTCCGGCTGTTCCGTCTGTACGATGGCAACGCCGTATCGTCCCGGCGGAATCCCGGAGTTTGCGGATGCCCCGCTCAGCGTAAACGCACCTTTTTGGTTCAAACCGCCGTAGCTGGAAAACGTCGCTGTTTCAAAACGGACTTCACCTTTGGTCAACGGCGAACCGTCTTCAAAGGTGACAGTACCCGTCACTTTGACGTTAGGACCACAACCAACGGCAACCACAAAAAGGAGAACAAGAAAAATGGACGGTGTTTTCATGGTGAAAAACTCAAAAGCGCGTTGATCTGCGATCAACCGCTAAAATTGACCGACAAAATGAAATTTGGGGACTACGGCAACGAGACCGCCCGCCCGTCGTTGACCACGCCGAGCGGACAAAGAATCTCGCGCATATTGACTGTCGTACCGGCACTCCAGACGGAGCCGTCACCAATCAGGAAATTGCATACGCCGGGATGGTCGCTTCCAAAACCGTAGTCCCCATACGGATTGGGGTTGTCGTTGGTGAATGCCGCCTGTCCGAACAAGTCATTCGGGCCGTTCCCAAGCCGCCATGTCTTCTTGAGGGTTCTCGTCGTCGCAGCGACACCGTTATAGCCGTTTGACAGGAAAGAACAATCGCTCTGTCCCGCATAAGTGTTCTCACATTTTTCCCTGTTGGGAGCGGGAATGTGCTTTTCACCGATCAACAATTGGTTCGACAAACCGTCGCTCAACCGGGAAAACGAATCACGGGGTTGCCAGTTTTGACGGTTTGTCAAAAGGCCGGGCGTGTCCGGATTCGGAATGATGGCCACCCGGAACGGCCCCCGGCAATTGCCGAGAGTGGTTCCGTCAATGTTCGCTCTCCAGTGCTCTGTCCAGTCGGTCCAGCCTGCCATATTACTCGTTTCGTCCGCATCAACCGGGTGGATGGCAAGCATGGCATAGTCGCTCAGAGGCCCCGGCGTAAATGTACTGGCATCGTCTTTTTGCACCCCTGCCCGTCGGGTCGGGCACTTCATGAACGGAATGGAAGCGAATTGGGTTTTTGTCGCTGCGTCGAAGTGGTCCTTCCAAATGTCGCTCCACAAGACAATGTCCCAACCCTTTCGTGTTCCGGTATAGGCCGAAGTACATTCAAAATTGGTGTAAAAATCGTACAAGGCCGTCTGTTCGATGAACGGCCAAATCAGCATCCAGCCTGAAGCCCGGTCGTAGTAGCCTTCGCCACCCGGCCCCCCCGACCCGACATTGACCGGGACGATCCCTTTTCGTGCATCGTGAAACGCATGAATTCCCAGTCCGATTTGTTTCAAATTATTCGTGCATTGCATCCGGCGAGCCGCTTCGCGAGCCGCCTGAACGGCCGGAAGCAAGAGAGCGATCAAAATACCGATGATCGCTATGACGACAAGAAGCTCAACGAGGGTGAAGGCTCTCAAATTGCCACCCCACATCATCTTGACATTTTTCATTCTATACCTCGCTTTTTAAAAATAAACCAAAATCAATCTGTTTATTTGAAGTTGTGTTTTAACAGAAAATAAACCAGTATACCGCATTATTGTGGTGGCGAGAAAAAATGCACAACGCTTCAACGGCTGCCGATTGCGCCGAAATGCAAAGACTTGGCAAAATAGGATGTTTTTTACATTTCGGCGAGACCGGCGATTCACCGGACACGTTCATTTTTTATTTCCAGCACAATAGACTTGTTCGGAAACTGCTAAAAATTCTGTTCATTTTCCCAAAACATTGCTTTTTGATAAATAAAATAGGCGAGTTCGTTTTTGGGTTTCCGAACAAGTCTATTTAAAAGATAAGACGCAAGAAATAACAGCCGGGAACGTCAGTGACCGGTTTAACCCGTTGCTTACGCTCCGGGCTGCTATTTTAAAACCTCATTTTCTGTGAGACGGGCAATATTGTCCCGGACATAAGAGTTTGATAGCAGCGACCAACGGAAGCTGCGGTATTCGTGGCCAATACGGTTGGAATCGCTCTCAACTTTTGTGTCCATACCAATATTATAAAATACCGACATGCGCAATGTCAATAGACCAAGAAGTATGGACCGTGTTACTTACCGCATTCCAGCACGGCGATCCCTTCGGGCGGCAGGGTCAGTTTCAGCGTTCCCCGGTCGATTTTTTCCGTTTTCCCGCTGACAAGGTCTTTGAATGTCGTGTAAGGATGCTGGAATTGCAGAGTCACGGTTTTTTTCTCCGGGGAATCATTGAACACGGTAAAATACATTTTTGTTGCATCGAAACCAAAACGCTCGACATGAACGGAAGGATCGCTTGACGTTGCAAGCGTCAACGGCTGCCAACCCGCCTGGGCGACGATTTTGCAGAGCGGAATGTACTTTTTGAACAAGGGGCGGTCGCGCTCGTAAAGTTCCGGACGGGTGAAATACTGGCCGGTGGACGCATCGGCACTGAAATAGCCGGGAAACATTCCGTAAGCCAGCGAACGCTTCATGAAACGTTCCGACATGTCATACGTGAACTTGGAAAAATCCGTGTTCATCAAGAAACAATACGGCTTCGGACCGCACATCGCACGGCGATAAAGCATTTGATCGTCCGACATGGGCGACCATTGATCGTTGTCATTCCAATTGGTTTCCGTCCCCATGACATCGAGCCAGGGAGCGAGCCAGCAGAGACGGTCCGGCGTCGCGTTGGCCATCATGAGTTTGTTTCGCGCGTGCATGTCTTCGGCGATCTTGCGGACGTATTCGAATGCGACCAGTCCCCGAAAAACGGCGGGGCGGCAATCGCCGCGTGAAAAAACGAGCGGCGTTTTCGCGGCGGAAAAATGGGCGCGATTGAAATCAAGTTCGGCGGTCACGTACCCTTCACTGGAATCGACATATTCGCCGTCAAGGTCGCCTTGTTTCTTGTCTTCGTAGTACGTGTTCTCAATTTTCGGACTCCAACGCTGCGAAAAACTGCCGTCTTCAATCGCGGGCAGGTCGTTCATGCTCCAGACGGCCCCTTTGCACCAGGGGGTGTCAAGCAGTTGGCAAACGAATTTGCCGTCCGTGTCGTGCATTCCGCTTTTGAACAATGCCGTCGCCATCGGGTCGTTTTTGGCGGCAAGCTGTTTGGCCTGTTCGAGTGCCGTTTCATAAGTTTGCGGCTTTTCCGGCGGGATCGACATCCACCATGTCATCGGCTCCGTATAACGGAACGTCAAAATGTCATGCGCGTCGTCCCAGGCGACTTCATCGTTCCCTTCCTTGAACCGGAAACCAAAGTCTTCGTAATGCGGCACTTTGCTGATGGCGGCAAACGGCATCCAGACCCCTTGTTCGTGAGCGCGGCATTCGAAAGACGACGGAAAACACCGGTAATAGCCCTCCAGCACCCCGCGAAAACCGTCTCGCGGAGCAAATCCCAAACGAACGAAATTAATGGTTGCCGTCGGCGATTCTTTGGTCAAAGCCAAATCGACCGCCACATAAAGTTCCCCCGTCCCCGAATGATAACCCGCCCGGAAAAACGCGGGCGTTTTCATGTCGATGCCGATTCCGGGGCTGATGACACCTTCGCCTTGACCTTCTTTTATGTCCGTTGGTTTTTCGGTAACCGCGGCAAACGGATAAAGGGAAAGCCGCCCGCTCGAACCGATCCCCGGTATGGATGTCGCCAAAACATATTCGGTGTTCGGCTTCACGTCAACGTTTGTTCGGGGATTTTCGCACCATATCTGGTAGTTCGCATGAAAAGGGATGTCCATCGCATAAACCAGCGTCAGGCAATGATCTTTCCCGTCGGTGTTATTCAATGTCACTTTGGAAATCGCCCCGGCCTGTTCGACTTTGGACGCGATTCCAAAAGGATTCCCTTTCAATTCGAAGTAATCGGAATCGGCGGCAACGTCACGAATCTGAAACCCCTCCTGGGAACCCGTTTTCTTTTTCGGAATGACCGGCACGCCGTCGAACAGGCACCCGTTTTCCGGGAACGGCATCACGCTCAGTTTCATGTCGCGGAATTCCGCTTTCCCGCTTTTGTTGCGAAACATCGCATAAAAGGTGAGCGACTGAATCGGTTTTTTGGGGAGAATCAGCAAGGTTTTCTTCTGCCAATCGTGCGTGCCGGTCGCAAACGCCACGGTCTGCCCCCAAAGCGGGGTTCCGTCATTGTGAACGAGATCAAGGTAAATGCCGTAGTCCCCGTTGGGGGTTCCTGAAACGTTTTCGGCACGACTCCAAACTTCGGCCAAAATCGGTTCCGGTCGCGTTTGATTGAGCGTCACCGTTTGTGCGACCCCCCGTTTGGCATTCGCGTCGGAACCGTTGTCGCAGCAATAAACGCCGTTTTCCAGCTGAAACCCCGATTCATAACCATGAAATTGCTCCGCCCGCAAAAGATTGTCGCCGACCGCCCCGGAGCGTAACACCTCCTTGACGACATTCTGGGCACACGCATTTTGTGATGGCACAAGCGGGTTCAAAACGACCGCCAACAATGCCGCAAGCAAAACAAATCGAAATGAATTCATGTCTGTCTCCTCAAAAAATATGTTTTTATCGTTAGTGACCGTGTAAAAATAAGTTGTTCAAAAAAAATCAGAGCACGAAGCGTAAGCGAGTGCCCAAATCAACGTGTAAAACAACCGGGGCACTCGCTGACGCTTCGTGCTCTGATTGACGATTGACACCTATTCTTTCTTCGTCAAATGCAAATCCAGCTCGTATTCTTTTTCGTTGCCGTTGAGGGTGAGTGCTTTTGCCATAAGGAGGTCGACTTCAAACATGCCGTGTCCCAAGACCATGATCATGTACTTGCCTTTCACTGCCGGAATCAGGCATTCGTATTTCCCGTCAATGACATCCGCACTGGAAATGTTGCGTTCCTTGTTCCGGTCATGCCAAATATTCATTAAACGGCGATCTTTCTTGCGAACAAGCGAACTTTCATTGAGATCAAGCCCCGGTTTTTTTTCACAAATAGCAACCCGGTACGCATTGTACAAGCCTTCGCCATATTTTTTCGGCGCGACAAGAGGTTTTCCGTCAACATCATAGACTGTCCCGTGCAGGCGAATCCCTTTTTTGAGGACGAAATCCACCCTTGCATCGGTTTTACCGTCACCCGCTTTAAAATTCAACACAGGCGGCGCGACGCCGATCATGTTGCGGGCGGCGGAAAAATCATATACATCATTGGGAGGGACAAGTAAATCATA
>Ga0209629_10004841_pt1 | contig 10064 bp, 10 predicted proteins | sample TergutCu122P5_FD_187286 | JGI IMG/M metagenome (GOLD analysis project Ga0209629, IMG submission 187286) | Cubitermes ugandensis P5 segment gut microbial communities from Kakamega Forest, Kenya - Cu122 P5 (SPAdes) (version 2) | ecosystem: Host-associated > Arthropoda: Insects > Digestive system... | reverse complement strand
AGGTTCTAACCCGAGCAGGAGGGAGGGTGGAGGTTGTGGCTTCACTCTCTCAAGGTCGCACAGCTGCTGCGCAGTGCGGCTGGTTTACGTACAAATCAGTCCCGGTCATATTTGAACCACCTTGTATTTGGGGTGTGACTGCTTAAAATATCAGCTAGAATACAAGGTATCACAACCGAGGTTTCTTGCAGTTTTCCTCAGTATGGGTCAGCTCACCTACAAACCAAGGTTACACTTCCTACACTCAGGGTCAATCAATCTATTTCTCTCTAGAAAAATGGACTATAGATTAGGGTGGATTTGCTGGATCAGTAAAATCCCTGACAATATTTATTTTAAACTTAAAGTTTAAGAGGTGCTGTTGCATAAATTTGAATGATATTCACCAGAGCAATTGCAAAAAAGCAATTTCTTGTGGAAGTGAGCAAGGTTATATGCTAAAACTTGTCTTCCTTTCGATACTGCAAGTGAAATGGGCCATCTTCTTTTGTGGAAGCTTCAGTCTCAATTTACATAAATATCTGTTTTGTGAGAAAAGATATTTAGAGCTAAGGGTTTCATTTCCGCAGCTCTGGAGCTCCCAACTCTTAAGTCACAAAACTGGTGAGTCCTCTTGCCCCTTAAAATACCCTGCCTGTGACAGTCAGTCAGTGAGGCCAAAGTAAGTAGTATCAGACCATGGGTTCAGTAATTTTAATTTAAATCTGCTTACATTTTCTGCAACGCCAAACTCTCCAACACCTTGGAAAACTCAAATTGAAGATATAAGTGATAAAACACCAACACATGCACCTCTCATTCAACACTATATCAGTCTAGCGTGTTGATTTCATTAAAATACATAAAAATATTTAAAGGTACTCCGACATGTTTCGATCTCAAGAGATCATCCTCAGGGAGTATGCCTGTACCTTGCTAAAGTCACTGGATTATTTAAAAATTTAAGAATTTTTAAAAATTTAAAACACTGAATTTAAAATCCCGACGGTCAACTCCGGCGTTGTGGCAGCAATACGTGTAGGAAGTGTGCGTTGTGACCCTTGTGGTGCAATGCAACGCATTAAATTCAGTGTTTTAAATTTTAAAAAATTCTTAAATTTTTAAATAATCCAGTGACTTTAGCAAGGTACAGGCATACTCCCTGAGGATGATCTCTTGAGAGCGAAACATGTCGGAGTACCTTTAAATATTTTTATGTATTTTAATGAAATCAACACGCTAGACTGATATTGTGTTGAATGAGAGGTGCATGTGTTGGTGTTTTATCGATTATTGAATTGAAAAATGCATGGTGAAACACTGAAATTGAAGATATAAGTCTTCTGGGATGTGATGCCATGTCAGGCGAAAAGTTCCTGAATTAAGGAAAGATCACACAGCCTTCATCTTCTGTGTCAAGCAGTTCATGAAAAATTACCAGAATACTTGCATCTTCAGCAACACCACAGTGAGAAACTCAAATCTACAAATCCCAAATTCCAACATCTTTCATTTATGTAACATAACATTTAATCCTGTAAAGTCTGCCTGTTGCAGCCCATAACATAGCCAAACAAAAGTCTCTAAAGTCTCAATAGAGAAGGTTATTTGAAAATTTATACTGAGAATGCTGACCTCACGGCATATTAAAATTGACCGAATAATATATCCAAACTAGCTCAAAGTTAAAAAATATATAAGAGCTTAATAAGACCAGTAGTGACTTACGGATGCGAAGCCTGGACATTAACAACGCGAGATGAGCAATATCTTAGAATATTCGAGCATAAAATATTAAGGAAAATCTTTGGTCCAGTGCAAAATGAAGATGGATGCTGGAGAATCAGAATGAACCACGAACTGAACGAACTAATAGAAAATACAGACATAGTGAGATTTATAAAAAGCCGAAGAATAGCTTGGCTAGGTCATGTGATGCGGATGGATGAAAAGAGAACACCTACAGAGTATTAGAGTGGAAACCAGTAGGAAGGAGAATCAGAGAGAGACCACGGAAAAGATGGATTGAGGATGTTGAAGAAGATATACAGAGAATGGGAATAAGAGGGTGGAGAAAGTTATGTAAGGAAAGGGCGGAATGGAAGAGAATCACTGAGAAGGCTAAAACCGACAGTGGTTTGTAACGCCAGTAAAAGCAGAAGAAGAAAATATCCAAACTGTACATTTGTGTTACGTGGAAGCCACAATTCCATGTACCCCAATAGTTGGAGCACTTGGAATCAAGTAAGGTTGTCACAACCCCATGAAGCACTGCTACCCGCAACCCCCCAAAATCATAAAGCTACAAGCTACTAGCTGCTCAGCCAGTCACAAGAAACTCCCCATATTTTACAGAACCCAAAGACTCACTACTGTGTTCACAGCAGCCTGTCTGTTCTGTGTCTTGAGCCAGATGAATACAAGCCACATTCTACCCCTTCCTCCCACTTCTTTTAAGGCCCATTTTAATATTATTTTCCTCTCTATGCTTTGTCTTCCAAGGGGAGATCATGACTAAAGGAAGGACAGCATTTTAATTCTAAATTAAGATACAAGCTATCAGAAAGAAACAAAGCAATAAAATTTTCCATTAGACTTCTGTCAAAATCAAACTAAATTAACATTAAAAACCTTAATAAATTATTCTGAACAATAGACAATATTGCAGTCATGTGTATAAAAACAGCCAATAATGAAATTACATTATTTGGATGAGGTACATTCTCTTACATGGATTCAAAAAATGTGTCACCTGATCTGTTTACAAATAATGAGTACAATAATGATACACACAGAATCAAAGGAGTATCAAACAAAAAACTTTATATACACAAACACAAATCCAAACCCTAAATGTCAGGTCTCACCTTCACACACACAGCCCCATACCCCAACGAAGAAAGAGTTAGTCAGAGGACAACTGTAAGCATTTACGTACAACAAGAAATATTAAGTGCATTAAATTATAATACAAAGTAGTTTCAAAAAGTTTCCTGAATTCGCTGGTGTAATTTACAGTAACTGCTTCATTGCCTTAGGGATGCAGTCAGAAGGAAATGCCCTGGAAAATGGACAACCAACAGTTGGTTTCACCTTCATGACAGTGCTCCAGCACCCCAGTTAGTTTTGATCAAGGATTTTTTTTTAGCTACGAACAATGTGACATTAGTCCAACATCCCCCATACTCTCCTGATCTGGCTCCAGCTCATTTTTACCTGTTCGTTTGACTGACATCACCACTAAAGCGACAGCACTTTTGTGATGTTACTCACATCATTAAGAATGCAACATAACACCTGAAAAGGCTTTCCCAAACTGGCTTCCAGCAATATTTCCAACACATTTACAGACTCTGGCAGAAGTGTATAGTTACACAAGGGGACTATTACGAAGGAAATGTAGAACAAATGATCGTACTATTTTGTACTTCTCAGAAATAAAGTAATTTCAGAAATACTTTGAAGCTACCACGTACAAGTGTATAAAAACAGTGAGAAAAAGTGATCAGTCACCTTATTCATAACAGGCCCACTTATTTACTTAATATAACAGACAACAACAAACTTCAGCGCCAAAGAGATAACAATTTAAAAAAAAGTTTACCTTGTAGTATGGTAAAACAATCACCACTTCACTTGTTGAATTCAGGAATGGATTTGGTCCATCCTTCAATGCTGAATCAAGACATTCAATTATATTTGGATGCTTCAGAAGACCATGGTATTCAACCTCTTTCATTGCAACTTTCTGATCCTCTTCTCCATGGCAAATTATCTTTTTAACTGCATATATCTTGTGAGTATGAGCATCCTCCACGAGATCCACAGTACTGAAGCCACTAGGTACACATATTAAACACATGAATAAATTAGTTCACTTCTCCTACAAAATCTGTAAATTTAGATTACATCCTGACAATACAGGATCCAGCAACATTCAGCACATTCAAGTGGTTTGTTCCAGCCAATATCCTTAAATAAAATCCGAATCTACGACGGGGTAAATCAGAAGGACATCTGTTTATTCTAGTAACTGTAATACTCTGGCCGCTTACGTTAGTGGGTAGCTACTGCCAAGTATAAGTAAAGAAGATGTACCAACTTGATGCAACTAATTTTATTATGATTTAATCTCATAAATGACCTCTACATGTTTCGGACATTTACATGTCCATCTTCAGGAGTGCTTATGTGTTGTATCACTGCCGCATGTGGTGTTATGCCATAGGTGTTGAGGCTGTGGTCCTGCGGAGTTGGTGTGTAATCTTGTGCACTGTTTGTCAGTTAGTATCCAACTATCCAAGTATAGGCTGATGACAAATAGTGCATAAAAAGATAAATTACACAAATTAATGCACATTATATATTATTGCTACGAAATAATAAACATCTGATTTCTTACCCTTCTCCTAGGTGCTCAAGAACGTAATACTTTCTTGAATTAATCTGAATTGTTTCCCTTGTACAAATACACCCCATTTTTAAAATTAAACTTAAGCCTAAGCTATTCATGTTAAAAGGAGTATGTAATCGGTGATTATTCCAGACACTCCTCCAAATATAGTTCATTACCATCACCGGCACATTATCACCACAACACTTCACATACGCTAAACAAATGTAAACATGATTTGTAGTAACATATCTGATATCACATTTACTTCTAGACGTCTCGACAAGTGACTTGACTATTAGAATTGTTACAAGCACGTGGTTTCGCATTCATTGAGAACCTCTGGAATGTCTCGCGATTCACTATTTATTGTACTAGATTACATTCCTAACCACAGGTTCCCACAATAAACAGCACAAAATTTAAACACAATAACATTTTCAACACTTCCTTCTCGCATCAATATAGGTTATATCACGGATACGAGCTAGAGGCAAGTCATCCGTGACTGCGGTAATTTCGGCGTGTTTTCCGCGACAACAAAACGCCACGGGTTTACCTTGGGCACGGATGAATTGCTGCGCCGGCCGTATTTGGCCAAACGCCTGGAGTAGTTCCATACCGTACTAGGCACAGATCATACATGTACGTAGCAACTCCACTCAGTCAACGCATATTAATCCGTGACAACAACAGCACGGATGGATAGTCAACATCGACAAAAAACAACCAGCAAGGCATTGTCACAGAACTTTGTGTACAATACAAATACTTCGCCAGACACAAGATTCAATGATGTTATGATTCGACGCAGCACATATCGCAGTCATTCTCTGGCAATGACAATACGATCTGCGAGTCCCACAGCACTAAGTGCAGATTTGAAACCGCAAATCAGGCTGCACTTTATACAGCACTAAACTATGAACTATTACATCGACACTTCAGTTCCTACAGAACACACAGTATTTCAGCTTTAAAATGATAAACAAAGAGACAGGCGTCATTAATAAGAGGTGTTTTGTAAAGGAATGTGTTGGGTGATATTAAACATGGATCAGTGTTACCAACAAAACAAGACGAGCTAATCCGTGGAAAAGTCAAAGTTGCGCACCTTGTTGCAGATGTTAGTTTTACAGCAGTAGGAAGGTTTAAATCCCCGGCACTCAAAATAAATTACTGAAATATGTTAAGCGTCCAAAGGGCCTTCAGTCGGTGGTTTCCAGCATCAAGTATGTTATATTGTGTAGTTACTACTAGCGTATCAATGGTCATGTTGTATAGGTTATGAGAGTCCGAGCAGAACCGTAAAAATTCTGCCCATTTTAAGTGTTGGTTTGTTACACTGTAACGGGCATACTCAGATGACTAAAAAGTTTCGCTACTGCGAATAAGGCGATTTCTAACTGCTTTGGTGTAGCTGTTTCTTAAGTTTAGGTTCAGTCTGTGGAGCATAGTATTTGAACTAAAATATCCCCAGCCAGTCGCGTTATGGAAACGAAAGGTTTACTCCCATTTTCGCAAGCCTCTGTCATTAACAGTATGAATTCAGACCACATGCAGCCTCCCTTTTTACTTTGAAGGCAGTTTGTTATTATCCACCCACCTACACCAAAGTCTTCAAAACAGTCTCCTATCCTCTTTTGTCCCATGCATACCAAACATCCTGCCCATCATCACAATCCTTGATTTAATCATCCTGATCGCACTTTGCTCGGAGTATATATCATGAAGCGCCTGAGAATGCAATCTTGCGTAGCTTCTTATTACTTTTGCATAAATCGAAATGTAATGTGGTAGATTATCTCCATGTCTGTATCAGTGTTCCTCAGTATGTATGTAATAATTTTGTCTAACATTCCTATTTGTAGTTTTCCATTTGATAACTGATTAATTACTACAATTGTATATCACCCTCCTCATATATGAGTACAATACTAGACTCCTTCCACTGCTGAGGGAGTTCATGTATATCAGAACATGTTGTACCTCGTGCTTGGATTAGTTCTGCTGGAATCTGATCAATACCTGTTCTTCATAGCTGAACCTTAAGAGCATTGGGCTCAAGATACCAGCATCACTGAACACCATTAACCTCATATACATTCAGTTTCTGTCAGTAGTAGTACTTCTACTTCAACATACCTTTGGAAACGTACATCACCCTTCTTATCTTCACATACTTAGTACTAGGTTGGTAACCTTTCTAGAATTCATTTATGCATGTATACGTGTTTGATATTCTTCATCCTACTGTCTATTTCAAGCTCATTTTACTTTTAGGTATTCACTTTCTTTTGAAGTGACTAGTAGTTTAGCATCATGCATTTTTCAGATTATATCCATTACCTTGTTTGATCTCGACAGCCAAGAGTGTCATCTGAGTTCTCCAATAGTTACTGCAAAGAATTACACCCTTTTCCATTCTCTTATTCCCTACAAAGTATGGTATATTTTCTAAATTATTGACAGTATTACTTGTCAGACATGAATAGACTGTTTAAAATTAATTTAGTGGTAGACATTGTTCATGACCAAGCTGGTGAAAATATGGCTGTAAATTATGGTCCTGAAGCAAGAGTTAAAATTAGTATCACATTAAATTGGCAGATAATTATAATGCTTTCTACAGATAATGAGTCTGGAGGTGTTAGTGAATGTATTCTTGTAAATATGTCCATATTCCTAAGGAAGTGGTGCTGCTATTCTGCATTAGATACCTGTTTTTTTTCTTTGCAGGGTTTATGTGCCTTGGTATTTGCAACAGCCACAAATACCTAAATTTAGCATCTACAGAAGTACAGAGAAATAATGATCTTTCAGCTTGTCCACAGACTTACGGTCCACTTCAGTTACACAGCTGCAATCCCAATATACCTGCGTTAGTAAAACAGTCATCCATCATTCCAGCAACATCTAGAATACAGTTAGCACACATTCAGCACCTGTATTTATCACAGTTTCTTCACAGATCTCAAGCAAAGATTGAGTTACCAGTTGTCTCCACAGCTGATGACTTCAAACTACCCCCAGTGAGAGACATTATTAAGTCAAATTATGAGCCTAAATATTATATTGAAGCTCCTACACACGGCGAGTTGGTTTGGAAACAAGCAGCAAGGTTAATTGTAATAAGACGTCGAAAAATGAAAAAGCACAAGTTGAAGAAGCTACGAATAAAAATGAAATTCGAATGGGCAAAAATTCGTCAGCGAAGAGAAATGAGAAAGGAGAAAGCTTTTCAAGCAGTGCTGATTGCTCAGATAAAAGAAGCCGAGAAGTTTGACGCTGAAAAATATGTTGCAGAAAGACTGCAGGAAGCTCATAAGGTTCCACTTCCAAGAACATGGAAAGGGAAACGACTGCCATTCTGGATCATCAAGCAAAAGTTGGGAATTACATAGCTACATATTCATGAATGTATGTAATGGTACACAATATTAAATGTGTATATCACACAGGTTTGTTTCATTTTATTTTATTTATCCATTATGTCAATAGGACACATCCACTAAATAAACAGATTAAAATTTGCATATATAGCAACATATTTAAAATCACATACATAATTATATATATATATGTCTGAGGAAAAACACAACAGCAGTATAAAAACAGTTGACAAAAAATGGCAACAGTTACTTCTGTTATTGCACCTTGTAAAATGCTCTGATTATACACTGTTTCTTAACATAATAGCTTGTAAGTAATGTAAATAGGTCTTGCTAAAATGTGTGAACTACATTAAGTGGCAGAGTCTGATTTGTAAGCACAGCTGCTGTATCCACTGGCATCCTATTGTTACAAGTATTATAATTACAGTACTAATATATGATAACATGTTCATGGAAAAATGAGATTTGAGTTCTCACAGCAATGACTGTGGAGATTACCGTCATCGGGGATGTGCGGTGTGCAGTTTGGTACATACCAACATTTCAGAGCTACCATATTGAGTAATTACAAGGTGCAACATCACAGTAGACAGCAATATTCATTGTGACTGAAAATTTATGAATGTCAAGTGAGATGAATTCAATGGGGAATGAAGGGTATAACATAATTACAAATTCCATGATTTCTATTATTATAGGTTTGTTAGGATAGTGAAATGAATGAAGATTATGAACTAGACACACAACTTGCTGAATCTTGGGAGGGGGGAGGTACCTGTCAGAAAGTGGCTGCTTGGAATGGAACCTCAAAGATGAGATTAAAACTGATTCTACAGTAGAAACTGCTGATGCGGTCAAGTGCTGGTGAACCAATTTGAACTGATGCTTACCTTGATACACATTTATTCAGCATAAATGAAAACTATTTTCCACTTTTGACTAGTTTCATATACGCACATTTTTACTATATATATATATATATATACACACACACACACACACACACACACACACACACACATCGTACTTAAAAACACTAAAATAATTCAAGGCCTTTGCTCTTGTAGGATGTTGAGGTATAGGTTGGTAGGTGGTTCCTGACATTTGGGACAGCCTATTGGTCCCATCTTTCAGGGTCACCACTCTAAACAGAATGAACTGTTTGATCCTGGAAGATGGGACCAACAAGCTGTCCCAAAATGTTGGCAACCACATACCAACCTGTGCCATGTAATGTCCCAGAAGAGTGAACACCTCAACTACATCATAGCAGAAGAATGAAATCTGACATAATGTAATTCCAGTTAAAACTCTTAGCAGTGACTTTTTCTATGCCCAGCCCCTGAAACATAACATATTTAAGTTTTCTTACATCTAAGAAAAACAATTCAAAATTTGTGAAGTCTGTTGTGGTGGCGATGATGCTGATGATATGAACTTTCCGCTTTTATACATATTCAGTTTGCTTTACTGTCCCTGACCTAAGTGGCATGTGCTTTAATTTGTGAACCTCTCCCATGTCTCCTCCCACCTCCCTGATTCACCGCAACTTGACATATCTCATAACAACTGGACCAGCTACACTCCACCCATTATTTTCTTAGTGACAGCTGAATTGCTCATTGTGAGACAGGATGTAGCCACCAACACACAGACTGAACAATGTTAAGGAGCTCTTCATCAGCACGAAACCACAATACATGGTAAGCTGAAGGAAATAAAATATGGCTGGAAATGTTCTAGCATAAAAGTAACTGAGTAGCATTAAATGTGAGTTACTCCATTATGGTCAATACCCTCACATGCTACACAGATAATTTGATAAATGAAATTTTCAACTGGCCCTCCTCTTTGGAAATGGAATGAGAGAGAGAGAATTGAGACTTTTTTGGTCCAAGTTTCCTTGGAAGAGAGGTACACTGTTTCGTGACGAAAGGAATGAATACTTGTAAGTAATACAGTAGTTCTGTAACACTTGGTACAGAACTGTTTTAAGACTGTTTCTTTCTTCACACCATACTGAAAACTAACAGGCAAGTAGTGTCGCTGTATGTACCTTGTGGTCAGTAGCCAAGTTATTTCAGGAAGAGCTGTACAAGTGAAATTCATATGATCATTATTGACAGAAGGTAACATTTAAACTGATTCAGTCATACAAGTGCGTGAAGAATATCCTATTTTGTACAGTCACAAAACTCTTAAGTTTATTACTCTATTACAACATTACAACAACATGTTTCGGCCTAAATTATCGGCCATCTTCAGGTTGTATATGAAACCTATATAGTTATAACTAT
>Ga0209629_10004838_pt1 | contig 10064 bp, 6 predicted proteins | sample TergutCu122P5_FD_187286 | JGI IMG/M metagenome (GOLD analysis project Ga0209629, IMG submission 187286) | Cubitermes ugandensis P5 segment gut microbial communities from Kakamega Forest, Kenya - Cu122 P5 (SPAdes) (version 2) | ecosystem: Host-associated > Arthropoda: Insects > Digestive system >... | reverse complement strand
TGAATTGTTATTACGTTTTATATTGTTCAGTATTCACTCCCTGAATCTTGCCTCGCCTTAATGTGGGAATGTGTTAATAAATATATTTATGTACCAAACACACTTTGTAGCACAACTTTTTTTGAAAGATTTTTAAAGCCTCACTCGACAACAAGAACAGACATTTAGTGATGACCATGGTGACCATGTCCATGGTATTTATGATGACTACCACCATGCCCATGCCAATATCCACCGTGACCGCCATGACCTCCATGGCCTCCGTAACTTCCGTGTCCGAATCCTAAGTGATGATTTCCACCGAAACGTCCAGGGTTTGGTAGGGCCGCAGCAACGCAGAATACAGCCACAAGAAGCACCAGAAATACCTGTAAGTAAATGCAGGGGTCCCCGTGAGTAAACGTTTATTTGCTAACCATTAATTTGCCGTAATATAAATTAGAGAACTTAAAATTATCGGTCATATTTTTGTACTTGGGAAGGTCTCGTTTCGAATTCTGGTAGGACATCGGATATATAGAATGTTGCCCTGGTTTTTCTGTCTTTCCCAGAAAACTCCAGGATAAGGTGGCTTTAGTAGGCCACAAGCAACTCAATCCAAACATTTTTAATGTGCCAGTTAGCGGGCATATTTTATTTGGCTCCATAAATTTAAGAAAATGGCAAAGTCGTAAAAGACGAGAATGGTAAAGATACAGGTGTAACTGTCCAAACCATATGGCATATAGGGGCAGTGCGGTTATACCGCTACTCGTTCCTAACCCTGGCCGCCTAACCCCCAGGAAAGATCCCTGGTAACTGCAGGCTGTGAAGCAATAGCGGAATGATAATTAGTTTGAAAACCCCAAGAAAAATGGGGGAGTAAACCAGCCTGGGTGTCACCATTTTCGTCACGAATACGAAATGAAGTCACTCAGGAGTGAGCAGAAATCCCCGAAGCTGAGGTACGGAAGGGCCACACAGTATATCAGTACAACACGTTACGTTTAGCCATTTATTTAACATTTCAATGCTGGATTTATTTAAAAATTATCCTCTTTATTTTTTAATACTGGCATCGTAAATTTTATATTATTATAACTCCACAAACCATCCGCTTAAACTATGAAATTAACTCCTGTAACTTCTGTGTTAATATTTACTGATCTTCCTGGTATAATACTTGGTCACTTTCAAGAGGCTCTTCCACCAAGACCACATATGTAATTTTTGTATCAATCGGCCGATTTACGTGTGCGTCCCATCGTAACCCCCTTTTATTCCCATAACCTAAAAATTCTAAACTTTCTTGATTTTGAGTTAAATTAAGTTGTAAATCAGTGGAGCAGAGGTTTTATTAAGAAGACACCTCTCATCTAGAAAATAAAGCCTTCGTCTTATATAAAACATAGTAGTTCAGTGCCATCTTCACAATAGCCTTAATTTGGCTCCCTTAAATCAATTTCATCCAGTCGACGCCTTGCAGAGTTAACCTTGCCAGAAGATAAATTTTCTATTAAGTTGGTAAGAGTGATTTTTCCCGCTGGTTAACGCAGGCAGTAACAGAGTTCTTATTATGACCTGAGATAATATCGGCGTCTATACGTAGTTATACAAATTGGTTTATTGCGGTTAAGAAAATAATTCATCCAAACAGCAAAATATTTCTTAAAAAAGATGAGCAAGTTACATATAGCATGCCTGTGAGGTGCTCTTGGACAACATTTGTTGCAGGGGAAAGGCAATAAGTATTGCATATTCTGAGTTTGTCCGTAAACATAGTTATCCACCATGCAATGTGAGTTCTCCGATTATATTGCCAACTGTGGTATGTCAGGGTCCACGCTATCTCATAATGACAAGATTTTCCGAAGCAAGTTACTGAATATAGAGGTGTTTTGGTTTTCTATATAAATTTTTCTGGAAACGTTTTTATTCTAAGTAGGACTGAGCGAGATGTGATCATAAATGTCAGGTACCCGTTATTCTTGTCATATTTTCATGAAACTTGAATTTTCTCGAAAGATTTTCTAGAAATATTAAGTTTAATGAAAATGGACCCTGTGAAGTCTAGTTACTCCATGCGGACGGACAGAGAGAGAGAGAGAGAGAGAGAGAGAGAGACACACACAGACAGACAGACATGACAAAGTGAATGGTCGCTAAACCCAATATTGCCTACACGCCTAAGAACATTCCACTATTCTGTAATATGATGCCATGTAAATTGGTGTATAGGTACCAATTTTCCGAGGATTTTGTAGCCTGCATCTTCAAGGTAGAACAAGTCCTCCGAAACGCTGGTACCTCTATATAAACTGCACTGCGTCTTAACCCAAAAGACGGGAACATTTACCAGCATTGCTGTCACAACCTAATATTTTGCGCATTTTTAAATATCTAACCGTCGCTGAATTGGTAAAAATATTTTTCTCATATTACGCAAGGCAAAGTCCATTACCACTGTCACAGAATACTGCCAATTTTCCCTCTTGTGAATCACACGAATGTAACAAATACGTTACCCTATTCTTTTATATAAATTTTAATATTATCCTCAAACCCATACCAATATCTTCCAAATTCTCTCTTCTCTCTAGTCTCCCATTCTTTGACGTTTATTTTAATATTATCCTGTAATTTATTACTACATTTTCCAAATTATGATTTTCCTGTAGACTCCATAATTCTTTAAGATCTATTATAATGTTATATTCCGCCTGTTCATCCAAGTGATCTCTACCTTCCCCACTTTCCAACCCAAACTCGACATGCTTGTCTTATCATTCTCATATTGTTATATGCCTCTGTCATATTATCCACCACAATATTGTCATTTTAATGATTGTTTAAAACAGCGTAAATTCTAAACATCCTAATGTCATTCTGATGTGAATACCCAGATCAAGTGAAAAAGATTTATGGAATCTCACGGGGGTATCAAGGTTACTCTCTTGTGGAATGTGTCGCCGTACATTTTGATGGACTCCTACCAACGTTTAGTTCTTCCACCGAAGTAAATAGCGTTACACCAAGAAGGATCGTGACTTAAAATGTACAAGTAAGTAGAACTCAGAAGGTTACACACACACACACACACACACACACACACACACACACACACACACACACACACACACCACACACACCACACACCACACACCACACACACACACACACACACACACACACACACACCACACACACACACACACACATACACAGAGTCATTAAACAAGATAAAAGAACATTTTCCCAAATAAAAACATATTGTAATTTTGAAGTCCAGTCTATTAGCTACCTCTACAATCATTAAGTACTTACAATAACTGTCACTTACCAAATATCTGGCCATGTTTGTGCTGTCCTTGCCTGGTGTATTGACTGTGGAATTGACAGTTACCGTCTAACGTATAAATAGCCTGTCCAGTTTATATACGAGTACAGCTCTCCAGCAGAAACGCTTAATGGGAGGGTAGGAGGAATAACCATTGGTTTCGCAAAGTCAAGTGGATTCCATTAGAGATCTGAAAGGAGTTCGTAGGCGAGTGTTTGGAGAAGAACACCTTGAATTAAATATGTGAGAACTAAGATAATCAGATAAGGTGATTCCCCTTACTGGCGGGTTTTAAAATATTCCGGCTCCAGGTACTGTAGCCAATTTGTCGCTTTCCTAGAACTTATCACGACGACATTCCACAGGATACAAGCTTCCTTCTTCTCCCAGCCCACCTACATTAATTAGCCCGCTGTAACTCTTTAAACATTTGAATTATCACCTGATTGAAAGTTCAGTATCTCTGCAACTTGTCTACAGGGTGTATTTGCATGGCTTCCATGCAAGAAGCAATTATTTCTTTAGCATTAAAGGTGTATAGTATTTAACAGGCCTGTAGTCGGGCCAAGAACACAGTGGATGCAGCGGCTTACGGTACAGGTGCATTTATGTATCTCGCGGTCTGTATAATCCGTATGGTGTGTGGGTGTATATATATATATATATATATATATATATATATAGATAATATATGCATAAGCATGAAAAGCGTCTTCGCAAGGACTACAAATTTAACGCTTTAATTACAAAATGCGTTCTGTAACAGTGCACAAACCATCTTGCATACACAGCATATTTTAAAATAAATTTTTGCAACCGTAGTGACAAGTGGACGGGACAAAGAGTCGGAAGTTTTTTAAATTGGGCTAATCAGCATTATGGTTTTGATATTTCGCAAATTCCTAGTTGGTGTATCCAGATTTGTAGTGGGTGAATTGCACTCATCTGCACCCCTTGGCTAAGGAACTAGTATTTACTTGGAGGTAAGTACTGAATCTTTGAATATCCTTATATATTTTTCAATATGGCCCAACACCCACCTCGGACCCAAGTCTTCTCGTGTTGAGTTTTCTAGATCACAAACACCTGGCAGGAATCCTCTGAAGGAGTGATCAATCCGTCCCAGTGGCTGCCACCTACAAAACACACAACAAACACAAGAGAAAAACTTCCATGTCCTCGGCGGGATTCGAACCCGCAATTCCAACAGAGCCGCTGCAGCCTTACACCTTAAATTCCAGGACTAGCCGGATTGGCTAGTTCATCGTAGTATACCTAAACTTTATGAAGGGCTTTAGCTACCACTCAACACAATGCACCTACACCGACAGACCACAGAGAATAACGTTATATGTTGCTACCATCATATTCAGGGACCTTTATAAGCATTAAGTGCCCCGAAGATGACAGTAGCAAATTCTTCCGAAGTATTGTTACCTACGTGCAAAACTACAAGATACTACATTATAGAAAGAAGTAATTGTCATATTTTATAAAAGTTTTCGTTGATTTTAACATATATGTAAATAATATTTTATGTACATCATTACCGCCACATACCATTGAATTCTAAATTATTGACCATCATATTCAACAATGATATAGTCATGGCGGTATAGTTATATTGTGAGTGTCAGTAAACGTAATTTTAAAGGCCAAACTATCCCATTACTGGCTCGTACAAGCAATTAGGTTTCCAGGAAATTGAAGCTTTCAGGATTTCTAGACAGTCGGTACATGAAGTTGGCAAGGTTCTCAGCACTACACATCGGCCTCCTTTACCCTCCAGGAGGTATTTGTGGTACTCATTTGTGTTACAGGCTGAGATGACTCAGTTCCCTAGTGCGGCAGGAAGGATCAAGGCAAGGAAAAATTGGGATGTAAACCCACAATCTTCCGTCTTGTAGCACAGTGCCACAACCAACTGTGCCACCTTGTGCCAATAATCCTCATCTTAAGTCTGTAAATATTTAATTAGCATTTTGATGTCTTGTAAAAAGTAAATATTTACATTTGTTGTATCAATGTGGTATAAATATCGAAGATCATTATTCAAGTGAGATTTGAGAGTCCAAAATGTTTAACCACAAAGAATGTGGTTCTCTTCAATGTGACTGAAAACGTTCACATACAGAAGTAGCAACGTCTCGTGTGAAACTGCTGCATCCCTCTTCAGGTTAGACGGAAGCAGAAAGTCCATTCGTAAATTGGTATATTGCTATAATATTAGTTGGCATTACATCCTAGAAGACGGCAGTTTTCATGTTTGTATTATAATTTTACGAAAATTAGAAATTGTTCCCCGAAGCTATATTGTAGAATGAATCAATAACGAAACGAAATTGAAGAAGTATGGGAAAAATGTAATCTTTATCATCCAGTGTCAGCGAATAGCCTAGGTCATTTATCTTCCACTGTTAGACTGGTATTTGAAAGGTAGGATCTCTTTCTAAATGCATGTTTTTTCTTTCTAATAACTCTGAAATCGGGAAATCCCAAATAAATCACTCAGATTTTAAGATATGACGTTGGACATTGTACAAACAACTGCAACGTTAATTCCGGAAGGTGACGTGCCAATTTGGAACACTAACATACGAAAACAGGACTGACGAATTTACCTGTAATAATAAACTGGTCCTTCAGCTTAATTGACAAACAGAGGGTGAGCAAGTTAGCTAAAGGTGCAAGATTCTGACATCTTTGGCGATTTCTCCGTTTCGAATATCTCTCAGGACACCGACTATCGTGATATATTTTATGTGGTATTTTTCAGTACCTCAGTTACACCACAAAAATTTCTTTCTACATCCTCTACAATTTATTTCTCAATGATCATCGTAACATCATACCCTCTAAACTATACATGGGCCTTTTAAATAAATAAATATTTATTTAATTAGAAGAGGTCTTCAGCTTTGCCAGTGGAATAACAGCAACCTGGAGAGAGGAACCTTTAAGAACTTAAGCGTTTTTTAAGACACAATTTTACGGTACGATATTAACACAGCAAAGAGTGAGAGATACACAATTTAGTCCCAATATTTTGAAGGACGGATACCGTCTAGCAGACTAAGGGAGGTTAATAATAAAAAGAAATTTAAGAAATTAAAGTGCACGGTCATGACCTGGACTAATCTCGCTCAGTACAGAGCAAAATGTTAGAAATCTGGGTACTGGAGGTTGAAAATTTGTATGTTATAAAGGGTGTGATTTCTTTATTAGACGAATAATATTCTGCAACGTACGATAAAAGATGCTAATTTGTGGCCCACGACAAGTTATTCGGTAACTTTAAAAGCTATAGCTGTTTTTTCTGCACGATCGTAATAAATTGAAATTTTGAAAAGCATAATGTCGAGAGGGAGTAAGGAAAAGACGGAAATAGCTACTGGCGGAACGAAACAGACCGTATTGACAGAAATGTCGTAGATTTATTACATTTCAGATATAACCCCGGCTGGTTTCGAGTCAAAAATTCCAGCAAGCTTTCGGTCGTAGACCCACGTCTTAGACCGTGCGGCCAATGGAATCGGCCGTGTATTATTCCGGAGGCGAACGGGCTGAAAAAGGTGTGGTAATAATGGTGCATAAAAGTATAGTGAGAAGTGTTGTTAAGAAGATTGTTTATAATGACAGAATCATTACTATTAAAGTACAGGCAGAGCTGATTAATATTTTGATGACGCAAGTGTACATGCCAGTATCGGAGCATGAAGATGATGAAGTGGAAGAGTTGTATGACGTAATTGAAGAAATTCTTGAAGAAGATTGAAAGCGTGACACAGACACCATCATACTGGGGACTGGAATAGTGTTGTTGGAGATGAATCATATAGGAACATTGCTGGACCACATGACCTAGGAAGAAAGAATCACAGAAGTCAAATACTTATTAACTTCTGTGAAAGAAATGGACTGATTGACACCAACACATGATTCAGGAAGCCTAAGAGAAGACTGTACACATGGAAGGAACCAGGAGATCGGAGTCGAGATGAGTTGGACTACATACTTGTGAAACATCGATTCAGAAACAGTGTGAAGTATGTGCAGACCCTACCTGGGGCAAATATTGACTCTGACCACAAATTACTAGTTGCCAAGATCTGCACCAGATTGAAGAAAATTATAAGGTTCCAAAAGAGAAGACCACAGTGGGATTTGGAGAAATTATATGCTCAACGACAAAGCGTGCAGAAGAGAAACTCGGTGAAATTGATGTGACAGTGGAAATGTCGAAGTGCTGTGGAACAATATAAAGGAATGTGTGTTAGATACTATCAGTGATTTGGTTTGGAAAGTCGAGAAGAGAGCAAGAAAACCATGGATTACATAGGAAATGATCAGTAAAATGGATGAAAGAAGGAAATGGAAGTATGTCAACATTCAAGAAGGCAGGAAGAACTACGGGAGGCTGAGAAACGAATGAAAAGAGCCACATACAATGCCAAAAAGGAATATCTTGAGAACATATGTAACGAGATTATGGAATTTCAAAGAACAGGGCATTATGATTTGATGTACATGAAGAGAAAGGACTAGGCTGGAAAGAGACCCAAGGGATTAAAAATATTGGCATCGAAGACTCCCAAGGGAATAGAAAATTAGAGAAAAGTCAAGTGATGAAAAGTCGGGAGAATTACATTACAGAACTATACGATCGACCTAATTGACCGGAAACCCTAGAAGTCGAACCTGAAGAGGAAGTAAATACAGATGAGAAAGGCCCATATATTTTGCAAAGTGAAGTGGAAAAAGCCATCAAGGAAACGAGGAATAAGAAGTCTACAAGAGATGATGATGTACTTGGAGATGTGTTCAAATTATCTGGAGAAGGTGGCTTGAAAATAATGAAGAAATTGTTCAACACCATTTTTGAAATTGCAGAGTGGCCCAAGGACTTCACAGAATTTACAACGATTGCCTTACAGAAGAAGCCACAAGCTACAAAATGCAGCGACCATCGCACAATCAACCTTATCGCATATACAGCAAAGATAGTAGCAAAGATACTTAGAAGAAGGATTGATGAGAAAATTGAGAATGTTCTCGGAGAAGATCAGTTTGGATTTGTAAGAGGAAAAGGAACTAGGGCTGCAATTGTGATGCTGAGAATAATATCAGAACGAACCTTAGAGACAGACGAGGAACTATGTGTTTGCTTCATAGACTGGCAGAAGGCGTTTGACCGAGTCGATTGGACCAAAATAATGCAGATCCTAAAGGGAACTGGTATTGACTGGCGTGAAAGAAGATTGATTAGCAACTTGTACATGGCTTAAAGGAAAAAGCTAGTGAAGTGCTACATTTGGAGCGTAGCGGTGCTGAAACTTGGACGCTTCGGGCAGTAGATCATAAACACCTGGAAAGTTTTGAAATGTGGTGCTGGAGAAGGATGGAAAAGATCAGTTGGACCGATCATGTGAGAAATGAAGTATTACTTAGAGTAAAGGAGCAGAGGAATATCCTACATGAAATAAGTAAACGGAAAGCTAACTGGGCTGGTCACATTTTGCGTAGAAACTGCCTTCTACAAGGGGTTATTGAAGGAAAGATAAAAGGGGGGATAGAATTGACAAAAAGACGAGGAAGAAGACGTAGGAAGCTACTGGATGACCACAAGGAAAGGAGAGGATACTCTCATTTGAAGGAGGAAGCTCTAGATCGCACTATGTGGAGAGCTCGCTTTGGAAGAGACCTTTCGTAAGACAGACTACTAAATTAATGAATATATATATATATATATATATATATATATATATATATGTACGGCGCATAAATGTACACAGACAAATAGAAAGCCAGGCAGGCGGGCAGGCAGATATAGCGAATTTAATACTCAGTTTTTTAAACATTTCGTCGCGAACTCACCAACAATTCCTATATAACATAAAATAGTAAACCCTACTGTCATTCTTCCTAAGCAGAGCGACTGTAAATTAAACACATGAATTAAGATGGCTATAATTCCTCAAAGGAACGACTTATTGCAACAATTAGATCACAGTTTTGAAGCCTGTACACCACAATTTAATGTATGATTTCATCTGGTTTCATTATTTTTCCTTAAGAAGCCAAGAAGTACAGCGGCAAATTTATCTTGAATTTGTTGTTCTTTTCCATCAAATATTCTTGCTTTTGATCAGCAGACCTTCTGTTTGGCTCAACTCAACAACAAGAAATCACAGTTACTAATAGCAGGACTTTGCGGAAGCAATTTACCTGGTTCTGGACAACCAATCCACACACCTGGAAGGTTGTTGCCAAACAATGACTGGAATGTAAAGACGTACCTTTAAGTGACTGCACCTCCTAAACGGAATGACATATTGGTACGGTTATTCTACCATTTAATGACAATTTTATGACAAATAATTTCTTTCTATTGAACCCATTTTTCTTTTCGTACTCACCCTTTATTATGTGTAATATTTTATATCAATTTGGGAGACTTTCTGTAAGTATAAATTCTGCATATGTTAAACTTACGGAATACAATCTTAGAATGTCATACTGTTTCCCTTCTTGTAATTTATGACCTACAGACGATATTATATCCCAACTCCAGTGGTTCATTAGCCATCGCCATCAAAATTAACCCTTAGGCTACTAATGTCATATATATATGGAGCTCCTAGTAAAGCCAGAAATGCTAACGTCGTATATATATGGACCTACGTTTGGCAACGCTGAAACAGTCTCTTTCTATTTGCTGCACAATGTTTCAACACTGAATCAATGCAGA
>Ga0209629_10004837_pt1 | contig 10066 bp, 9 predicted proteins | sample TergutCu122P5_FD_187286 | JGI IMG/M metagenome (GOLD analysis project Ga0209629, IMG submission 187286) | Cubitermes ugandensis P5 segment gut microbial communities from Kakamega Forest, Kenya - Cu122 P5 (SPAdes) (version 2) | ecosystem: Host-associated > Arthropoda: Insects > Digestive system >... | reverse complement strand
GGTGTTCTTCGCCTACCCGGCGCTCCGCGGCATCTACTACTCGTTCACCGACTACTCCCTGGCCGGCACGCCGAACATGGTCGGGGTCGACAACTACGTCCAGATGGTCAACGACAAGACCTTCTGGAACGCGCTCCTCGTCACCCTCGAGTACGTCGTGATCAACATCGTCAGCCAGACGATCGTCGCGCTCGTCATCGCCGTGCTGATGCAGCGGCTGACCACGTCGCTGCTGATCCGGGGCGTCCTGCTGCTGCCGTACCTCATCGCGAACGTCGTCGTGGCGATCGTGTGGTTCTGGATGGCGGACCAACTGCTCGGCATCATCAACGTCGGGCTGAAGGCCATCGGGATTCCACCGCAGGCGTTCTTCGGCTCGGCCGCCCTGTCGATCCCCACTATCGCCCTTGTCAACACCTGGCGGTACGTGGGCTACACGGCGCTGCTCATCTTCGCGGGGCTCCAGACGATCCCGCCGCAGTTGTACGAGGCGGCGGCGATCGACGGCGCGTCCGAGATCAAGGCGTTCTTCCGCGTCACGCTGCCGCTGCTGCGGCCCGTGCTGGCGCTCGTCATGGTCGTGTCGATCACCGGGTCGTTCCAGATATTCGACACCGTCAGCGTCACCACGCGCGGCGGCCCCGGCGACGCGACGCGCGTCATCTACTACTACATCTACCAGATGGCATTCCAGCGCAGCCATTTCGGCTACGCGAGCGCGATGACCGTGGCCCTGTTCATCCTCCTGGGCCTCTTCGCGTACTTCCAGCTACGGCTCATGCGGGCCGATCAGTCGGACCTGGACTAGGAGGCGCCATGTCGTCGTTCACCCTGGAGACTCCCGAACTCCACACCGCTCGCTCGTTCGGCGTGCGCCGCAAGTACAGCCCCGGGCACATCCTGGCCTGGGCCATCCTCGTGCTCTTCATGCTTGGCACGCTGTTCCCGTTCTACTGGATGCTGCGGACCGCGTTCTCGACGACGTCATCCCTGCCGGAGTACGCGACGAGCCTGCTGCCCGCCGACTTCACGCTCGGAGCGATCAAGCGCGTCCTCGGCCTCGAGTCGGCGGCCGAAGCCCAGGCCCAGGGCGGGTCGGGCGCGTCGATGGCCTTCGGCCTGGCGCTGCGCAACTCGTTCATCGTCTCAACGATCATCACCGTCGGGCAGGTCACGTCGTGCGCGCTGGCCGCGTACGCGTTCGCCCGTCTGCACTGGCCCGGGCGCAACTTCGTGTTCTTCGTCTTCATCACCGCGCTGATGATTCCGGGCCTGTTCACGACGTTGCCGAACTTCGTGCTCATGCGCGACATGGGCCTGATGAACACCTACCTCGCCATCGTGCTGCCGACGCTGCTGATGGCGCCGTTCTCCGTGTTCTTCCTCCGGCAGTTCTTCCTCGGCATCCCGCGCGAAGTCGAGGAGTCCGCGATGATCGACGGCGCCGGCCACTGGCGCCGGTTCAGTCGCATCGTGGTGCCCATGTCGTCGTCGCCGATCATCACGCTGGCGCTGCTGACCTTCATCGGGGCGTGGAACGACTACATGTGGCCGCTGCTCGTCGCCAACAAGCCGGCGGTGCGCACGCTCACCGTCGCGCTCGGCGTGTTCCGGTCACAGACACCGCAGACAGGCCCCGACTGGGCAGGTCTCATGGCCGCGGCGCTGATCGCGGCCATCCCGATCGTCGTGCTGTACCTCGTCCTTGGCAAGCGCATCATCAACTCCATCGGGTTCTCAGGCATCAAGTAGTCGGGGAAACACAACCAAAAAGAAAGGAACACCATGCAACGAATGAAAGCCATCGTGGCGATCGCTGTCGCTGGTCTGGTCACCCTGTCCGCCTGCTCGTCACCGGGCGCGTCCACCGCGCCAACCGGCGGCGGGGCCTCGACGGGCGGTGCGGCACCAGCACCATCGAGCGCTGCGCCGTCATCGAGCGCTGCCGGTGGATCGGTCACGCTCGAGTACTGGCTGTGGGACTCGAACCAGGTCCCGCAGTACCAGGCGTGCGCGGACGACTTCACGGCCGCGAACCCCAACATCAAGGTCAACATCACGCAGACCGGCTGGAACGACTACTGGAACAACCTGACGACGCAGCTGACGGCCGGCAGCGGCCCGGATGTGTTCACCGACCACCTCAACTACTTCGCGGACTTCCTCAGCAAGAAGCAGATCGTCAACCTGCAGCCGTTCATCGACAAGGACAAGGTCGACATGGGGATCTACTTCCCGGGTCTGGCCGACCTGTGGAGTGACAAGGACGGCAATCACTACGGCCTCCCGAAGGACTGGGACACCGTCGCGATCTTCTACAACGAGAACATGATGAAGGACGCCGGCGTCACCACCGACCAGCTCAACAGCCTCACCTGGAATCCGCAGGACGGCGGCACGTGGGAGAAGCTGATCGCGCACATGACGATCGATGAGAACGGCAAGCGCGGTGACGAGGCCGGGTTCGACAAGACGAAGGTGAAGACGTACGGACTGTTCATGGAGGGCAGCGGCGCCGGCTTCAGCCAGAGCCAGTTCTCCATGTACCTGTTCACGACCGGTTTCACGTTCACCGACAAGAACCCGTGGGGCACCAAGTGGAACTTCTCCGACAAGAACTTCAAGGACACCGTGGCCTGGTGGTACTCGCTCGTCGGGAAGGGCTACATGAACGACCTCGCGACGTCGGCGTCGATGGATAACAACGCCACCAGCGCGTTCACCGCGGGCAAGTTCGCGATGGTGACGAGCGGCGACTGGATGATGAGCTCGTACAAGGCGCCGGACGGCGGCAAGACGCTCTACGCGCCGACGCCGATCGGCCCGAGCGGCAAGCGTGCGTCGATGTTCAACGGCTTGACGGATGCCATCACGGCGACCTCCAAGCACCAGAACGAGGCCTGGCAGTGGGTCAAGTGGCTCGGCTCGGAGAAGTGCCAGCAGCACGTCGCCGACGCGGGCGTCGTGTTCCCGGCCATCAAGAGCCTGTCCGACGCGACGATCGCCGCCCGCCAGAAGCAGGGCGTCGACCCCTCGGCGTTCATGGTTCACGTCAAGGACGGCACGACGTTCCCGCCGCCCATCGCCGACCACTACCCCGACGTGCTGGCGATCCAGCAGCCCGTCATGGACGACATCATGTCCGGGAAGAAGGGTGTGGACGCGCTCGACGCGATGAATGACCAGATCAACGCGCTCTACAAGTAGGTAGCTCGAAGCACCGCACGTAGTAGCTCGTAGCGACGAAGGGCCGGCCGGGCACGCCCCGGCCGGCCTTTTCGTGCCGTGGGGGCGACGCATGCCCTTCGACAGTTCCAGATCGGGAGGTTCGGTTGGACTGCGAGGGTGGTCGTCGCGGGATCGTTGCGGCGGCGGGCTGTCTCGTCGCGGGATCGTTCCGCCCGGCGGATGCCCTGACGGGCATCGTATCCGCCGGGCTCCCCTCACGCTGCCTTCGTATACCGGCGCTCCTCCGCCCAAAGGCTGCGGACCGCGGCGGTCCACTCCGGCAGAAGTCCCGCTCCCGAGACAGTCCACCGCCATCCACCCTGGTGTTCGCACATATCGGCGCTCCAGCGCCACCACGTCCGTGGAGGCTCGGACCCCTGCGATCAGCTCCGGTCGATGTCCCGCTCGTGACCACTCCGCCCACCCGCTGACAGACGTCCACGCCGGTGACTTACGCGACGAGGCGGTCGATGATGCGGCCCATGTCGTCCCAGTGGGCGTTGAGGTCGTCCAGGAGGGCGCCCTGGTTGCGGGCGCGGTCGAGGTTCTGCGTGGGGTGGTCGATGGCGTAGTAGACGTCGCCCTCCAGGTAGTCGAGGAGGAAGCGCAGGGTCGTCTCGAGCGTCATGATCCGGGCGCCGTGGCGCAGATGGGCGATCTCGGACGGCTGCAGGACGTCGCCGCAGGCTCCCAGGTAGCCCTCGGCGAACGCCTCGAACAGGTCGGGGACGAAGCGCACCTTGGCCGGGTCGGGTTCGTCCTCGGGCGCGGTCGTCGCGCCGGAGCGGATCGCGTCGCCGAAGTCGCACACGGCGTATCCGGGCTGGACGGTGTCGAGGTCGACGACGGCCAACGCCTCGCCGGTGGTCGCGTCGACGAGGAGATTCGACACCTTGGCGTCGTTGTGGGTGGCGCGGATCGGCATGAGGCCGGGCTCGTCGAAGTCGTGACTGGCTGCCTCGTACGACAGCGCCCGGGCGATCTCGGGCCCCACCTCGGCGACGCGCCCGCACGGGTCGGCGGCGATCGCGGCCCGCAGACGCGCCAAGTAGCGCGGTTCGTCGTGGTAGTGGGGAATCGTCGTGTGCAGGCCCTCGACGGGAAGGTCGTCCAGGTCCACGAGGAACCTGCCGAAGGCGTGGCCGACAAGGCGGAACTTGTCCGGGGTCAGCGGGCTGGACAGCTCGGTGGAGCCCTCGATGAACGCGTAGCAGCGCCACACCTCGCCGGCGGCGTCGGTGTGCCACCAGGATCCGTCGTGGGTAGGGACCAGACGCAGGGACGCCCGCGGGTCCGTCGTCCGGCTCGCCAGGTGGCGGGTCACCGTGACGATGTTCTCCATCACGTGCTCGGGCACGGCGAACGCCCGCCGGTTGATCCGCTGGAGCACGAACCGCTCCCCGCCCGCGCAAGTCACGCGGTACGTCCGGTTCACGTGCCCGCCGCCGTAGGGTGGGGCATCCGCCACTGGCCCGGGCAGGGCGAAGGCCGCGGCGATGTCTGCCGGTGCCGGTGCCACCTCGGCCATGCCTGTCATGCGCGCCAGCCTAGCGCGCGACGGCGCGGCGGGTGCCGGACGCCCGTCGACCTTGCCGAAACAAGCACCGAGCTGGCCGAAGGGCGGAGAGGGTGGTCACGAGCGGGACGTCGACCGGAGCTGACCGCAGCGGTCCGAGCCCCCACGGATGTGGGGGCGCTGGAGCGCCGATATGCGCAGGTCGCAGAGTGAAGGGCGGCGGATAGGATGCGCGACGGGTATCCGCCGCCCGCAACGATCCCGCGACGACCACCCTCGCAGCCCATCCAGACCTCGCCCTCCGACGCCGCGGTTTCGACAAGCTCAACCGCCGTCGGGTCCGTCCGAACTTCAGGCCGGCACCTCCACGGTGCCGGCGTGACGGGCGCGCTCGGCGGCCCAGACGACCTCCAGCGAGGCGAGGCTGGCGGCGGCGTCCGAGGTGACCAGAGACGGGTCGCCGGCTTCCACGGCCGCGAGGAACGCGCGCATCAGCCCCTCGTCGCCGCCGCCATGGCCGCCGGCGGGGGTGGCGTTCACCGCGGTGTCGATGGTGCGGACGTCATCGGTGGTGAAGTCATGCACGCGCAGTACCGAGCCGTCGCCCTCGATCCAGCCCCGCGCGCCGAAGATGCGGGTCTTGCGACCGGCCATCTCTGTGAACGCGACCGTCGTGAAACTGGCGGTGACACCCGAGGCGTACTCCAGCGAGACGACCTGGTGGTCGACGACGTCGTTGTGCCCGGCGTACACACACTCGCCGTAGGGGCCGTTGCGCAGGGCATCATCGATGCTTGTCGGCGTGGGATTCGGCGTGAGTACGGTGAGCGGCCAATCAGAGTACTCTGGGTCGGATAGAAACCCGTGGTAGATCCGTACCGCATCGAACGGGCACGTCGCCCGTACCGCGCAGTCGAGGCAGCGAGCCGCCGCACCGGCCGGGGCGTTCACGGGACGGAACTCCAGCAGCGTGCCAAAGGACGACACCCGGGCGACCGGTTCGCCGACGACGTAGCCGAGCCAGTCGATGTCGTGGATGTTCTTCTGGATCAGCATGGGGCTCGTCTCGGCCTCGCAGCGCCAGTTGCCCCGGACGAACGAGTGGGCGAAGTGCCACCACCCGATCGGCTCCAGGTGCTCGACCGAGACGATCCGCCCGATCGCGTCCGCCCGAAGCAGATCCACAAGTGCCCGTGTGTACTCGGTGTAGCGCAGCACGTGGCACACCCCGAAAACCACGCCCGCGTCCTGGACGGCGGCCACGATCCGCTGCGCGTCGGCCTCGTTCGTCGCCATCGGCTTCTCGAGCAGGATGTGGTACCCGACCCCGGCAGCCGCGACGGCCGGGTCGGCGTGGTCACGGTCCTGCGTGCAGATCGCGACGGCGTCCGCCAGGCGGGGCCGGGCGAGCAGGTCACGCCAGTCGGTGAACACCGCCGCATCGTCCAGGCCGAACTCGGTGGCGAAGCGCGTCCGGACGCCTTCCTGCGGTTCGGCCACGGCGCCGATGCGCGCGCCCAGGTCCCGGGCGATCCGCGCGTAGATCGTGCCGCGCTGTCCCGCCCCGATGATCGCCAGCGACACATCCATGACGGCTCGTTTCGGGCCCGGTGGCGCCCGTGCCTCAGTCGACGATGCCGTACAACCGGTCGCCGGCGTCCCCGAGGCCGGGGACGATGTAGCCGTGCTCGTTCAGCCGCTCGTCCACGCCGGCGATCACAAGCGTGCAGGCGATGCCGGCGGCGTCCGTCTCGCGGCGGACGCGCTCGATGCCCTCCGGGGCCGCCAGCAGGCAGATGCCGGTGACGTCCGAGGCGCCGCGCTGCGTGAGGAACTGGATCGCCCCGGACAGCGACCCACCGGTCGCCAGCATCGGGTCGAGGACGAAGCACTGCCGTCCGGCCAGGTCTTTCGGCAGGCGTTCGGCGTACGTGAACGGCTGGAGCGTGTGCTCGTCGCGCACCATGCCGACGAAGCCGACCTCGGCGGTCGGCATGAGCCGCGTCATGCCGCCGAGCATCCCCAGCCCGGCCCGGAGGATCGGCACGACCAGGGGCCGCGGCTCGGCGAGCTTCACGCCCGTGGTCGAGGCGACGGGCGTGACGACGTCCACCGGCTCGACGCGGACATCCCGGGTGGCCTCGTACGCCAGCAGCGTCACCAACTCCTCGGCGAGCGCGCGGAACACGGGACTCGGCGTGTCCTGGTTCCGCAGGTGCGTGAGCTTGTGGGAGACGAGCGGATGGTCGGCAACGCGAAGTTCCATGGCCCCCACTGTACCGAGTCCACCCCCGCCGCGGCGGGGCGAGGATCGCACGTATCCAGACCCCGGGGTAGCCGGAGTGCGTCAAGTCTGGCAACATGGAGTGCGAGGATTGACAGGAGGGTGCCGTGAGCGGCTACGAGGACGATGAGCGGGACATCGAAGACCTCGACGACCCCGTGGACGACTACGACGACTTGCACGGCGACATCGTGATCGACGACTACGACGATCTCGACGAAGCCGACGACAACGACGACTACGAGGACGCCAGCCCCGAGGAGGTCGACTTCGTCGTCGCCCTCTACAAAGAGGACGGCGAGCCGGTGGCCGTCGCGCTGGCGAAGCCTCTCGCCAACGACCTGGAGGACCTTATCGAGCAACTGCGTCGCCTGCCCGGCGACGCCGGCGCGTGCGCTTTCGTGTCGATCGCAAGCGAGTTCTTCGTCGCCGTGCGCGTGCGCGGCCCGAACGTCCAGGTGCTGCTGAACGACTCCGTCGCCGGCGCCGACTGGCCGATCGCGCGCGATGCCCTCGATTTCCTCGGCCTGGAGCCGCCGGAGGACGAGGAGTCCGACGTCGTCGGCGACCTCGACATGCTCGCCGATCAGGGCCTGTCGGAGCTGGACATGGAGGCGATCGCGGGCGACTACGACGAGGACTCCGACGACCTGGTCCGCCAGATCGTGAAGCACCTCGGGTACGAGCGCGCGATGGAGGCGGCACTGACCGACGACTGAGCCCGCCGCCCCGCGCGGGGTTCGGGGGCGGGGACCCCGTTGTGGCGCGCCGCCCGGCGGGTCGGAGGAGGCAGGAATCACCTCATGACGAGCTGGCAGGCACCGATGCGCCGCGCATTGGCGGAGGCGGCCGCGGCGGCCGACCACGGCGACGTCCCGATCGGCGCCGTCGTTGTGGATCCCTCCGGAAACGTCATCGCGACGGCGGGCAACGAACGGCAACTCACGGGCGACCCGCTGGCCCACGCGGAGGTGCTGGCGTTGCGGCGGGCGGCCCAGGCGCTGGGCGGGTGGCGGCTGGACAACTGCACGCTGGTCGTGACCCTGGAGCCGTGCGCGATGTGCGCCGGGGCGCTGGTGCAGGCGCGGGTGGGGCGCTTGGTGTTCGGGGCATTCGACGCGAAGGCCGGCGCGGTGGCATCGTTGGGCGACGTCGTCCGTGATCCGCGGCTGCCGCATCGCGCCGAGGTCGTCAGTGGAGTCCTGGCGGACGAGTCGGCCGTGCTGCTGACCGGTTTCTTCGCCGCGCGGAGAGACACGCCGTGAAGCAGCCGGCCCTGACCCGTCAGGCGATCATCGACTTCTGCCTGAGCCTCCCCGCGTCGTATGAGGACTACCCGTTCGACGACATCACCGACCCGGGCAAGTGGACCGTGATGCGCCACCGCGGCAACACGCGGTCGTTCGCGCTGATCTACGAGCGTGGCGGGCGGCTGTGCGTCAACGTCAAGTGCGATCCGGAGCAGGCCGAGATGTTGCGGACGATGTACGCCGACATCACGCCCGGCTACCACATGAACAAGACCCACTGGAACACCATCGCGCTTCCCGGCGACGTGTCGGACGAGGACCTGTGGGACATGATCCGTGCCAGCTATGGCCTGATCAACCCGAAGAGAAGGAGAAACACCATGAGATTCGACGCGGTTGGACTGTTCGTACGCGACATGGCCGCCATGGTCGCGTTCTACCGTGACGTCCTCGGGATGCGCACCGACTGGAACGGGGAGCCGAACGCCGACCTGCACGCCGACGGCTACCGGCTGATGCTGTACGGACGCGCCGACTTCGAGGCGATGACGGGCGCCACGCTGTCCTACCCGGCCGGGCTGAACGGCACGATGGAGCTGGCGTTCGCCGTGGCGGACTACGCGGCCGTCGACCGCGAGTATGCCCGGGCGGTCGGCCGGGGCGCCGCACCCGTGATGCCGCCCGCGACGATGCCCTGGGGCCAGCGCACCAGCTACGTCGCCGACCCCGAGGGCAACCTGGTCGAGATCGGATCGTTCACCGCCGCGTGAGGGACGATCGCGCCGGCCGATCCCGATGCGACGGGCATTGTCGTCGTTCACCGCCGCGTGAGCAACCGTCACCCCGGGACACCGGACCCATCCCGCCCCTGCATGCTGGAACCCCTGCATCTGGGGGAGTCCCGCACCACTCCACGGTTACTCAGGGCCCTGAGTAACTATGAAACCTCGGTGGACACCACCGCTTCGACGCCGTTGATGGCGCTGAGTTCCTCGGCGAGGCCGCCGAGCGAACCGCTCTCGCCGGAGACGGTGAGCACGATCTCTTGGACGGGATGCCCGTCCAAGGTCGTCTGGCCCTTGACGCGCAGGTCGAGCGCCGACAGCCCTAGCTTGCCGACGGTCTCCATGATGTCGCGCAGGACGCCGTGGCCGTCGAGGTAGTGGATCGTGAAGTGACGGATGGTCGAGCGGGCGTGCGGCATCGCGCGGGTCAGCGGGCGCAGGCCGAGCATCACGACGAGATAAAGGACACTGACAAGGCACGACACCACATGCATGCCCGCGCCGGCAGCCATGCCGACCGCCGCGACGAACCAGATGCCGGCGGCCGTGGTGAGGCCGCGCACCGCGTCCCGGCGGACGAAGATCAGCCCCGCGCCGATGAAACCGATGCCACTGACGATCTGGGCGGCGACCCGCGAGCCGTCGAATCCGGTCGACTGGGGGGAGATCACGTCGAAGAAGCCGTACTTGCTCACGACGGTGAACAGGGCCGCACCCATGCCGACGAGCGTGTACGTCCGGACGCCGGCCTGCTTGGAGTAGAACTCGCGCTCCAGGCCGATCAGCAGCGACAGGCCCGCAGCCAGGCAGATGTTCAGCAGGGAGATCCAGGTCTGGCTCATCTGCCCCCCTCACGGACGATGTGACGCGTGGGTTGTGCGGACGCTCCATTGTCCCACGCCGAGGCGACGTGGGGACGGGTGATCGCTGGCCTTGGTTTACTCATGATCGCGAGTAAACACGGATCGGTGGTGTGAGCGGTTGCCTGAAACAACGGGGCCGC
>Ga0209629_10004836_pt1 | contig 10066 bp, 8 predicted proteins | sample TergutCu122P5_FD_187286 | JGI IMG/M metagenome (GOLD analysis project Ga0209629, IMG submission 187286) | Cubitermes ugandensis P5 segment gut microbial communities from Kakamega Forest, Kenya - Cu122 P5 (SPAdes) (version 2) | ecosystem: Host-associated > Arthropoda: Insects > Digestive system >... | reverse complement strand
TCATTGGAATATTTCAGTGACATAATCCTTCCGGTCGCACTATGGCCCTGGGGTCGACTCAGCCTCTAACAGAAATGAGTACCAGGTGTATTTCCTGGGGTAAAGGCGGTCGGTGCGTAAGGCTGACAACCTTACCACCATCCTGTGCCGTTGTCATGAAATCTGGGAACCTTAACTTCCCGGAACCCTCTGGGCCACTCCAGGCCTGTAACGGGACTGCTTTACCTTTTTACTTACTTTTATGATTCACTTTTGTCAGACTGGGTGTTAGCAGCTTGTTACAAAAATGTCAAATGTGTTCTAAATTTAGAGTATAATGAAATAGTGTTTTTGAAACAGTGTGGCATCAACTATACAGAAGCCATCCCGTTGTGTGACAATTATAATTATATATAAATTCACATCATACACAACAACAATGAAACACACAATATAAGTGCTACTCATTAGTGGTTCACGGCTACATGTTTCGGCCGCAATGCGGCCGAAACATGTAGTCGTGAACCACTAATTTGTAGCACTTATATTGTGTGTTTCATTGTTGTTATGTATGACGTGAATTTATATATAATTATAATGTGGCATCAGTTTATGGACATGTTCTACGGACTCACCAATGAATGTTTTTGGCACTGTGGGTCCTTGGATGGCCTATTTTTTCTTGAACGAGATAGAGGGAGAACAAAGTCTAAATTTTTCCACAGAAAAATGTTTGCATGCAAATCAGTGGCCCCATCATAACAGATTCTCATCTGAAAACAGTATTTTCACAATTGTTGTTCATGTGTTTCAATACAGCATGCTACATCTTATTAAGGATTGTCACACACGCTCACTCACGTCCATCTTTTACTCTGTTTCGTAGTGCTGCTGCATTATTAATTACAAAGTGCACATACACACACACACACATACACACACACACACACACACACAGGTTGGTAGTTGGGGAGAGAGGGGATCAAGTATTGTGGCCGCTCCAGGCAGCAGAGTCCAAGGGGTGGCAAAATGGGAGGTAAAATTAATATTTTAAATGCAAATATACCTTTTCTGTGCTCAACAAATTTTAAATTAGTGAGTCAAATAAAAGGAAATTCAATAAGTTATTGTGATCCTTGTTAAGTTCATAATTTCTTTTAGGGGCAGTCATTGTGATCACTCACCCCAGTTGCCACAATCCTAGCTACACTACTTCACACACACATTACAATCAATATGACCTTTTAAACAAGAGTCCAGCAGTATGTTCACATAACTTATTTATACTTTACAGGCACTTCCATTGTTTGTCAACAAAGTACCTGTGTCCATCTGTGCCCGCAGTGATGAGCACACTTCTTGCCAACATCAACGCTTACTATGCGCACACAACAGCAGCGTCTGCTGTATCTGCGAGTGATCGATTTGCAGCTTCAAACTTTGGGGTGAGAATTTCTTAACCTAGATCTGTAAAATTCTTCTTCTTAAAATTTCATCTGTGTTGGGTATATACTTTTACAGCTTCTCTGATGCCTCTATATTAAATTGCATGCAGAATTTACTTTACAGTTTAGTTAAGTGCTCTGATCATAAGCCATTTTATGTAAACATACTCTATTATCACAATCAGTGTTTTCCTGCAGAACACATAGCAAAGTCATTATTCAAAATCAGTGGTATGTTTATACACAAATCTCTAGACATGATTTATATTAAAACACTTTGCTGTTATATAATAATAACTGATTATATTTCAGCAGTTGTAAGGAGGTCCTACAATGACAGTTTCTGTGTACGTCATCTTCACTGCATTCGTACTTCAAATTTATTTATTGTAATCCCTCCCACACAAGCAGTTAACAGTCAACAGTGAGTTACAGATGTAAGAAGAAACTTTGAACCAATTGGCTTGTCAAGTGGATATTTCTTAGTCTCCATCCTTTCTATCAGTTAATTATAAAACTTTACAGCAGATAGATTCTTGAAAGTGACAGCAAATATAAGGACTTTCTGAAATATTAATGTTGTTTGTCTTTGTCACAGTGTATGGTCTATGTTGACCCATATAGGTAGCAGTCTAGAGTTTATTTCTGAGGTGGAAGCACCCAGAAAGCAGTTTCTGTTGCCACCAGTGACAGTAAGAATGTCAGAATGAAGATCAATTGTAGGAACCTACAGCCTGATATGGGCTCTGAAGTAGGAAAAAAGGGGGACCTGATAGATGTTCTTTATGTTCCATGGGTTTATTTTCAATACAAGTAGAAAGCAAATAAATATTTTTGAAAAGAAACTGTATAGAAGAATTTTAGGCCCAGTATATGACAATGAAAAAGAAAATTGAAGGATATTAACCAATAAAGAAATTTATGCAATGGTTAAAAAACCCCACTGTAACAGAGACAGTAAGGTTAAATAGGTTACATTGGTTTGGGCATGTAGAGAGAATGGAAGGAAATAGAATTTCCAAACAAGTATTATATACGAATTTGGAAACAACAAGGCTAAGAGGTAGACCAAAAAATAGATGGCAAGATGAAGTGAAGGAGGATGGAAGACTAGTTGGTGGAAAAGGGTGGAAGGAAAGGGTATAAAACAGAAAGGAATGGAAGAAGCTCCTGAGAACGGCAAGGAATCATCACATTCTGCACATTCCAATGGAATGAATGAATTAATTATCTCACACCACCATCCCAAATAATATTGACAGACAACCATTTTCATATACCTTTTCATTCTGGTAGACCTAAAACATCACATATACCTCCTAGTGGTTTTTTTTTTAAACTTCTGAACCACCCATTTTTTTCTGGCACTGTCCTACTTCCAGACCAGACTTAACCACTACATAAAAACCACTATTATTTTGTTTGTTATTCCCTCAGATTTGCCTGGAAGAAATGCTGTTCTTCTTTTTCAGTATGCATTCTTTGAACAGGAGTGAAAATTAAAATGTTCAAAAAGTGTGTACAGACATGATGCTGTAGAGTACATTTCCTATTTAAGATGCCTGTACCACAGCTATTGAACTTTCTGTGCCTTTTCTCTGTTAATCTCATTCTTTCCTATTGCCTTCGGTATATTATGTATTTCATTTGATTGTTTGGGCCCAGTCCTTAAGATACTGGACTTTATCTGATGCAGAAATTGAAAACTTTTCTTGGTACACAATTTTCTTGGCTTTTGGTAATGTAAAATTTATTAAACACTTTGACCAAAATGGCATCAGTGAACATCATCAAACAGTATAATTTTGTAAGAATTCACTAATATGTATGTGAATTGATAGGAAAAAATATTATGGTAGTAATTGTCATTCTGATGTATGAAATTTGCTCTTATAGGCTGTACTGGACTATTTCCATTGTATGTATTGAAATATAACACACTAGATTTCAGGTACAGGATCAGTTCTCTCTTCAGGCTCACTTCTCCCAAAACACCTGTCACTACATGATAATTATGTACATCATAATTAAACCCTGATTAACAACAAATTAGCAAATACAATGTATTCCAGTAACAGGTTATTGGAAATAATCATTTTGTAGTGACGGCTGTTTTGGAAGAAGCAAGTCTGAAGACAGGATCCAATCCTATCACCAAAACATAATGTATTTCTTTTTAATATGTACAATGGAAAAAGTCCAAGAAGCCTGTGAGTTAAAAAAAACGTCAGATTGTTACTGCAACTACCTAAAAGTCGTATTGTGTTTAGTTCTAGAACAAGCACTAGCTTCCAAGGAGACAACTGTAACAAATATAATCTGTATTATGTAACTGTTCAATTTTATTTCCTGGAATTTTACTTTGAAGTTGAGAACTGCGCTCTTCTGGGCTATTACGCAGCAAGTAGAGTAAATCCTTACCGATGTTTCGTGACAACCTATCGGTCCCATCATCAAGTGTCAAGAATCCAAGGATCGTTGGATTCTTGGAATTTCCGCTACTCACTGCACAATAGGCCAGAAGAGCACAGTTCTCATCTGCTTCGTAGTGGAAACTTTAAATCATGCGTCTTTGAAGTTGTTTGGAAGTGATTAATAGACCTTAGTTGTCTGAAATATGGTGCCTTACTTGAAGTTAATCCAAAGTATCCATGAGAGAGGTTGGAATTTTTTTGTATTCCTATTAAATTAAATTAGCAAATAAATACATTCTTACTGCTAATGTGATTCTCTGAGAATGTTGTTCTCTATATCAAATGTAAATGGTGCACACTTGCTTTCCCTCATGTGCTACCACTTAGTAGGTGTATGACTAATTTACACTGTTATAAGGAGGCCCTTTGTCAAGTCATTGTCATTCAGACTAAGGTGTCAGGAGTATAAAGAGGATTTTAACATAGGGTATAAGAAATATATTTTAAAAACAAAGTCTGCTATTTGAATTGAATTTCAGAAAGAAAAGTTTGTAAAGCTACTAGATCAGCTGCACAACTCTCTCCGTATTGACCTGTCAATGTATCGCAACAACTTCCCTGCATCAAGTGAGGAGAAACTCATGGACCTGAAGTCCACAGTGGACCTACTTACCAGCATTACCTTCTTTCGGATGAAGGTGCAAGAACTGTCTTGTCCTCCTCGGGCCAGCACAGTGGTTAAAGACTGTGTCAAAGCATGCCTTCGATCTACCTACCAGTTCCTGTTTGAAAACTGCTATGAACTCTACAACAGGGAATTTCAGGTCTGTTTTGCAGTGAACCTGACACTCAAAAAAAAAAAAAAATGGTAACAATATACTAAGAATTCTGAAAAAAATTTAATGAATTGTTGGAGTTGTAGGGATGTTGAATTTAATTTTAAAAATTGTCTTTTTTTTTAGTATGTGTGTATGTTACTTAATAATTTGCAGTGACAAAAACTGCAAAAATGAACTTGAAGTGTCATATTTTGGCAGAAAAATTTATTTTCACTGATATTATTAAATACAAAAGATTTACAGTGTAAACATACATTGGCACCTTAGAACAAACTCTATTTTGTAGCAAACTTACTCATTTTGTAGCCAATCTTCACTATCATGCGCATACACTTTCACATTAAGAGAGTCTTTGGACCAGTTCTGAGCCCATTTGTTAGAACTGATGCTTTATATAGTGATCACAGTCACCAAAATAGTAACTTGTTACAATATGATAGATATGCCAGCTAAACAGTACAATAAGTGATTCAACATCAAAATCTAATAGCTAGACTTGTTACATAACAAACTGGGTGAATACTGTAAGCTATAAACCTGTTTATTGAAGTCCCTTAATAAGTACCGCCTTTTTCACTATCAGATTACTTGCTGTAAGATAATGGAATTTCTTTCCTGCAGAACACTGAACTATGGTGTATATTCTAAAATAATGTGAGTGGAAACAGAAAATCTCCTCGTGTAATTTTTTTATACAACATGGGTAGGTGCTGTAACAAATTATGCCCTTTACAATTTGTGCATATTTCTTGTAGAGCAAACATGAAGTTTCAGTTATTGATGTAAATATCACAGCCTGTCTGTCATGTCATCCACATACAGAAATTGTATGAATTAATGTTCTGGCATTTTTTGAAGTGTTCTTCACAGAGTGCATGGGTAGTTTACCCATCATCATATTTTTGTATGTTGCAAATGGGTTATGTAGACAATCATGATATCCTCTTCAAACTTGGTATATGAGTGTTACATGCATGAGCAAGATCAACCTCAGATTTTTTAAAAGATATTTTGAAGAATATTGTAATTCATAAGGTTTGCTGATTAAACATCAACTTACACTTGCCTGCCTTAATTACTTATGATACTAGGAGTTCTTGATCTAATGTATGTGAAAATTGTGGCGTGGAAAACCCCATTGCAGGTCGGCTGGAAACTTGTGCATAATTGGGAAAGGCCAGATAGCTGGAATTAAATATTTCTGACTTGCTGAACAATGTGAGTTTACAACTTTTCAAAAATCATTCAGTTTAATGTTGCATAATATACACTCTGTCTCTACCCTCAAATGTTTACACTGAACTCTATCTGATGTTTAATATCCTCATTCAAAAAATGTTTTAGAGTATGTAAGTTGCCTATGTCCCCACACAATTTATGAATTCTCCTCCATTTGAAGAACATCCATGATAGATGCATATGACTGCTTTCACCTTATTCTTCTCCATTTCTCACAAATATGTTTTTAGAAATATCAAACACTACCTTACAGGTGGATCCAAATGAAGCAAAGAGGGACCAAGAGGACCACGGGCCTCGGCTAGATAGTCTTGATTTCTGGCACAAACTGATTGCACTAATTGTATCGGTCATTGAAGAAGACCGCAATAGTTATGCACCTGTCCTCAACCAATTTCCCCAGGAGCTCAACATTGGTCAGGTATAGAATGGCTATGAGCTTCATGTTCTAATGTTCTAACGCTCTACATTTTCCATATTACAATGTGTAATATATGAGCTATCTTATCTATTTGATAGGACCTTATGAATTAAAGAAAAAGAGCTGGTCACTGAAATCAACACTAATTTAAATAATATTGATATAAACCTTATATTTGTTGTACTTAAATATTAAAGGAACATAGTTCTTTAATTTAAAAACGCAAAATTTCTGCGTGTAAAATTACAGAGAGAGGAAGTAATAGAGATGTGAAGTTTTATAAACTATATGATATTTAACTCATGCCAGTGTAGACAGTTTCATTAGGTGAGTTGTAGAATAAATTAGAATCACTGCATCACTAATTATAGGCATGTTTGGACAGAGCACGTACTTGGTTCTCACATTATATTAATAAAGCAATTTTGTGCCATGAAAATAATTATGACAGTATTAATAACAGTGAAGAAGCTTTTAAGTCTTGAATAAGGGTTTAGTCCCAAAGTTTTTTTCACCTAATTTATGAGAAAACACCACAGGAGAATCACCTCTGGTCTACATGAACCACAGGGCTGCTCTGGATACAATATTGAAATGAAAAAATAAACATCTCTAAATGGAAACTGATTCACATATAATATAATTGCAATCACATATCTAATATTGATGTATGGTAGAATGTACATTGCATAACCAAGATATGTGACTATTTACTTCACTGGCCTATATGTGAAAATGGTTTGTTTATTTTTAAATGATTAATTTACTTACTTACTCGCTAAATGAATTAGTTAATTAATCGTTGGCACTACAACTCATATAGAATCTTGGCATCCTTCAGAATTTTCCACCACTCTTTCCAATTCATGGCTGTTGCTTACCAGTTCCTAATTCCCAGCATCCTTGCAGTTAATTAATGGTGAATAGATTTATTGATGCATTGTAAGTCTGCAGTTGTTTGACTGACTGGCACATTTATTTATTTAAAACTGTGATGTTTTTGGTATCTAACATACAATAAAACCACTTGTTTAAAATTTTGAAAGCATTTATTTTTAACTTAAAAATGTAAAATAATAATTAAGTAGGAAAACTGTGTACAAATGTTTAAACTGCAAATATAATGTCTTTGCTTCATAAAAGAGGTACTCTGGTATGTCGTATCAGTTTTGATGCATAATTTTCAATAAGGTATTCATATGCTTAACTTACAGTTATCAGCAGCCACAATGTGGAGTCTGTTTGCACTAGATGTGAAATATGCCCTGGAGGAGCACGAACAGCACCGTCTCTGCAAATCCTCGGCCTACATGAACCTTCACTTCAAGGTCAAGTGGCTGCACACAAATTATGTCAAGGATGTGCCTCCCTACAAAGGATCTGTACCTGAATATCCAGCGTGAGTAAATCATAACATTGCATTTCATATGTTTCAGCATAACTACAAATTGTCTTGTTCTTTCTATTAGTCTGTCTATATTACACATTATGTAGAGAGACATGCAAGCTAAGGCATTTGTAGAAGAACTTTCTTTTGTTGTGATGTGCTGTACAGCTTAACATAATTTATTTATGCACAGAACTGTGGGTTTTATTAGTTGTCAAATACTCTGTGGACTGGGATAGCATAGTCAGTCAGCAACTCACTGTGGGCTGGACAGTCCGGGGTTCGAATCCTGTTGGGGGCAAGATTTTCCACACCATCCAGAATGGCCCTGGGGCCCACCCAGCCTCCTGTACAATGGGTAACATGTCTCTTTCCCAGGGGTAAAGTGGCCAGGGCGTAGTGTTCACTACTCATCCCCATCTAGTGCCAAGGTTAAAGAAAGGGTACAGCTATATTTCTACTCCTCCTTTGGGCTTTCATGGCTTTTTCTAGGGTAAACTTTACTTTTTATCATAAAGTAATGTGACAAAGTTGACTAAAAATACATAATTCAGGTTAATTCATGACAGTTTCTATCTTCCAGGTTTTTTGAACCATTTGTTATGCAGTGGCTTAATGAAAATGATGATGTTTCTCTGGAATATCTGCATGGAGCATTCAACAGGGACAAGAAGGATGTGGTGAGTTATAATGGATTTTGAACTATGGTATTTCAAGAAAGCAGTCATAAATGCTCATTTCAATATTCTTTTCTTCTTGTTTCTGTTTCAGTTTCAACGCAGCACTGAACATTCATTATTTTCCAATTCTGTTGTAGATGTATTTACACAGTTAACACAGTGCTTTGATGTTGTTTCAAAACTTGAATGTCCTGATCCTGAAATTTGGAAAAGGTACATGAAGCGTTTTGCTAAAACAATCGTCAAAGTTTTGGTTGCTTATGCAGATATTGTCAAGAAGGAATTTCCAAGCCATCTCAAGGAAGAAAGAATTGTGAGTATAAATATCAGTCTGATCCTTCAGTTATTTCCTGAGCAGTTACTCTCCAGGTCATTTAACTTTTGGCCCATATAATATGAGAACTTTACTTTTTAAACCTTTCATTTAAAACATGTAATACACTGACATATATACAGGGTGTTTTATGAGTTCTGGATATAACTGTAAGAGATGAATCCCTGGGTCTTTGTGATCAAAAAAGTTCATATAATCATGTGTCCAACATTGAACACTTACAGTAGTATGACCACTTGAAACTTAGAAGAGAAGGTAAGGATTACTGACGAGATATGAAATAAAATAATAAATAAACATATTGTCTGATTAATTTAAATTCTAAGTGTAACTTAATGGAAGAAACTGGCTTTATTTTACACTTACCTGTGCTTAGTGCAAGTTTTCAAAAAACCCCACACCCTTGCTCTTAGGTTGTGAGTAGAATGTGTGAAAGTGTACAGATAAGCTTGAAATTTGTTTGCATCATCTGCCAACTTTTCAGGGTTTGTATAGCATGTAATAACTCTTCTTCAGTGTCATGTGCAACTCACTGGAGTCAATTTCTGAGAATTAAAAAGACCCATAGCACAGTAACCATTGAGAATAGGGCCCATATTGATAGGAGCTTTTTTGATTACAAGGTACTAGGCATTCATCTCCTACAGTAATGCCCACAACTCATAAAACACTATATATATTTGTATTTATTTATTCATCTATTTGCATTTGTCATGTGTTTTAGAAAATTTATAAGTGACTCCCTATGTGGATAATACAATTATATATTATATTCATTATTTTTGAAGGCAGTAAGTTTATAATATAATCCAAGTAACTGTTGATCCAGACGTGTGTCCAGAAATAAATTGTAAATATTTTATAGAAGTTGGCATGATAATCCATCAGTGCTGTTGTTATATATGTGTGTAACACATGTTTTTATGTCATTTGCATGGTTATGTTTCGAGATACTTGAGACAGTTAAGTGAAATATTCTTCACTGTCTGTTCTATTTTTTTGGTTACTAATCATGGTATGGAAAGTTAAATACTGTGCCATTCACTTCCACATGAAGTATTCCATAGGTGAAGGAAGTAATTTGTCATGAATGAATGAATGAAATTTATTGCATATAAACTGTTAGGAAAATAAATATTTAGTTATAAATGTTGCAAGATACCTATATATGTATAGCAGTGTGTGGTGTTCATGTATTTATTGTATTTACTGTATTCATCCATTCAGCCACAAATGTGACATTGGACATTACATTTACAAGTTACATTACATTCTTAACATATAAACATTATTAACAGTACATATTAATAATATATAAATATCTATAC
>Ga0209629_10004835_pt1 | contig 10068 bp, 8 predicted proteins | sample TergutCu122P5_FD_187286 | JGI IMG/M metagenome (GOLD analysis project Ga0209629, IMG submission 187286) | Cubitermes ugandensis P5 segment gut microbial communities from Kakamega Forest, Kenya - Cu122 P5 (SPAdes) (version 2) | ecosystem: Host-associated > Arthropoda: Insects > Digestive system >... | reverse complement strand
AGGCCATTTCACTCTTCCTGCCAGTGTAACGTGATGAGTTGGTGCCTCAATCCACTTTGCCCATTCCTCATGCATAAATCCCTTGAACGGTTTATTAACTGAAACGTCCAGAGGCTGTAATTGACTACTTAATCCACCAGGAATTACTGCGAGATGTGTCGTCAGTTTAGTGGCAAGCTTTTTTGTTGATTCTGTTACTTGTGCCTTGAACTGATCACACACTAATAAAGATGGTTTTTTTAAGAAGACCACCCGGACGCTTGGATACTTACCCTCGGCGCATAAGACGCAGGTCAAATTTAGGTCACATTTTTCGGGAAAAAAAGTGCATCTTATGGGCCAGGAAATACTGTATATTCATAGAGGGGACAACTGACATAAGGTCATGAATAACTGGGCATCATCTCCTTGTAAGACACTGTATGCAGCTGAACATGTAACACACAAGACACCCATGTTCCATCAGCCAAAAATGTTAGTACAAACAGGGGGAGATTACTGAATGATTCACATCAAATATAATTTACCCATAAAAACTTCACAAACCACATGCACTAGTAGTTAAACTTGATTGAAAATAATGTTTGGTGAACTTCATTTCTTACCTGCTTACGAATATAATGCACAAGGCGTTCCACATTTTCAAGGTCACTACAGTGTTGTTGAAGTAAAGTTCTCCAAACAGCCCCAGCAAGCACCTTGTCATCACTTAACAATCCTTCATCATATCCTATCATTGCTGCTTGGAATTGATGCAACAGTTCTAGAGTCTGTGTTTTAAGTCCTGACGAACTTCCAGGCTGTACAACGGCACACATAAAATACATACTATTTTAACCTTTCAAACAGCAGGCTTGAAATTAAAATAACTGTATCATCACTACAGGGCGGGTATATAAATTTTGTAACGCACCATGTTCTCAGTACATACCTCAAGCTTCTTCACACGTGTAATAACATCTTCCCACATGGCTTCAACCATGTTATTACGAACGTAACGACCTTCCTCACCTTCAGCCATTGTTCGTACCATTAACATCCATACATGAAGCTCAGTGACCAAGAACCATGAATAAAATGTATCTGGCATCTGTAATTCTAAATATAAAAATGGTTTTTACTAGCATACACTGCAATCAGATGCATTAAACCATTAAGGTCTCAATTTTTCTAAACTGAAACAATCCAGTTACTAGTTAGAAAGACAGATTACACAAGTTAATTCCATGCCAGAAAAAAATATCTGTTTATTCCCAAAACCATATGAAACCCATATACACAGCATGTACAAAATGAAAAGTTTCTGAATTCTGCAAGCATGTGATATTTAAAAATTTAAAATAATGATAAAACTGTGATTCCAAACGTGGTATGTATCAGCAATCAGTTACTTCATCCACAACATCAACACAATTTTAAACAATTATATTAAAATAAATAAAAGAAGGTTTGCCAATTATGGCTATCCTTGTATGGCCTTGTTGGAATTCCCCCCCGCCAATAAAGGCGTTTGCACAGCAAAATTAAACCACTGAAATTGGAACCAGTGTTTTGTGGATTGCAGCACATATTTAATTCCAGTGCCAAATGGTTAAAGATGTTGGCCGTATGTTCCATCAAAATGTCAGAAATCAGCAACCCTGATACTAAGGTCAACATCCCCGAAATCCGTTTACATTTACCAGTGTCAGGGAAGCAGACACCCAATGAAGGAAAGTAGATCAAGAAAATGATGCAGATAAAACTTAGAATCCGACATAAAAAGGAATGCTATTGCTATTATATTTACTCCTTAACAAGTTTCTTGTACTTAGTGTACTTCAGTTCTTTGATGACAACATATGTTACTTTCTCTGTGCAAGTGCTGGAGACCTACCTTCAAAGAACTTCATGTATGAAACTTTATCTGCTACATTTTCATACAGAATATATGCAGAAGCTTTCAATTTCTGTAACAAAAACCACCAAAAAATCTGTAACTTACATATTATTAACAACTTATCTGTTACAACTCAGTAACAATGTAACAGAACCAACATTCAAGTGTTTCATTTCACCCTTTAATACACAACTTCGAGATCATCATACTGTAAGCCGCATTCAACATCAGACAATTTGGCATTATACAGTCCCAGCTGCCAACAGCAAACACAAACAAATAAAATACATGTTATAATTTACATGACAAGAAACTACAGTACTTCTTACCCATCGAGGATAATCCAGCCATCCACAACGTTTCAAAATGTGTTTTATATATCCCACTTCTGGCTGGGCAGGTACAGTAACAGCATTTTTCATCATCATGGCATGTGTATGAAGGGAAAGAATATTACAAAACTGATCACTTGCAATACCAGGCCATAAATGAGACTTCATACATATCCTTGGCAGAGCAGATCTTGAAAACTGCAATGAAGAATACATCATCCAATCAGGATCAGGTATAATTTAATTTCCTAGTACAAAAGCTGAACTTTCTAACCACAGTTCACAACATGACATGAGCAGACATTTTGGTCCATTTATCATACAATATCTTCCTGCTAATGCAATTTATAAGAATTAAAATAGTGTTTGCCTTGTACAACACTCCTGAATGTGGCAAGAAACTGAAAACATGTGCAATCCAGAACTGGTCCTGCAATGTTTTCAAACAAAATGTAAATATGCTAACCCTAACAAACTACATAAACATATTTCAAATTGTACACAATTAACCAAAACCACACATGTACCTATAAAATCAAAACATCATACACTGCAAAAATGAAAACAAATGGATTGTTCCTTTATTTGAAAACTGTGGATTGCAGTTAGCATTGACAAAAACAAGCACCTACTGAGAAGCATCACAGAGGGTCACGGCTGCAAAATTCACTATACTGACTCAGAAGAGAGAGATACTATGGCATACAATGGCAAAAAGCTGTACTACCTGCCATTCTCAGTCCTAGCATTGAGTTTGGAAATGTTTGGATATCTCTTTATGCTATGGACTGGACAGCCTGAGGTTTGAACTCTGGCAGGGGGGTGAGATTATCTGTACCCCACCAGACCAGTCCCCAACCCCACCAACCCTCCTGTACAATGGGTAATGGGTCTCTTTCCCAGGGGTAAAGCAACAGAATCAAGGCACTGAACACCCACTCCCTTTTAGCACCAAGGTTGAGAACTGGCAGAACTATACTCTTCCTCCCTCGGGGCTTACATTGGCATTTTACAGAGTGACATTTCATTATATACAGATTTCACTCAAGATATTTTTCCCTCAGGCAAATATCATGTAAGATATACCCAAAAATAAAGTTAAACCTATCAGCTAAATAGACCTTAAATTAATTAACATGACCTAAAGCTTCAGAAAGAGGAGTAACAGGAGTAGAGACAAAACTGCAGATTGAGTAGCTTCATAATTTGCACTCTTCACCAAATAATAATACGATAACCAAATCAAAGCCTGAATGAACATCTTCTCAAAATCCATAGGAAAGATTATAAATACATACAAAACTGTAGTTGCAGAACCGGAAGCAAAAATGTGAAATGGAGATCTTGGCGTACATGGCAGGATGTTCTTAAAAAAGAATGTGTGAAAATATCAACTGGATTCAACTGGCTCAAAATCAGGGACAGCAGTGACCTCTTGTGAGTATGGCAATTAACCTTCAATGGCACCATACAAGGTAAGAAATTTCTTGACTTGATAAACCACTATACTTGTAAGTACTACAAAAGAAGTGTCATGTATCAAAACCTGTCAATGGACTCCAAGGATGTAAAGTGAATTGTCATCCAAAATGTAACCCTCAATATTAAATGCATTAAAGCAAAATAAAAACAGTTCAACAAGATTTTGTGTAGATCCACCAGCTCTATATTTGGTAGCTGATACAAGTAACAGTGAACAGACATTCTGACAGTGATGAAAAACCAATGGGTACCTGTCAACATTTTTATACTCATGTAAACAACGAGTTACACGAATCAAACTACTGAAATACAGTGCATGATTTGTGGTTCCAACAGCGTTATTGGTGAAAAATTCAAGTGTTAAAAATGACGACGTTTCGGATGAGCTTAGTTGAATCCTCACTGAACTACATTAAAAAATCCATTTTGTTTAGGCTAACAATATAAGAAACGATTTTATTCTTATACAGGCCCTGTCCGTGTATTTCTTTACACAACTGACAAACACAAAGCGGCAAACACATAGGGAAATCATAATAAGTTTGACCCCAATCCGTGGTCGAATCCAGTCAACTGCTATATATGACCGCACACAAGAACTTCATGTGGCATTCAGTGGCATATGCAAATTCTGCATGCAATCTGGTATACTTATGAAGGCATGTGAGCTATTTTTAGAATTATACACTGGTTTCTTCGAAAATATGGCTAGTGAAATAAGCAGATGTGTTCTGTACCTTACATGCTTGGAAAATGCGTTGACAATGCATTATGACCTTCACAAAACTGCATTCGATCACGTAAACAATGCTTCAACAAACAAATTTATAAACCATAATTCATTAGTTTTAAAATAATTTTAAATACATGTCGAAGCCATTACAGCTTTACCATGTGCCGCACCGTTTATCGGAAGAGATCATCATGCACGCCATCTGAAAGACATTGCAGGAAACTGTAGATTGAGAGAGAAGGAATCGCTTTCTTCAGCAAAAATGGTGGAGTGCGCTGTGTGACAAAGGAGGGATCCACCAGAATATAGTGTCAGATATGCAAAAAGTAGTGGACGGAGCACATATTTACCAAATAATAAGGGTACGTCACTTACTATAGTTACGTAATCGAGTCCAGTTCTTAAACAAAAGACATGCGAAATGCGCAAAAAAGCGAGGAGAGATCAGCTTGGTTGGGAGGTGACCTTCTATTAAGGAACACACTTTCGCGTATTTGACCGAAGAAGTTGTGTGTAAACATCATATAAATAGAGTCATATATATTTCATATATTTATAATCATTTACGTTTTGCTTAGCGTTATTTATTTATTTCATAGAAGAATTGAATAGTGTATTCGAATATACAATAAAACAAGACCAATCCAGATGGCTCAACACCAGCTAGCCTACAAGTATAAGGTAGCATTGTGTATACAGGGCAGTGTTCCCAGGGCGAACGTCTTGGGATTGGTTGTTGTATAAACTGTTAAGTACACAGTAAATTGTATGTGTATTTACTAACATAAATTATTCTGTGCAATGTTTCAGTTTATTCTATGTTCTGAAACCAGGAAGGCCAGAATGGAAGCATCACATAAATTTTCCACCATTCTTTCCACAGAGCATGCACTATTACTGTCACTTGGAGTACAGTGTTTACTGAATAAATAAAGGTTGCCTAGACAACATTAAGAAGGTAGAGTATATATTTTTGTAGCACACGGACTAACACAGTTTTTCATGAATATGACTACAAATACTAATAAGTTCGTGATGCATCTTACATATTCTGTCCATATATTGTTACATACAAATATTTATAACGGATTATAATTGTGTATATCATTGTTATTAATTGTAACATTTAACACATATATTAACTTCAAATTACACTCTTACAGGGACAATGGGTTCAAAATCAAATTCAAAAGCAACAAAAGGAACCAAGCAGAATGTGACTAAAGCTAATGGTGGGAAACTTCAGTCTCAAGAGTCTCAAATTGAAAATGAGGCCAATGGAGATCCTCACACTGATTGTTCCATGTTGCGAAAACCAATAGACATCAGTGTGACAGGTGTTGGTCAAGTTGTGAAAGTTTATCAGACTGGCACTACAGAGGTACGTATATTATTTATACATAATTTGTAATTAATAACCTATAAGAAGTGGTAAACATATTTGAAGGTTCACTCCTTACATTTAATATTTCCTTGAGTAGATAAATATGTTGGAAAACAGTAAAAGAATCCTGTTTCTTTGATTATTTGTTTGTTTTGTTATACTGATAAAATTCAAGCAGGAAGAAGAACAATATGCCGAAACTGCCAAGAATGTAGTATAATGCATTGGTTTAGCTGACAGTTATCGTTTACCGCCATGTGTTTATTTCTTTATCATATTAAGATTGCCCACTCAGCTGATCGCCCACATCCATGGAGCAGTAGTGGCAAGAAGTGATGGATAGTAATTGTCAGATAAAATAAGCATCCTGTATGATGCAATTATGAATTTGCATGGAAAACCATCATTTTCAGACCCCATCTTCTGGTCATAGGTATTGTGCATTATTGTAGAAGTGCAGTGAAGCACACTGATGAATTGTAATTCAGACTTCATGTCCTTTCCTTGTAACATACTCTGCAGAGATACTGAATGCAGTTTTTAATCAAGTTAAGGTTAATCGAATCATCCATGGTGCCTGAAAGTCTGTATTTCTTAAGAATCTGCATTGTGATGTATATAAAATTTAGATTCCTAATTACTTGGTAATTTTAGCTATTGAAATTATATTTTGAGTCACTTATTTCATATACTTCTTGGTATTACTTTTATTGTGTTGGAGGGGAAGGGAGTGTATGGTTTCACAAGTTTTGATAAAAAAATGTCATTTGAGAATATTCCTTATATCATTCCTGAGCTTTCACACTGCCTTATTTTTGAGTTACATTTGTGAGAATTGGCTTCAATTCAGTCATGCGACTGTACATTGAACTTTTATATTTACACAGTTTCTAAAATCTTGACTTTTGAGGCATCACAGTGGCCTCTTCTTTGTTGCAATGTGTGTATTTGTTGCCAACATTGTTAAAACTTGCGCTAGCCTCTAGTTAGTATAGTATGTAGGCTTGCTATGAATTGGAATACAACAGAATTCCTTTAATCTGGCACTTACAGAACCAGACAGTTACCAAATTATCAAATATTCTGGATTATCCGACTACCAAAATTTTGCTGCCAGCCTTCAGTGAATGTACACTGGTCACTCATTTTCATTTTCATCATAAAAAGCCTTAGCTTTTCCGATTATCACAGGCCAGTCACAAGGTTTGCTTCAGAATGCACTGCTGCAAACCATTTACACATCTCATTGTCCAGTTGCACTAATTTAAGTAGTTTCATTGTCTGTTGCTTGAGAAGGTTGTTCACAATTTTGCTTGAGGCACAGACAATTGTAAATTGTAATTGTCATCCTGTTTCTTTATGTTATAAGTAGTTGACAGTCCAGTGGTGTATGAAGCCATAACCACACTTTGGCTTCACCACTCTCAGGCCAATTATTTAAAGTTTCTAAGAAATCATTAATGTTAAATATTTCCTCTTGCCAGCAGTACCTTGTTTACTCATCTTTGGATGTTCTGAAGCCATTGTAGTAGCTTGATGAGCTCAGTAGAGTCCCAGTAATACAAGATAAAGTCAGAATCAGTTATCAATGGTGGAACTGCCAGATACAAATCATATGTGTCCAGTACTGGACTGTTGTCCTCAAGTGTCAAACTATCAGGATTTCTGGATTATTAGTACCTGGAATTAAGGAATCTTACTGTATATGCAAATACAGCTTATGACTGTTCTTTCATTCTAATTTAATTAACGTTTAAGCACCAAGTTTTCATTCCCATGGTACACAGCCAGAATTTTTCACGCTACGCACAGCTATTTAAATTTATGGTATGCAGCTGTTGATAGAATAAATTATATAAACTGTAGTTTTAAACTTGTAAGTTTGAAATAAATGCTGGATTTTTAGGAAAGATCTGTTCACTTTTAAACAAAATGTGAAAATTAATTATGTATCATCCTTTATTAGACTGGATCTTTTTACACTTACTTACAATATTTTGGGACCATTTGTTTTCATTCTTTATAAATGAAATCACACATGAGTATAGTTAGGTACCAGAAAATGTTTACTGTGACTGTACACTGCAGGTATCATCAACTTTACAATTTATGGTCTCACACTTCCTACCTCCAGCTTATGCTTTTATAAATAGACCTTTGTTGTTTGTCTGAAGGTAGCTACGCTGTGCACCATGCTGTGAAACATGTAACAAGGCCTCAGACTTGGACTGTTCCTGTGGCGTTGTTTTGTATGGGTGTGAAACTTGGTCTTTCACACAGGGGGATGTGGTAAGAGGGTAGTGGAGAAGACTATGTAACAAGGAGCTTTATGATATGTTTACTCCTCATGAAATATTATTTGGGTAATCAAATCAGGAAGAATGAGATGGGGAGGGCATGTAGCTTGTGTGGGAGATAGGAGAGGTGCATACAGGAATTTTATGGGAAGCCTGAGGAAAAGAGAACACTTGGAAGACCGAGGCATAGATGGGAAGGTAATATGGAAATGAGTCTTCAAGAAGTGGGATGGGGGCATTAACTGGCTCAGGATAGGTACAGGTGATAGGCTGCTGTGAATGCAGGAATGAACCTTAAGGTTCCATAAAATGCAGTGAACTTCTTTACTAGCTGAGGACCTGTTAGCTTCCCAAGAAGAACTGTGCTCCATGTGATTAACTCGCTACGCTGTGTAGGGAAAGAAATCTTTCTGTAGAAGCTATGAAATATGTAGTTGATGGTATTATTACAAGTGTCTACACATCTCACAAACCTAAGACAGGGTGGCTTTGAATTCCAAGAGACAAGACTTGATGAATACCCTACTTTGGAGCTTATTTTTGACCTAGAATCTGAGAGGGAAGTTGAAGGGACTGAACAAAGGGCATACAAACAGGGCCAACCAGTGGAATAGATGGACAAATGTGTACAAGATTAATACATACAGCAGTTATGATATTCATGAGACTCTTGATCTGTCATGGTAGGGAAAACTGCCAGGTGAAACAAATATCAGTGGTCATTAATTCACTAGTGGAAGCAGAAAACATCTCACCATATAGGTGTGTTACAAATATTTTGCTACATTCCTGCAATATGGGGCTCACTAGTGTGGTGAACACAGCATTTGAAAGAACAGCTTATGGCATGGTACAGGTTAATGCATTGCTAATAATTGCTTTGTATCAGCAGCCTTGATTTTTCATTAATGTGCCAAGTATTTTCATTGATGCAAAATCTCGAAAGGTGGGGGATCAAATACCATATGTGTTCATGACATAAAATACAGATCTTCTAAATACATTTGACTTGATTTGATATGCTTATTGATATAATGTGTACTTAACAAGAAAATAGTGTATTTTCCCTGGGGGTAAAGGAACTGGGAGATGAAGCTGACCACTCCCATCTAGTGCCAGGGTTAAGAATGGGTGGAGGTATACGTCCATTCCCTTTATGCCTTCATACCATGCAGAGGGACAGCTTTACTTTGCTATTTACTGTAACATACCTACTGTTAACATGAATTATCAACAGTAGAGTTGTACCTTTAGGGAACAAGCATCACAGACAGTGACAGCTGCAAAAGGAAACTGTGCCCAAAATTGATGGGTGAATCTTGGTTGTTATTAGAGACTGAATATCATTAGGTGTTAAATAATGTGTATGTGCATGAATGTGTGTTGCAGAGGGGGTTTACGGCTACGGTATGCGTATCACATACAAAATATTATCATATTATATACCATAAAATACCATTCTATATCAAAGCCTTGGACAGAAGTGTCATGGATGTTGGGGATGATGGGGCTCAAGCCTTCTCAACTTCTTGACTCCTGGTGTATTTCCCTCCATCCTACTCTGCTCTGTCAGATGTGTCATAGCATTTGACAGGAATAAAGGTTTCACATGGTTGTCACTATGATCATCCCTGTGAGCAGAATAGCTGGATGACTTGTAGCGAATATGGGGATATTTGCTAGAGGTGAAGGCACAACTCATTGTTAGGTGTGGTGGGGGTCAGTTCATGTAACTTGTTTCCATGACATAGTATAATAATACTTTCTTCATGTAGAACACCTTTGGTGTATAATGATTGAGCAGTAGAACATTTTAATTTTTAACTACATTTAACCCTTCTGCAAGATGCTTGTGCAGTTCACTTCTGTTTGCACAGACTGTTTGATGGACAGCAGTACTTATCGGCTGTAGGAAGATTATGGTTCCACATGTCAGACTTACATTGGATCTCAGAGAAGTT
>Ga0209629_10004834_pt1 | contig 10069 bp, 5 predicted proteins | sample TergutCu122P5_FD_187286 | JGI IMG/M metagenome (GOLD analysis project Ga0209629, IMG submission 187286) | Cubitermes ugandensis P5 segment gut microbial communities from Kakamega Forest, Kenya - Cu122 P5 (SPAdes) (version 2) | ecosystem: Host-associated > Arthropoda: Insects > Digestive system >... | reverse complement strand
CTCGAAAAATTAAAATTATTTGAACATTCGGAAAGAATCATTTACAACGAAGACCAAGCGCCGGTAAAATATTGCTTGGAGAAAAAAGGATTGCTTTCCAAAACATTTGCATGGTCGAGAACCAATGCCAATGCCGATCTTTTCATCACTGCAATTGACAAAAGGATCGATAAAACAACAATTGGGTACAGGGTGCACGGTGCACAGTGCACGAAAGGTGAGATACAAATTCCTTTTACCGATGATGCCTCTATTGAAGACGCCATCCACTGCTTAGCTCTCGTCATGTCGAGCGAAGTCGAGACACCTCCCTGTACCCTTCACCCCGAAGCATTCGCCCGCTTAGAACCCGTAGCCATGCGTTTGGACGTAAGCACAGGCGTCCGCAACAACACCTTGATTAACGATACTTACAATTCCGACATCAACTCGCTGTCCATTGCCCTGGATTTTATGGCGCGCCGTTCTTCGGGAAATCAACTGAAACGGGTTTTGATACTTTCCGACATCCTTCAGTCGGGAATGGTTCCTGCCGCCTTTTATCTGAAAGTAGCGGAATTGGTTAAAAAAGAAAAAGTAGAACAAATCATCGGTATTGGCCCCAACCTGATGTCGCATTCCAATCTGTTCGACATGGAAAAGGAATTTTATCCGACCACTGAAAGTTTCTTGGATTCGGGAAGTTGGCGAACATTGAAAGATTCCGTTATACTCATCAAAGGCTCCCGGAAATACCGCTTTGAAAGGATTTCCGAACAATTGGAAGAAAAAGCGCATCAAACGGTTTTGGAAGTGGACTTAGACGCCGTGATTCACAACCTGAAATATTTCCGCTCCTTTCTGAAACCGGAAACGAAAATTATTTGTATGGTCAAAGCATTCGGTTACGGAGTTGGCTCTTACGAATTGGCAAAAACATTGCAGGAAAGAGGCGCCGATTATTTAGCGGTCGCATTGGCCGATGAAGGCGCCGAGTTAAGGCGTGAAGGCATTACCATGCCCATCATGGTGATGAATCCGGAAGAACATGCTTTTGCAACTTTGTTTGAGTACAACTTGGAACCCGAAATCTACAACCGCCACATCCTCGACGCCATCATCCGCGAAACAGGAAGGCGAGGGATTTTGAATACCCCGATTCACATCAAATTAGATACCGGTATGAACCGTCTGGGTTTCAACGCTAAAGATATTCCATCGCTGGTAGAAAAGTTAGACAATCAGCAAGGCGTTAGGGTGAAATCGGTTTTTTCGCATTTAGCGGGAAGCGATTCAACGCTGTTTGACGATTTTACCGAAAGTCAAATAAGGCGTTTCAAGGAAGAAGCGAACATTTTGGAAAAAAGTCTTGAATATTCTGTGCTCAAGCATATTCTCAATTCCGCAGGAATAGAACGTTTTCCGGAAGTGCAATTGGATATGGTGAGATTGGGAATAGGGCTGTATGGCATTTCCGCAGTGAACGGGAATGCGCTAAAACCGGTTGCAACGCTCAAAACCCACATCCTGCAAATCAGAGAAGTAAAACAGAAGGAAACCGTAGGCTACAACCGCAATGGCGTGTTAAAGCGAGATTCGCGCATTGCTTGCCTGCCCATTGGTTATGCCGACGGCTTAGACCGGCGATTCGGCAACGGCCGGGGATATGTCTTGATCGGAGATGAGAAATGTCCTTTCGTCGGGAATATTTGTATGGACATTTGCATGGTGGATGTTACGGATACAACTGCCGAAGAAGGCGCCGAAGCCATCATTTTCGGAGAAAAGCATTCTATCGGTGAATTAGCGGAACAGCTACAAACGATTCCATACGAAATATTAACTTCTATTTCGCCTCGAGTGAAAAGAGTTTATTTTAAGGAATAAAGTAATAGATATTATGATAGACATAAAAATCGAACAATCCTGGAAAGAACAATTGGCGCCGGAATTTTCCAAGCCCTATTTCAAATCTTTAACCGATTTTGTCAGAAAAGAATTTGAAACAACGCGCATTTATCCCAAAGGAAGCCAAATATTTAACGCTTTTGATAAAACCTCTTTCGACAAAGTGAAAGTGGTGATTTTAGGACAAGACCCCTACCACGAACCCGGACAGGCGCACGGTTTGTGTTTTTCGGTAAACGACGGGATTGCCTTGCCTCCCTCGCTTCAAAACATTTACAAGGAATTACAGGACGATTTGGGTATTCCTCCGCGTGCGTCGGGTAATCTGGAACGCTGGGCGGAACAAGGCGTCTTACTGTTAAATGCAACGCTGACTGTACGTGCGCATCAGGCGGGTTCGCATCAAAACAAAGGTTGGGAAGAATTTACCGATGCCGTTATTCATAAAATTGCAGAAGAAAAAAACCATGTAGTTTTTATTCTATGGGGTTCGTATGCACAGAAGAAAGGAGCTTTCATCGATCCGTTTAACCACCTGATATTGAAGTCTGTACACCCGTCTCCCTTATCAGTTTACAGGGGATTTTTCGGAAGCCGTCCGTTTAGCAAAACCAACAATTATTTAATACAGACGGGGCAAACGCCGATTGATTGGTGAAATTGACCAAACTCCGGAGATTTATATTTATGTAATTAAATCATAATGGTTTACAATTTTATCGTATAGTATTTGTAGAGCATATATTCTTTTTTTAATCATATTTTTACGTTTTTGTATATCAATTGTAATAAGCGCTATTTTGGATTTGAAATATTTTGGATAGTACCTTTGTGCTCAAAATATTTTAAAAATAATCATTATGCAAAACAAGAAAAATAAATTGTTGATGACTCTCTTTTTATTGTCAGTCACTCTTTTTGTCTCGCCGCTCAAGGCGCAGGTAACTGTTGGAGAAAAAACTCCTCCTAAATCATTCTCGCTGTTGGAGATAAAAGCAACAGAACTAAAAGGCGGGCTCCGATTGCCTGTATTGACTAACGCCCAGCGCGACGCTCTCAACCTCACTGTCAATCAGACAGCTGCCAAAGGATTGCTAATATTCAATATTGACGCCAAAAGTATGCAATATTGGAATGGAACCAAATGGGTAAATTTTATTATACCGCTAAAAGATTAATAATTAATAACAGGTATTATATTTTTTATATTAAATTGTATGCAAAACAAGAATAATCAATTTAAGCTGTCGATTCTCCTGTTGACAGCTATTTTTTTTGCCTTACCGGTTAAGGCGCAAGTAACTATAGGAATACAGGAAACGCCTGTTCCGGGAGCTTTGCTCCAATTGAAATCAGTTGCCGATGCAACTTCAAATGGCGACGTAAATGCAACAAAGGGACTGAATTTTCCACGTGTTGCATTAGTTAAACAAAATCAGTTGCAACCGATGTATTCCGCAACCGACGCTGCTAATTTGACTGTAAATCAGAAATTGGCGCATAAAGGTCTGGTGGTGTATAACCTGACGGACAATCCCGATGAACCGCTTTATGTCGGTCTCAATTATTGGGACGGAGAACAATGGAACAGCTTGGAACAAAAGGCGACTCAGGCAAAATTCGAAATCACGGATTGCAGCGCGATTACGGCTAATGGAGACTATTTCAATAATTCTCCTTTAAATTCGAGTAATTACCTGACTGTTCCGGTAAATGTAACAAAACCGGGGTATTATACAATTACGGCGGTTCCCAATCCGGCAAACGGCTACTATTTTACGGCTTCGGGACAGTTTATGTCAACCGGACCGGTTACGCTTACCCTGCAGGGCGCCGGACAGCCGGTTAATTTTACTCCGACCGGAAATGCCGGCGATCCGATAGTCGTTACTTTGAACAATGAAACGGCTCCCTGTACCCCTTATATTGTTGTTCAGGATGGAACCCATAAGCCGTATTTTGCGATGGCTTGTAATTCGACGCAGGTATCCGGCGTTTATAAAAAAGGCATTGCAGTTACAAACGCTAATTATATCACCATGCGCATCAATGTCTATGACGGAGCGCAGGGAGCTACATGGAGCGCTCAAACGAATATGATAGACGGTTTGCAGTTTTCAGGCTCAGGCGTTTTAGGACCTGCCGGTTCGCAGACGATTACCTTATATGCAAAAGGAATTCCAATCAGCACGGCATCTAAGAACTTTACGATTACTACAAACAGCCAATCTACCACCGCTACCTGTAATGCTGTCGTAACTCCTGTGATTGCAGCCAAAAAAATTATGGCGGCAGGTGATTTGACTTACGGCTTAACCAGTGGAGGTACTGCCGGTTGCGGAGCAATGATTAATAATGTGCTCAATTACGGATCGAATGAAAACAGTATCGTAAAATATGAAGGCTTTGCCACTGTCCAAACTGCAACATCATTACCTTCTGATTTGACGGCTTGGACCAACACATACGACATCATAGTAATTACTTATAACTTAACACCTAATGCAACCCAAAGGGGTGTATTGGTTGACTATGTGAACAGGGGCGGCGTATTGATTTATCTGGATCAGGGTGTTGACGCGCTTAATACCCAGGTTGTAGGAGATATGTTTGGTGAAACCATTTCCAATCCGGTCTCCATCTCAAATACATGTAATCAGGTAATTAAAATGAATGCGGGTGTAAACGATGAAATCTCGAATGGTCCGTTCGGAGATGTCAGAAACGGTCAATGGGGTGAAGATTTTTCAAACTCTTGCGGACTTCCGATTGTTCCCCGCGGAGCAATTGTGTATGCAGGGGCAATCAATGCCTCTACAGGGGTTGCTTCTACCAGCGGGGCGCAAGCCACCATTCTTCGCCACCCTACCAAAAACTTCTTGTGGTGCGGCGACTCCGGACTTATTCATGGGGGTACTGATACGAATAATACCCAAGTTCCTTTCTGGATTGGCGCACGGGTGATTAACGGTATCAATTACCCCAATTATCCTGTAGATAAACCTGCTTACGGTAATATAACAACTGCTGCCAACCGTTTACCGGTATGCAACTCCACCCTGTTTGCCAATATAATGGCTTGGGCGGTAAAAATGGCTGAAGAAAACGGAATTAATTCGGGGAAATAAAAAATGACAGCCTCATTATTGTCATCCCGCGCTTGACGCGCTCATGATTGTCATCCCGCGCTTGACGCGGGATCTCCTGAAAATACATACTGATTATCAGGGGATGGCGGGTCAAGCCCGCCATGACAGGGGGCTTTCAAGACAGCTTCTTATTTAAGACGAAGGAATAATATCTATGATGAATTTTTCTAAATCTTCATTTTCGGAAAGATTAAGTTTCCTTTTCAGGCGGTATTTATGCATAACCACAGAGTTGTATTCTACGTCCATAATGTTTGCTAATTCCTTGTTGCTCATTCGCAGCGAAATATAGGCGCAATATTTCAAATCGGCGCTGCTCAACTTGTTAGGATGCGCTTGCTGCTGTAATCGTTTGAAGTATTCTGAATTGGCTTCGTTAAATAGTTTAATGTAATCGCTTGTAAGTTTGACCTTTTTCTGCTCGTAACGCAGCGCTCTGTCGAGTTGGTCTTTATCCATATCTTTCGCCTTTCCTATCAAACGGTTTTTACGATTCAACTCGTTAGTGTGTATAATCAGTTCTTTACTCAATCTGTGTTTATCAGCCTCTTTTTGTTGGGCGATCAATTGTGCTTTTTCTTTTTCTAATTTGTTGATTCTTCTTTGATTGTTCAATAGCCAGACTAAGGTCATAAGTATGATAATGACAAGAACCAGAGGAATACTTATAAACAAAATTTTACTTTGTTGCTGTTTTATTTGCTGCTCTTTTTTATCAACTCCAAATTTTACTTCTGCCAACTGATGTTGTTCATCGGATTTAGCGCTGTGATATTGTAGCAGATACTTCACACAATTACGCCAAGCTTCGGTTGCCTGTTTATATTGATTTGTCTCGGAGTAGATAGCAGCCAGAAGTTCATAGTCCATCACCAAATCTCCCGGATAATTAATTTCATCAATTTTAATTTTTTGATAAAGAAGGTTTAGGGCTTCGGTATAATTATTTTGAACATAAGTACTGTAATGTATTTCAACAGCGAGTAACAGCATTTTACAATCAACTGTGTTATCGGCTATTTTTCTGAAAGTTTCTATATAGTTTTCTAATTTTTTTTTGTATTTGTCATCCGGTATAGCCGAATAAGATTCTATCAAAGTGAAAACAGATCTTCCGTAGGAACCCGGTTCAACTTTGTTTATATTTTCTGAAATGAACTTATCTAAGGTTGCAAATTCCTGTGAAATTAAGTTTTTATCATTTCTTGAATTAAGTAAATCAAATTTCAGTTTTATATGCTTTGAGGAACATAGAAAACCCGTATCTCCCGACTTTTCGGCTGCTTGTTGTAATAAATTCATGTATTTTAAAGCGCTTGTTTTGTCTGTATTAAGAGATTTTGCGTACATACGGACATAAATATCATACAGTATTCGATACTTTTTCGCAGATGTTTCCGGTAACTTTTCGGCAATAGCCAACGATTTGAAATAATCGTCCAAATCATATTCAGGATTAGTGCCGTATTTTGCCGATCCGATATAATCATAACCCAAGGCCTGCGCTTCCGGATCAGAAGTTTTTTTAATAGCAATATATATACTGTCTATTATTTGATAGGCACGGGTAATTTTTTTCGGAAAAGCCTTTAAACAATTGATGAGTTCCTGGTTATATACATAAATCATATATTTACTGTCCTTTTCACGCATAGCAAGTGTACGCGCTTTGTTAATCAACTCGGTTGCAACGGCGCTGTCGCCTTGATTCATATATTGTCGGGAAAGGCGTGCCAGCGGGTCGATACGTTCGGCATCTTTTGTCTTGGGATTATCCACTATAAGTTGCAGCGAGTCCTTGAGAATTTTATCATAATATTGGGCATTGACGCCGCAAGTCCAGATAATAAAAAAGACAACAGAAAGAATTCTTTTCATTTTCAATAAAATATGTAGTTTAAGCAAGCATTTGTTAGCGTGTAAAGGTAAATCAATTCAATATATTAAAAAAATCAAAATATGCAAATTCTAAAATATTATTCATGGAAACTACACCAAAAAATAATGAGATATTCAAAAAGGACTAATTTTGATATAAAAATTAAAAAATGACACTGAAAAATTGCATTATTAGAGAAAATAGTAGAAATTTTTCTCATTCGTAAGGTTTTATTTATGTAATTAAACCTTAATTACTTATAATAATTACTGTATATCATTTGTAGAGCATAAAATAAATAATTTTATGGTTTTGTATAGCATTTGTAAGACCCTGTATTTTGAGTTGGAAAAATTTGGTATATTACCTTTGTATCGTCGTTGGAGAAGTTGAAAATAGAAAATATTTACAAATAATAAAAACGAATTATTAACGAATTTTTTAATATGAATAGTATGCAAAACAAAAAAAATCATTTTGGGCTGTCAATTCTCCTGTTGACAGCTGCGTTGTTTGCCATGCCGCTTAAGGCGCAGGTAACCATTGGAGATAACACGATTCCTCAGCCATTTTCTTTACTGGAAATAACAACTAAGAGGCAATCCGGCGGACTTCGCTTGCCGCAACTGACTACTAAGGAGAGAGACGCTTTGAACCTCGCTGTCAATCCCGGTGAAGCGCACGGATTGGTTATCTACAATATGGATATTGATTGTGTAGAATATTGGAACGGTTCAAACTGGATTTCACTGTGCGAAGTACTCCCTTTAACCCAACCCGATCCTCAAAGCGCTGTTACCATTTGTAATGGAGCAAGATATACTTTTAATGAGGGTCCCGCTACAGGCGGTTCGGGAACAATTACGTATCAATGGCAAAGCAGTCCCGACGGCGCTGTTTACACCAATATACCGGGAGCAATCTATCAGACTTACACGACTCCCAATATGAGCGTGCCGGGCGACTACTATTATCGCCGGGTAGCGGCAAGCTCCGATTACGGTTGCCCCATTACTTCCAACTCGAGTAAATTGACGGTGAATAATTGCAACAGCGGCGCTATCGTTTATTGCGACGCAGACTACAATCCCAATTTCCACAGAAACGGTACGATTATATACAACGGTACGAACCTCGATGTTCTAAATCCGAAACCTGCGATTTCGGTTGATATCACCAATACAGGAACTACTTCTGTATCAGGAACACTCACGGCAACCGGCGGAGGCTTGACTTTCTCCGGACCGGTGAATATTGCTCCGGGAACTACAGGGACAGTCACACTGACCGGTTCGGGAACCTGCACTGCCCAGCAAGGCTCGGATATTCCGATGTTGTGGAGCGCTACCGGATTTGGTCTGACCGATAACGCCGGCAATACCATTAATAATTCTACTCTCTGCGATTTCACCGTTCCGGTAGGTTTGGGACAAGCAAGAATTTTATTTTTGGATAACGACAATAATGGACCTCAAACTTGGGGACCGGGCGGTACAGGCAATTACACGACAGGGCTGGCGTCTATTCGATCGATGGCTATTATCGGAGCATTGCCGTGCACAACATGCACTCCTCCGGGCAGCGCGAATTTCGGAACGTCCCCCGTGGGAACCGTACCCGTTAAGTTTGTTCCTTATAACAACGGGGTTATTCAAGGCGGAGGGTATATCTTGAAAGCGAATAATTCGAGCGACGCCCTGCTGATTTCAAATCAAGTAACAAGTGCGGTAAACAATCCGAATGTCCCCAATCCCAATGTTATGGTTTATGCCACCGAGAATTATGATTCAAATATTAAGGGCGCTGTTTCAAGCATGATAAGAGGCGGCGGTTGGATTATTTATACTACAAAAAACAGTTTTAAACAACCGGATGATTTAGGATATGTCATGACCGATGCCGGATTCCCGGCCACATCCAAAGAGACGCCGTTAGTGAATATAGTTGTGCAAGACCCGCCGGCGGGCACCGCGGCATATAAAATCGTGCATGGTCCTTTCGGCAATCTTGTAGGAAAGACCATCACTTTCGACGACGGAAATGCTCCGCTTTCAGGCGTTGCAACGCTGCCTCCCAATTGCGAGGCAATACTTCCTCAGGTCAACGGCATGTATGTTTGCTTTGTATGTAAGAACCCGGCAACCAATAGCGGTATAATCGTTCTTGGTAAGAGCGTGGGAGCAGGGACTTCATCAACTCCCACAACTCCTTCCGCCTATGACAGCACGAACTACAAGCCATTGAGCCCTAATGCCATACTGGAAATGAACGCATTGGCCTACGCTCTTGAACAGTCTACAGCAAATGATATTGACGACAGATAGTAATTCTAACCCTTTCAGGAGGCTGTCTCTAAAGCCTGTCATTGCGGGCTTGACCCGCAATGACACAAGGCTTTAAGACAGCTTTTTTGTTATTAATTATGATCTTATTCCCCCGTCATCTTCTTAATGATACTGTATGCGCCTGCCATTCCTAATTCGCCTGCCCGGCTTAAGTCTGCAATCCCTTTATTGGTTTCTCCTGTGTATAAGTAAGTCAATCCTCTGTTGTAAAAAGCTTCGGCAAATTCGGGATTCCGCTTGACGGCTTCGTTATAGTCGGCAACGGCTGCCCTGTAATCTTTCAGGAGGAAATAAAGGTTTCCGCGATTGAAATACGCATACATAAAATTGGGATCTAACTGAATGACAGTCGTATAATCCTGCATAATTTGTTCGTAGTTAAACGAACGTTTGTTGGCAAGATCGGCCGGTAGTGGAAGATTATTATTTTGGGGTTTGGAAAAAGTGTTCGTCGTTTTTGAATTATTAACAAAATTAGGCGTTAAATTCAATGTTAAATCATTTGAACTGCGGTTGTCGCTGATATTTTCGATTTCTATTTGTTTATACCTGACGACAGCCCGGTTGAAATAAGCTAACGTAAAGTTCGGGTCTAATGTAATAACCCGGCTGAAATCGGAAATGGCTTCCGATAAATCCTGCAATACCATAAAATCCAAAGCGCGTCCGAAATAGGCGTCGGCGTCGTTTGAATTACGGTCGATGGTCAAAGAATAATCGTCAATTGATTTGAAGTGATATTCGGCTTGCTGATCGGTCAAAGCAGCCTCGTCGTTAGTTACTTTCAACTGCATTTTCAGAATCATCCG
>Ga0209629_10004833_pt1 | contig 10069 bp, 5 predicted proteins | sample TergutCu122P5_FD_187286 | JGI IMG/M metagenome (GOLD analysis project Ga0209629, IMG submission 187286) | Cubitermes ugandensis P5 segment gut microbial communities from Kakamega Forest, Kenya - Cu122 P5 (SPAdes) (version 2) | ecosystem: Host-associated > Arthropoda: Insects > Digestive system >... | reverse complement strand
TCCAGTTTGCCATTCAAAAGTATAAAGATTAAAATATACACAACTATAATTTTGTTTGTTGTTTCATATGGTCGTTAAACTTGCTGTCACATGGAAGGACAAACAGAGGCTGAAGGTGTTCAAGAACAGGATGCTGAAACATATTTGGGCCAAAGGAGGAGGAATTACCGGGCAGTGGAGGAAACTGCACAATGAGGAGTTTCATGACTCACACTGCTCACCAAATAAAATTCAGGTGATCAAATCAAGAAGAATGAGCTGGACAGGGCATGTGGCATATATGTGGAGGGAAGAGGTGCCTACAGGAGTTTGGTGGGGAAACTTGAGAGAAAGAGGTTAACTGGAAGACCTACACAGAGATGGGAGGATAATAATATAAATGTATCTTCAAGAACTAGGGTGGGAGACATGTACTGGACTGATCTGGCTTAGGAGAGGGACAAGTGGCAGTAATGAACTTTTGGTTCCATAATATGCAGGGAATTTTTGGATTAGGTGAGGAAATATTGGTTTCTCAAGAAGGACTGAGATCTGTGGAGTTGCTTGGTTATATGGTGTCAACAGAACTGTGTTGTGTGGAGTTGCTTGGTTATATGGTGTCAACAGAACTGTGTTGTGTGAAGTTGCTTGGTTATATGGTGTCAACAGAACTGTGTTGTGTGGAGTTACTTGGTTATATGGTGTCAATAGAACTGTGTTGTGTGGAGTTACTTGGTTATATGGTGTCAACAGAACTGTGTTGTGTGGAGTTGCTTGGTTATATGGTGTCAACAGAACTGTGTTGTGTGGAGTTGCTTGGTTATATGGTGGCAACAGAATTGTGTTGTGTGGAGTTGCTTGGTTATATGGTGTCAACAGAACTGTGTTGTATGAAGATGGTAATTGCAACGTTATACAGACTGCGAAAAACAACAAAAAATGTTGAAATATAGAATAGCAACAAACAAAGAGCGTCACCATTCCAGTTGATGAAGCATCATATCTAGGACTTGTGAACACTACTGACACAGCTGATTATTACTGCTACTTTCTGTAGAAGTTTTTCACATGTTAATTTGAGACTGATCACATTACAGTTTCATTTAAATATAGTAACACACAGACATTTAACAATAGGCACTACAGTTCTGTTTTCTTTGGCTTGTCAGTACAATCTAAATTATAATAAAATGAACATGTGACTTCCCCATATATTTTAACAATTCAGTTTCCACTGTTCATATTACAGCATTTATATCATAGTGAAGTTTGTCCATGCAATCATTACTGATATCAACCAATACCACTGTCTGTATTTTAGTTTTGGAAATATTTCTACAGTCACGATTAAATGTATCAATGTTTTTATTACTAACATAACCATATTTCATCCTTGTTATTTTCATTATTTTCCTCCTGAATACTTTTGAAATCCCTACAGTTTTCAACTGGAAAATAATTTTGAAGCACAAACTGTCTTTTTTTAAAATTAATATGCCATACACATGGACAAACTTAGTTTTTGACACTGAAACACAGATGATATATTACAAACCCAATCCATTACCTCTAAAGGGGACAACTTTTATAACATTAATCAAATAAATAATTATATATCAACATGTAACAAGAAAAAAAAAACATGTGCTTTTATTTTAAATTGTTTGTAAACAGTTAATATCCGTGGATAGGAGTTGGATCCAGGTGATGTATAACAAGTTTTCTGATGGGAGGTCTGAGGTTCATACATTGATGTTGAACATTCAAGTCTTCTGGGATGATGGGAACTATATTCTCATGAACATGGCGTTATATTCCAGAAGACTTGCATCTTCAAGTTCTCTAATCCTGCAGACATGATTGAGTCTGCCCAAATTTGCAACACGAGTGCTATTAACCATCACAGTATTCAGTTAAATTTGCTAGTTTTTGTGATTTGTGAAATATAACAGCACATTTAGTCACCTCAGGCGCTTGAAGTCATTATTTGAAAGAGTATAGGTTTACAAAACTGGTGGTGTGGTTTTGAAATCCTAAAACTTAGTGCAAGTTTTAAGCTTGTCATAGCAGTGTGGTTCCAGATTCTTATCTTTTGAGATATGATACTTTTACTGTGTAATGGACTTCCAACATATCAAAGGAATGTAGTGTTTTTGAAGGGTCAGGAATCAATGATCCAATGACAGAGTGCCATAAAACAGAGGAATGGAATCCCACACTTCCTTTAATCACACGTAATTACAAGCTGGACTTTAATATCATTGTCTGTTGCTGTGTACAACTCTATGGCTGTGATGGGATAACAGCAAACAGAACACCAAACATATATTAGGTGAGTTTTATACGTCAGTGTTGTAAGCATTCAGTTCTTTTGGGATGTGATACTGTGTTGTTTTGTGAACTGTTCCCAATGCAGATGAAGGCACTACATTCCTTTGAAATGACAGGAACCACTCACCCACTGACACAGCATCACATTCCAGAAGATCTGAATCCTCTAGACACTGGTAGCTAGGAAGCAACTGGAATGGATATGGATCTGGTAAAATTCTTAGAGAAAATATCTGAAAGGTGGCAATTTAAATTTCATTCTAAATATGAAGTAGATGACAGCATGCACAAACATGTAGAAAATTAAAATAAAAAATGACAGGCTAAACACATCTCTCTATGTTATATTCTTAATTACATTCTAATATTTCATCTCAGAATAAAGTGGGCAGAATCAACAGTGAATAAGCATGTGTAATGTTATGTAATACACATTTAAATTGATATTTGAGGTTCTCACATCACTGAGGATTCAAGTCTCCTGGGATATGATGCTGGGTTGTTGGATGAAGCATTCCTAATATTTGAATGGACAGTGGTTAACTTCATCTTGAGGGTCAAGCAGTCTTTTGAAGATGAAGGCACTATGATCCTTCAAAATGTTGGAAACTATCATACAGTGACACAGATCACATTACAAATGGCTTGAGTCCCCATATTTAAATCATACATATACAGGAAAAGCCTTCTTTTGCAGAGTATCACAAAAGAATTCATTCTTGTCACAACAAAGCAACAGTACAGAGTAACAGAAACTGTGTGGGCACCCTGAATCCAACTCCCTCAGTAAGTTGACAAAAATCATGCAACACACTTCAGTGACACAAAAGTATGGTCAATATTCTCTCTCTCTCTCTCACGCACGCACACGCGCGCGCGCGCGCGCACACACACACACACACACACACACACACACACACACACACACACACAGAGCATGGACTACCTGCTAACTGCAACATAACAAGCTGCATCAACACTTTGAATAAATGGGATAACAAAAGATCTTGTGCTTTGATTGTCTGTTTGTAATGTTTTTGTTCCAATAAACCAAGTAACTGCCCCCATAAAGGTAAAGGTAAAGTAAAGTTCACCTTAGAAAACAGGCCACAAAGACCCAGAGGTGGAGTAGAGGTATAGCTCTATTCTTTTATTCTTTCCTTAACCTCGGTGGTAGATGGAGGTGGGTGGTCAATGCTGCGCTCTGGCTACTTTATCCCCGGAAAGAACCTGCACCCATTATATAGGAGGCTGGGTGGGCCCCAGGGCCGGTCTGGACGCGTGCAAAAAATCTCGCCCCCAACAAGATTTGATCCCCGGACCGTCCAGCCCATAATGAGTCGCTATACCGACTGAGCTATCCCAGCTGCCTCCATATTATTAACAGAAGTGTAATAAATTTTAATTTTTGTCACCTTAGGTGCTTCTTCGAGGATTGTTTCTGGGATATTCCATTAAATAAGTAATAATAAAAAAAAATTACTGTGTGTTTCAGTAACTTTATAACATTGTGCAATACAATGTGTTTTGGTATGTCCATACCAACGTCATGCGTGCAGAATACTTGCTGCACTGTGACTGGCAATAGATCATCTTCGTATTAATATTATTCCTCTGTTTAAAGATGAACATTATTAAACCCCACGGAAAAGATGTGACTGAAAAATTAAACATAAAACTTTTAAATTTATGGAGTACTCTGTTAACTTTGTGACTGTCTGGCACAGTGTCCACATGCCTCTGTTTGTTCAGCTGTACTGAAATGCATAATGCTGTAAAGTGACTGAAACATATATTGGAAATCAAATTGTATGATGCACAAATCTGTGGTTCCTAAACACAATAAATGCCCTGAAGCTACTGCACATATCCCACACTGCTGGGAGCAACAGGTAGGAACATAAACAGTTGCAGCCGTGGTGACTAAATTCATAATTGGCCCCTAATCTCAGTGGATGATGAAAAGTGTTCCAGTCATCATTTTGGTAAAATGAATGAATTCAAAATCTGATAAGCTATTAACCTCAAAAAACACTGATTAAAGCACATATAATAGAAAAAAACTCAAAATACAGAGATGTCAGGATATTTTGTAGTTAGAATAAAAAGTCCATGCATTCGTAGCTTTGCAGTTTATTTTCCATACACAAGAAAACTAACTTGACTGCTAGCCTCCAAAATATGTAGAATGAAGTGATTTCAGAGTTGCAGAATTTAATAACTGCAAGTAAGTAATTCAGAACTCTGCAACTTTAGGGTCAAGCATCCAAATATGAAATATCTGAGTGTATCTTCTGGTTTTTCAGTGCTTGATTTCATCACAGGTTTGTAGAGTGAGTGAGATAAAGCAAAGATGCGATTTAAATAAGGACAACAGACAGACAGATACACTCGCTTATTTCATAGAATCAATCATATCACTGTAATGCAGACAGGCAGGCGCCCTGCACACACTACCAATTAAAATGATCCATGAAGTACACAGACCGTTCAACGACAGTTGGTTGCTGCAACAAATTTCAGAAGAAAATAAAAATAAAACAAATTAATTTGTTGTTGTTGTTGTTGTTGCTAGACATAAAGATTTAAAGGTAGAGAAATTAATACAGCAAAGATTAGAGATATTAACTACTAGGGACTTTTAATTTTAGGCAATTAGCTCAGTGGTACTTCACACACACACATATTTGAATTATGTAGTTTCCTTAGCCAACAGTGGAAGATTTGTGCTCTCAGTTACAGATAATAGCACAGGGAATTAACCATACATTGCTGAGTGAAATTAAAAATGTTTCGAGTTTTCATAAGTACTAAAACCACAAACTGACATAATTGGCCATTTTAAAATCCAATCTAGACTGCCAGAATGGATAAGAATATGGCCATAGCCTATACATCTATTAGGGTCCACTTATATACAAATGTAATGATATAAACTTTCATAATTCAGTCTTTCACATTATCACTTGGAACTGGTTTAGAAATGGGCTTCAGGGTAGGCCTACTGTGTCATGTTCATTAATTAATTCCTTAATTCTGGCCACAGTTTAATTAGCAAATGAAATCAGTCAGTGTATGCAGTCTGACGATTGACAGCCAACATAACTGGTCTCCTTCTGGCCTGTTTTTACCTCACAAACAACTGCACAGCTGAACAGAATATGTATAAGTCTTCTATCTATTTATGTGCTCATATTGCAGTTCTTTCTTCTGTTTCACTTAGTATAGGGTTTATATATTAGGATATGCAAGACTACATTTCACAATTGTCCGTACCTAACGAACACCTCCGAACATAAAACTGATCATCATAATAATGTGAGAAAATACTACTGGTTACTGCATCTTTTTATCAGATATATCCAGTATGGGACTCTTTGAAAGTACTTTTCCTTCAGACTCAGTGGACTATAAAGTCCGCAAAAGACTTGTAAGGAAGACACAACAAACTTGTGCCTTTCACTTATATGATACGTTAAATTATAAATTGGTGCTCAGTAACAAGGTGACATACAAATACAGAAATAAGATAGAATGAAAATAGGTTTACACTATTTTTAACAATCATCACCATATTAGGCAAGTTACAGCATTTAAAAATATGAACAAAATGATCTGCTTTCATGTGTGGTAACATACATAATAAGTACATACTTCAGCAGACATGTTTCATTAAGGCAGAAAAGAGCAACTTATTTTTATGACAACCACAAAATCTCGCAGGACTGTCATTGTCCCTGTACATGCCACGAAGGCAGAGGGAGAAGTGGACTTATTTTTCCACTCATTCTTTACCTTGGCACTAGATGAAGGTGGGTGGTCAGCTTCTTGACCTGGCTGTTTTATGCCAGAAAGAACTACAGTACCCACTGAAGGGAAGGCTGGGTTGGCACCAGAGCTGGTCTGGACATTTCTGAGGGGAGTAAAATCTCTTGCTTCTATTGGGAATTGAACTTCAGACTGTCCAGCCCACAGCCTAGCCACTATACTGACTGAAGTACTCTGGCTCCCAAACCATGTCATTATGTCAATAATTTTACAATTTCTGTAACATATTCTGCCAAACACCTATGGCACAAAGATTTTGAGATGATGTATGGAGTAACATACTAAGTGAGCAGGGGTGTACATTATGAAATAGCTCCAAAACTATGAAAATAGTTATTTAATTTTGGGACATACTGAGTAAAACGGAGCAGATAGTAAGAAAGAACTTCAAGATATTTTGTTATGTTATGATTAATTTGTAAGTCTGGTGCCTGAAACTGCAGGCCACTTTTTAATTTAGTTTCATAAAAGTATTCTGTATATCTGTACTTTGATACAGTGTCAATGGGTTGTTATTCTTACCCTCAGATATTACATCTCTTGCTACCATGGAACACAGTTGCTGAGTGGTTCAACTGCACACTGTATGTCACATTGCTGAGTGGCTCAGCAGCGCACTGTATTTCACACTGCTAAGTGGTTCAACTGCGCACTGTTTGTCACATAGCTTAGTGGTTGAACCATGAACTGTATGTCACATTCTTGAGTGGTTCAAGTGTGCAATGTAAGTCACATTACTGAGTGGTTCAACAATGCACTGTAAGTCACACTGCTGGGTGGTTCAACGGTGCACTATATGTCACATTGCTGACAGGTTCAACTGTGCACTGTGTATCACAGTTTTCTCTACAGACAGTCAATTGTCAACACATAACACATATTCAAGTTTAAGGTTTGGTGGAGCATAAAAACAACAAATGAAGTAAAATAACACTTTCAAGGCAAACACATTTTTGAAAGAACAGAGAATGAAAATTTGTAGATGGTATAAATTTTCAATGGAAACGCAATATAATTGTATTACCTCATAATTTATGTGTAAGATCATCTAATTTTATTACTTTTTGTCTTGACCCTAAATGTTGTCATTGGCTGTAACCACATTTTATTCTTATTTACTTTTCTGATTGAACATTATTTCTGAATTGTTACATTGCAGAAATCCCTGCTGGCCTATCATTGTGTATTTTCTACATTTCCATCACACAAATTTTTTGAGAACATAGTGGGCTAACGTACTTCCTAATGTTCATGTGTATATTACAGAGATAGCCAATTTTCATTCTATACAACTCACATATTTCAAATTGTATCACCGTTGTTTATTTACACTAGTGAATATTTTACGCAAATACAGAAAACATGTCATAGACTATGAAAGATAACCAACAAAGATATTCATGGAAACTGACATAAAAGTGAAAGAAGAAAGCAGCACCCAGAACAACTAAACAACTGGTGCACAGCAATGTACGTATAAAAGAAGAAGAAGAAAGAGCTGCAATCCGTGCCTAAGTAATGTATAAAATTAACACAATCAACATTAGATCATCTCAATACACATTCATATCTGGGTAATAACCATGTTTTATTTACATCACTCTTAACAGTTCTGACTAAGTTTGGTTATCATCAGGAATTTCAAATATTTAAATGGAAATTCAAATTGTGACCTTATTTTTGGTTTCTGCAGTGGGTTGGTGTTAATTGTGTTTAGTCTGCTGAGTAAGTGCATGAGCTGTAGGTGGGTTCTTCAGCATCTACCCTGAAATGTTGGGAATATTTAAACACTACACGATGCAGAAACTTAAAAGAGACCACCCTCTGATCAACACTTGCTGTGAGAACTTGTAAAAGAGAAATACTAAATTTCAGTTGTTCTCTTTTAAATATATGGACTTTCTGATGATGGCCAAATTTGGTCAAAACATGTAGGTGGGGGACAAATATAACTGTGCACTTAGGTGATTTACTGATATTTCAATTTAAAATCAGTAAAGTACCTCATTCCAAAGAATCTGTTTCTGTAGGCCCATAATGTGGCAACACAGTCACTTTTCATACCTTGAAATCTTATAAAACACATGATTTTGAGTAATGCAAGTTATTGTAATTGTATTTTCTGCATGTGACAGTACAGTTTAAATAAACACTGGAATTTTACCTGTGCTAGATGTGAGAATGCCATCTGAACACAATTTTCAAAACTGCGCATATTCCATATTTAGTCATTTTAAAGTACAGTTGTCTCTTGCACACTATAAAGGCATATGAGGGGTGCAGATGTGTGGCTGTTAACATTAGCACCAGATGGAGGAGAGACTTCTGTCTCATGCACCGGCAACTTACCACTGGGGAAAATGACCCTTGATTGCATTGAATAGGAGGCTAGAGCGAGCAATGAATTTTGGTCTGGACATTTTGCAGGACAGAAAAATTCTCTTGCCTCTGACAGGAATTGAGACCTGCAAGGTCTGGCCAATAGCTTATGACTATACTGACTGAGCAGTCCATCATATTGTGTATATTTTAATTGTCACTGGCATGGGCCAGTGCACTGATTCTGAGTGTAATTACTATGATGTAAGAATAAACTTTATCATTAACAGTCAGAGATGTACAAAATCTAATATTTGTTAGAAAATGTAGAGTGTCTTCACACAGCCACAAACAAGTAGTAATTTTTTTTAAGTTCATTTGCAAAGTTGCGAAAAGTGACCGTTAGTTTTATCATGTCAGTTTGTCTGTCTATTCGTCTGTCTGCACAGAACTCATCTCCTGCTGGGCAGATTTTCAAGAAATTTTAACCTGGAGAAGTTTTACTAAAATCTGTCGTGAAAACTCAGGTTTGGTTAAATTTGACAGAAATAACAGGCACTTTACATAAAAACCTGTGTACATTTACGACTAGCTTCATTACTACCATTACTACCATTACCATGGTTAAATTTGTTAACAGAACTATCAATGTTGCAGTTGCTGGGGCTGTCATGATTACTAATATTACAAGTGATTTTATGGTTAACATTTTTACCTTGGGTACAAAAGTTATAAATGTTCATATGGTTACCTATGCTACCATGGTTACCAGGGTTAAGAATGGTCGTTGGTTCCTATGGTTAGGCAAATGTGCTGGAAGTCTTTTTCTCTGCTGACATTTCCTACCTTGTTTAATTTAGATTTATACAAAAACGGTCTACTCTCTCAATCATTCTAGTATACTAATAAAAATGATCACATAAAGTGAAGAGCATAAAATGTATCAAGGGAAGAAAACTGTGGAAGTAATTTGCCACTGTGACAATCTACAGTTGTCAGCTATCAGAGTCTAATTATACCAAAGAACTGATTTTCATGTGGCTGCCATTAAACTGCATTTAAAGCTTCTAACAGTAATTAACATAAACATAAAGAACATTTCATACTTGAATGTTTACTGTTTTGGCCGAAAAGATAATTTTGATTTTATGTATCTATAAAATGTAGACCGTTAAAGAGACTTCTGGATGTGTGAGACCGGAACGGGTCAACAAGGGGCCCAGTTCCATGAAAGATTGATGATGATTGATGATGATGATAAAATGTAGGAGGAGAAATAATTTATAATATGAAGTGAAATAATAAGCAAAGAAGTACCTGAATTTAAAATATAATGCAATAATATTCTAAAAGGAATGAAAATGACAGAGTGAAAAAGCAACTCTCTTTCACTCATTGTGTCTGCTACAATCACTTACAGTGTTCACATCCAGACACTTTGTTATAAATGAACATTATAAACAGGTGCAGAGCTTTTGCAAGCTTAAAAATCATAACTTAATATATTTGGATGAAATACCTACAATTTTTATCACTACTGTGTATCACAAAGATTGTTATGCCACAGACGTTTTGACATGCATGCACGCACGCACGCACAAACACACACGCC
>Ga0209629_10004832_pt1 | contig 10070 bp, 12 predicted proteins | sample TergutCu122P5_FD_187286 | JGI IMG/M metagenome (GOLD analysis project Ga0209629, IMG submission 187286) | Cubitermes ugandensis P5 segment gut microbial communities from Kakamega Forest, Kenya - Cu122 P5 (SPAdes) (version 2) | ecosystem: Host-associated > Arthropoda: Insects > Digestive system... | reverse complement strand
GGCACAAGCCCCGGCAGGAGCGTATTTGTAGGTCAACGAATGACCAAATTTGTTGGAAATGAGTTGAGTAACATCGAGAGCTACGTTGATTACTTCGGGTCCGATTCCATCGCCCGGAAGAACGGCAAGATTCAGTTGCATACGATAAATGTGAAATGGTTATTATTCTGTATCTCTTTGAAAGACAACATAACGCGGCTCTTTGGGCATATAATCAGGGTTATCCCACAGAGTGCTTGTGATCATCAGGTCGGCGCTGTAACGGTTACAGGCGATAGGCACGTTATGAATACGGCACTGACGCAGCAACATCTGAATATCAGCTTCATGGGGTTGCGCATAGAGATCGTCGATAAGGAAAATGGCGAGGTCGATCTTTTTTTGAGCCACCAGAGCGGCAATTTCTGCGTCGCCGCCCATCGGACCGGAGTTGACGCAGGTAATATCGGCGCTAATACCTTTTTCTTCAAATGCTTTTTTTATCAATGTGCCCGTTGTTCCCGTGCAAATCAGTTTATGTTGTGATAACGTATCGGCGTTATAGACAGCCCATTCTACCATGTCGGCTTTACGACGGTCGTGAGCTACTAAGGCGATGGTGAGTTGTTTGTGCATAATAATAAATGTGTGTAATTTGATAAGACAAAGTTAGGGAAAAAAGCTAAGAAATTTTCCATTTTGTTTGAAAGAAATCTTTCAGTAGAAATGGAAGAAAAAATAAGCGCTTAATTGACAGATTATTTTCGTCCCAGCTCAATGACCTCCATGTCCTGAATAGTTTTGCCGTCAATGGCGAATCGCAACAGTGTCTGCACGGTGTGAATGCCCTGTTTTCCGGCAGCTCCCGGATTGACGCAGAGCATCTGCAAACTGTTGTCATATTGAATTTTAAGAATATGAGAATGACCGCAGACAAACATGTCCGGTATTTCTTCGTGCAGAAGCATTTTGGCTTCGGGCGAAAAATGGTTGGGATAGCCGCCGATGTGTGTCAATAATACATTGATCTGCTCACAGCGGAAACGCAACACATGAGGACAAACAAGCCGGACGTCGTATCCATCCACATTGCCATACACAGCCCGAAGCGGTTTGAACGACTTCAGCCTGTCCACGATAGCGATGGAACCGATATCGCCGGCATGCCACACTTCATCGCAACCCGAGAAATGGTCGAAAATGCGCGGGTCGAGACAGGCGTGCGTGTCTGAAAGAAGTCCGATTTTTGTCATAATGTATAAGTGACAGTAGAAGATAAAGAAGGGTCAAAGAGCTTACAGGCAATGTTTTGCAGGTGTTGAGGCGTTATTTGTTGCAGTTCTTCCGCAATGTGAGCTATCGTTTCATAACGGTTGAAATGAAGAAAACTTCTGCCCATTCCCAATGCCAGATTTTCTTTGTTTTCGGTAGAAATGGTCAGTTGACCAAGCGTTTGCTGCTTGGCCTTTGCAATAAAACGATCTTTTAACGGCGTGTTGATGAGTTTATCTATTTCATTGTAAACTAATCTTTTACACTTCGAGAAGTTTTTTTGTTCGCAGCCAAAATAGATAGAGAACAGACCGATATCTGTATAAGGCGTAAAAGAAGATTCAATGCTGTAAACCAACCCGTTGCGTTCGCGAAGCGCCAAATTGAGCAGGCTGTTCAAGCCGGGACCTCCCAGAAGATTGTTGAGTAAAAACAGTGCAATTCGTTCTGTATCATACATTGAATAAGCGCGGCAGCCTGTGATGTAGTGCACTTGATGCGTATCTCGCCGTTCGATTTTGTGGCGCGGTATATAATTTTGTGGCAACTCTCTGTGAATTAAATTATTACCGGCAGGTATCTCTGTTAACGTCTGTTCTGCCAACCGGACAATTTTACTGAAATCTGTTTTTCCCATCGAAAAAAAGAGCATTCTGCCGGCTGTGTAGTTGCGGGCATGAAAATTTGTAATCTCTTCATGATGAAAACGTTGCAAACTTTCACGTGTTCCTAAAATATTGCGCCCGATGGCATATTGATCGAAAAGTATCTCTTCTATTTCGTCATAAATCAATTCCGAAGGAGAGTCATTATACAATTCTATTTCGTCTAAAATCACTTCTCTTTCCTTTGCAATCTCCTTTTCGGGAAAGAGCGGATTTGCTGCCATGTCGGCAATCAGGGTGATTGCTTTCCGGAAATAGTTTTCAAGAAACACGCCATAGAGAAACGTTTCTTCTTTGGTTGTGTAGGCATTCAGTTCTCCGCCGACCGATTCCATGCTGTTCAGAATATGCCATGCTTTACGGTTTTTTGTTCCTTTAAAAAGCAGATGTTCAACAAAATGAGACATCCCGTGTTCATCGGGCAACTCGTCGCGCGTGCCGACATTGATTGCCAATCCGCAATATTCTACAGGTGAGGCGTTTGGTAAATGCACCATGCGCAAACCGTTGGAAAGTGTATGAGTATGAAAATTGGTCATTTACAGATAAAAAAGCCACCTTCAAAAAAGAAGGCGGCGCTACCCAATTTATTGTTTTGAAAAATTCTTTATAGATATAAACCGTTATTGATCAAGCATTTTTAGCTTTTTCTGCGATTGCTTTAAATGCTTCGGGATGATTCATAGCCAAATCGGCTAACACCTTGCGATTCATCTCAATACCGGCTTTGTGCAAAGCGCCCATTAATTTTGAATAAGAGAGACCTTCCAAACGGGCGGCGGCGTTGATACGCTGAATCCACAAAGCCCTGAAGTTACGTTTTTTAGTTTTACGGTCGCGATAAGCATATTGCAACCCTTTTTCCCACGTGTTTTTTGCTACTGTCCACACATTGCGGCGAGCGCCGAAATAACCGCGGGTAAGTTTTAACACTTTTTTACGACGCGCCCTTGAGGCGACATGATTGACTGATCTTGGCATAATTGTTTGTTTTGTGAATGGCAGCGTCGCATCTTTATTGCGAACTTCGAGCTACACATTCGATTACTAAATTAGGATTTTTTTACATTAACATGCTTATTTCAAGCACAAAAGTTTTTTCACGTTGTTGGCATCGGCATGAGAAATCAAGCCCTTGTGCGTCAGGTTACGTTTTTGTTTTGTGGTTTTTTTCGTCAAAATATGACTTTTGAACGCATGTTTTCTTTTAATTTTTCCTGTACCGGTAAGGGTAAACCTTTTTTTAGCGCCGGTATTAGTCTTCATTTTTGGCATACTATTTTTTATTTATTGCAATTGGGTCTTTTATTTTCCTGTTTTTTTGGGAGACAGCATGATAATCATCCGTTTACCTTCTAATGTGGGAAGGGAATCGACTTTCGCCAAATCTTCCAAATCGTTTGCAAAACGCAACAACAGCACCTCTCCCTGTTCTTTGAAAAGGATGGAACGCCCTTTGAAAAAGACGAATGCTTTTACCTTGCATCCCTCTTTCAGAAATTCTTGCGCATGTTTTAATTTAAAGGAATAATCGTGATCGTCGGTTTGCGGTCCAAAACGTATCTCTTTGAGAACCACCTTAGTGGCTTTTGCCTTCATCTCTTTTTCACGTTTCTTTTGCTGATAAAGAAACTTTTGATAATCAATGATTCGGCATACCGGTGGTTCTGCATTGGGAGAAATCTCAACGAGATCAAGCCCTAACTCGTCAGCTTTGCGCAGAGCAGCCTCAATTGGATAAACGCCTTGTTCAACATTGTCGCCTACCAAGCGAACTTCCTTTACCCGAATGCGTTCATTAATTCGGTGTTGATCTTTCGACTTGTCATTCTTCATGAAACCGGTTGTAGCGATGGTTTATTCCTCCTTTTATTTTTTTATGGTGAAACAATTAAGTATCAAAAATTGAGCGTGCAAATATACAACATTTTCTATATCAAAACAAGAGAAATGAATTTGAAATTTTTGAATGGTTTGATTCATTTTACTAATTCAACTTTCGGGAGTTATATAAGTTACTGATTTTTAACGAAAAAGCAGCATAGTAATTTTGATAAATCACTGATTTTCAGTAATTTTGTATGTGCAAAAATTTTAATCAAAAAATAGTATGCTGCCCTACAAAAGTGCACATTTTATCGGTGAACTGCAAACATATTTCACATCCGGAGAAAAGCAGTTGCAACGCTTTTTCAACATTTATGCTCTTTGAAAATTTATTCAAACATGTTTCGAGCAATTGACAAGTGTAAAACTTCAATTTTTTCGCATATTTTTGACGTTCGCCTCGCATAGGGAGGCTTTTTTGCCTATTGCCTCAGGGGTGCAAACCGTAAGGGTGGCTATCATTTTTTTTCGGTGTCAAATGTAGTAAAATTTTTTTTTACCTTGTCATTCTATTTCAGGTAAAAAAGTTTCGTTTTTCGGTATTTTTTCTACTTTTTCGGATAAAATAGTTCGTAATATGGAAGATAAAAGTAAAGAAACGGTAGAAAAAATAGTCAGGAAAATCCGGGAAATGCGGAAACAAAAAGGGTACTCCAATGATGCTATGGCTATTGACTTGGATATGAGTACATCAGCATATAATAAATTGGAGCGTATGGAAACGGCTCTTACTTTGGAACGTTTTCTGCATATACGAGATATTTTACAAATTCCTTATTCCGATTTTTTTGAATGTAATGGCACTAATTATCAACAAGACCTGAAAGACAGTTCGATAGGTCATTACGAAGTGCAAAATCTCTATCAGGAAAACAGAGAGGTGTACGAAAAACTCATCAAGAGCAAAGATGAACAGATTGCGTTGCTGAAAGATATTATTGAACGAACAAAATAGTGCACCCAAGTGATGCGCAGAGATATAATTTTGGATTTCCAAATGACGAAATGGGTTCCATGTTTCTCCCCTTTCGGGGACGGGAAAGAGTAACTATTCATCAAAATCACGCAAGAAAGAGTTATTGATAAAATGGAAATGCTAATTATTTTATATACAACTGGATACCATTTTCGTACTCCGTGTTGTATCCTATTTATCAATGAGTTAGAACGAGGTGCGAAACATTCATTAATTTACTCCACCGATAGTTTAAATACGATTTTGCGGACGTTCGCCTTTTCACCGAATTGTATGCCTGTGATGTGTACCTGTTGCGGGAAAAAGATGAAAAAATAACCGGATGTAGCCGGATAATAGGGAAAAACAGGCAGTAAATAATTGCCGTTATCTTTTTCGGGATTGTAGGGCACCACCTCTTTTGCATCGGCAAGGTTACCACTTCCAATGAGTTCGCAACCGGAAATGACATATTGCAGATCAATGTATTTACGATGAGCTTCCAATCGTTGCGCCCCCGGTTCGTGCGTGGTATATTCCTGCACATTGTAATTGACATCGTCGCCCAGTTTTCCCGCTCCGAGCGGCAACGTATCCAGGTTAGTGTGTGTTAAAAAATCGAATACTTTTTTCCAGCGGTCGGGATGGTGTTGGTAATGGGTGTATAACAACTGTTTATTGACCGATGGCGCCGGCAATGCCGCAAAACCTTCGCGCCATTGAAGAGAATTAAACCACGCAATCGCCGCGCTCTTTTTGCTGTCAGATTGTGTTTGTTGTCCATAAGCAAAGCCTATTTGGCTGATAAGCAATGCTGTAAATAATAGTTTTTTCATTTATTAAATATTAATAAGTTATGAATATGAGTTGAAAATGAGTATAATTCAATATGTTACATTTATGTTTTTACTATGCTCTTGTTTATCATCTTTTCATCATTTCGCCATTAGGGACATAGCGGCTTTCGTATTTACCACAGAATATGCATTCATATTCATCATAGTAAAGATCAAAATCCTCATTATTCCTTTCATGGGAGGTAAATTTAAATTTCCAGCTATGTTTACATGCTGCTTGTTTCTTTTTACGTTCATCTAACATTTCTTGATACCGTTGCGGATCAATTATTCTGGTTGTTTCTCTACGTGTATCTTCATTTTTAGCATTGCTTGCAGCATCAGCAAGCAGCGCTCTATCGGTCAGTTTTTTTAACGCATCGTTGCCGACCAAATAGCTTTCAGTATTTTTAGCAACATCGGCAAGCAATGGTTGGCAGATCAGTTTTTCAACCGCATAGCGGCACGCATTTTCGGCTTTTGCATTCTTCGCAATATCAGCGAGTGATGTCTGGAGGGTTACTTTATCTATTGCTTTTTTTTCCAAGTCTCTGCTATCGCAGTTTTTTGCAATATCAACAAATATATCCTGCGCAACAGACTGGTCTATCAGCTTTTCTGCTGCTCTATATCGAACATAGTAATTGCCGGCTATTGCAAAATCAAAAAGTAATTCTTGGTCATTTAACTCTTTAATAGCTTCATCAGCCGCTTCAGCGCGAATACGATGGTTTTTGCCATTTTTTGCAATATCGACCAATAGATTATTATCAGTCAACTTTTCAAGCATTTTCACATGTTTATCCATTAATTTCTGCTCATTATTAACAGAACCTAATTCACCACTCTTATAATCTTTAATAATATCAACAATCATACTTTGGTCAGTAACTTTTTCGATTGCTGCTATTCGCATCTCGAAATCGTTGCTATTTTTTGCAACATTCGCAACAAATGTCTGGTCAGTTACTCGTTTTATTGCCGCAATACGTACATTGAGAATGGGGGCATTTTGGACTATTTCAGCCAATTTTGTTTGGTCTGTTTCTTTTTCAATAACCCTTAACGCCTTGTCTTCATTTTTTTCGTTCATCCATACGGGTTTAAATAATGAATCGAATAATCCCATATCGTTTATTTTTTATGCCCCATGCGGGGATGTTAATACATTTTTCTTAATCTATTTGCCTGATAATAAGCTATTTCATATTTGACAACTGCTTACTTTTCACACTCCTATCCCTTCATAAATAAAACCAAGCGCGGTAAGTTCACTTTTTTCGTAAATATTTCTGCCGTCTAAAATAATGGGGCGCTTCATCAATTTTTTTACCATTTGCCAATTTGGCATTCTAAATTCCTTCCATTCAGTAACTAACATGAGTGCATCGACTTCGTTGATGGTAGAATAAATATCGGGCGAGAATGTAACAGACGCTAACATTGCCGGCGAAAACTCTCTGTTAAACACTTTTTTAGCTTCGTCCATAGCCACCGGGTCGAACACGTTTACCTTGCATCCGGCATCGATTAACTTCTTGATTAACACCATAGAAGGAGCTTCGCGCATGTCGTCCGTATTCGGTTTGAAGGCAAGTCCCCACAATGCCACTGTTTTACCGTTCAGCGGCTCTCCGGCGAATACATGCTGCAATTTTTCGAACAAAATTCCTTTTTGATATTCGTTCACCCCGTCAACGGCTTTCAACACATTCATGGAATAGCTTTTTTTCTCGGCTATTTTTATCAATGCCCGCACATCTTTCGGGAAACAGGAGCCGCCGTAACCAATTCCCGGATAAAGAAATTTTTTGCCGATACGGTTATCCGCCCCGATGCCTTTCCGCACCATATTGACGTCTGCGCCTACCTTTTCGCACAGATTGGCTACATCGTTCATGAAGCTGATACGCGTTGCCAGCATGGCATTGGCGGCATATTTGGTCATCTCCGCCGATGGAATATCCATGAAGATGACGCGGAAATTATTCAGCAGAAACGGACGGTAGAGTTGCGTCATAAGTGTCTGGGTACGTTCTGATTCGATGCCCACCACCACTCTGTCGGGACTCATAAAATCGTTGATGGCGTCGCCCTCTTTCAAAAATTCAGGATTAGACGCTACATCGAATGGGATGTCCATTCCGCGAAGGTCTAATTCTTTCTGTATGATTGCTTTAACTTCATGAGCAGTGCCCACCGGAACCGTACTTTTCGTTACTACCAGCACATACTTGTTCATGTGTTGCCCAATTGTTCGGGCTACTTCATACACATATTGAAGATCGGCGCTTCCGTCTGCCTGCGGAGGAGTTCCTACTGCGCTGAAAATGATTTCAGTATCATCCAACACTGCCGGCAGGGAGGTTGTAAATTGCAACCGACCCGCCTTGCTGTTCCTGACGACAATTTCTTCCAATCCGGGTTCATAAATGGGAATAATACCCTGCTGAAGATGTTTAATTTTTTCATTATCAATATCTACACATGTTACATTGATGCCCATTTCGGCAAAACATGCGCCGGTTACCAATCCGACGTAACCTGTTCCAACAACTGCTATATTCATGAAGTCTCCCCCTTTACCCCCTCCACAAGAGGGGGAATAAATTCTATTTCAGATGATTAAAAAAATATTCACATTCAAATTTTTTCTTACCCCCCTCTCAACCTCACCCCAACCTTTCTCCCAATTGCGAGGAGAGAAATCTATGAGGAGTTTCCCCCCTTGAGGGGAGATTAAGGGGGGCTTCTACCATTCTATCGGCGTTTCCCCATGTGCAACCAGATAATCATTGGCTTTGCTGAAATGCCTGTTTCCAAAAAAACCTCTCGAAGCCGAAAGCGGCGACGGGTGCGGCGATTGCAATATCAAATTGCGATCCTTAGGTATCATCGCTCCTTTTTGCTGGGCATAATTTCCCCAAAGCATAAACACCAAATGTTCCCGCTGTTGTGCCAACGCTGCAATTGCCGCATCTGTAAAGCGCTCCCAGCCTTTGTTTTGATGAGATCCGGCTTGATGTTCGCGCACCGTAAGCGTGGCATTTAGCAGCAGAACGCCCTGCCGCGCCCATCGTTCAAGATTTCCGGAAGAAGGCATCGGACGGTGCAAATCGGTTTCTATTTCTTTGAAAATATTGATCAACGATGGTGGAAATTCAACGCCATCCATCACCGAAAAACACAACCCATGCGCCTGACCTCTTCCGTGATACGGATCCTGACCGATAATGACCACTTTCACGGCATCGAACGGACAAAGGTCGAAGGCATTGAAAATGTATTTTGCCGGAGGATAGATAGTGTGTGCAGCATATTCTGTTTTTACAAATTGCACAAGGTTAATGAAATACTCCTTTTCAAACTCCGGCGTTAACTGCTGTTTCCAGCTTTCTTCAATGCGTACTTCCATAAAAAATGTAATGATAAAAATTGCAGGCAAATATACGCAATTTTATTGGAATTTAGATTTAAAACACAATGACTGCGCCATCACGGAGCAGTCATTGACAATTAAAAAAAGAAAATTAGAAAAAATTATCTCTCTTCCGGTGTGTTAATGCATTGATAACCGGCTGTTGATAATTTTCCCCTTCGCTGCCGCACTTCATTGTTTAGTTGTTACCAACACTCAAAATTGGTGTAGCAATTATTGTATTTTCTGCATTACAAGCAGCAGTATCATAAGGGAAAAGAACCGGTTGAGTACATCTAACAACCAAATAATATCTTTTCACTGCATTTGTAGTGTTTCTAATAACCATAACCCCACTTGATATAACCATATAAAGATTTTCGACAACATTACTGGTTATCATTCTATATGTACTTGAAGCATTGATACCTATTTCAGTCGAAGTTGTATAGTTCCAAGTAGTATTTATAGTAGTGGTATCAGACGTAAAAGTTCCTTGTTGAATAATACTCCTGGTACTGGTCGTAACTTGAGTTACCGGCACGTCAGTCAAGGTCATATCAATTCGCCACATACCCGGCGGCAAATCTATATAGGCACGTGTCACGTACCACACACCTTGAGTTAATAACCTAGCCCATCGGCAATGCCGTGGGCAATAATAAAATGTGAAACAAAATTTATCGCCCAACCCGTTGGGATTGGGCTGGTATATAAATGGTTTTCAACCATTAACAAATATTTTACGTGCAGCAGGCGCAATATAACCCAGCCCAACGGCAACGCCGTGGGCGGATAAAACGTACAAATAATTGAAAATAAACGGATTATAAATCCTGATAATAAAATTCTTTGGATTGCAAATCCAAAGGAACAAAACAAAAAAACTACCCGCCTTTATTTCACAATAAAAAGCGGGTAACTACTTATACTATACTAAATTAAACTTCAGTTGTATCTTAATAAATTCCAAGATTTCAAGATTTCAAAATTTCAAGATTCTGAAAACTGATTTATACTTCATTTTTTTATTATTGAGTACTCGTAATCGGAATAGC
>Ga0209629_10004828_pt1 | contig 10073 bp, 9 predicted proteins | sample TergutCu122P5_FD_187286 | JGI IMG/M metagenome (GOLD analysis project Ga0209629, IMG submission 187286) | Cubitermes ugandensis P5 segment gut microbial communities from Kakamega Forest, Kenya - Cu122 P5 (SPAdes) (version 2) | ecosystem: Host-associated > Arthropoda: Insects > Digestive system >... | reverse complement strand
CCCGCCGGCACCTCGACAGCTTTGCCGTCGATCTCCAGGCTTACGGTTCGCACCGCTTCGCTCACACTCGTCGTTGACATCTAACCGCCGACCCTTTCCTCGAATTCCTGACGTCCGTATTGCAGCGCCGAACGCACGGCGACCCCGGCGGTTTGCCCAAGGCCGCACGCAGAAAGCTCCATCACTTGACCGAGCATCTTTTCCAGCACTTCGATGTCGCCTGGCTTGGCGCTTCCGGCGACGAACTTGTCCAGCAGTTCCAGCAGCCGCATCGTGCCGACTCGGCACGGGGTGCATTTGCCGCAGGACTCATGTACAAAGAACGCCATTACCTTCTGTGCGTATTCCACGAGGCTGACGCTGTCGTCCATGACGACGAACGCCCCCGACCCGATCGCCAGGCCCAGATCGCTCAGACCTTGATAGCTGTACGGCGCGTCGAAGTGCTCCGCGAACGCCAGCGGGCCGGACTGCCCGCCCAGATGGACGAACTTGACGGGCCGCCCCGAGGACGTCCCGCCGCCGTACGTATCCGAGAACAAGACGTCGCGGAACGGCGTGCCGAGCGGCACCTCGAACAGGCCGCGGTTCTTCGCGTGGCCGCAGATGGCGACCAGTTTCGTGCCGCCGCCGTCCGGGGTGCCGATCTCCAAGAACGCCTTCCCGCCGATGTTGATTATCACGGGAATGCAGGAGAACGATTCCACATTGTTGACGAGCGTGGGCATCGAATACAAGCCGACTTCGGCCAGATGCGGTGGTTTGACGCGCGGACGTCCGGTCTTTCCCTCGATCGAGTTCAGCAGAGTGGAGTTTTCGCCGCACACATATGCGCCGGCCCCGGAAATGATGCTGATGGTGTAATCGAAGCCCGCCACACCGAGGATGTCCTTGCCCAGGTACCCCGCGGCCGTCGCATTGTCGATGGCGCGTTGAATCACGGGCCGGATCGCCCGGTATTCCCCGCGCAAATAGATGAATCCCTCATGGGAATCGAAGACGTACCCAGCTATCGCCATGCCCTCGATGACGCCGAGCGGGTCGCGTTCGAGCAGCACCCGGTCTTTGAACGTGCCGGGCTCGCCCTCGTCCGCGTTGCAGACGATGTATTTCGGCTCCTCTTCGATGGAATACAGCTGCTTCCATTTGCGGCCGGCCGGGTAGGCGGCGCCGCCGCGTCCACGCAGATTGGCGTCGTCGACGTCTTGCAGGATGTCGGTTTTGTCCATCGTGACGGCCTTGCGCAGCGCCGCGAAACCGCCGAGCGCCACGTATTCCGGCACGGACGCGGGGTCTTTCACCGCGTCGATCCGCTGCAGCAGAATCTGATTGTCTTTGGTCATTTCGCGGCCCGGCTTTCGCGGCGTGGCTCGTCGATGCACGCCGGCTTGTCGGCGCGCAGATCGGCGATGAGCTGTTTGGTCTTTTCTTCGGTCAGGTTGCCGAATACCTTGTCCCGGACTTTGATCACCGGGCCCACCTCGCAGACCCCGACGCACGAGACGTGTTCGATGCTGAACATTCCGTCCGCCGTCGTCTCGCCGGCTCTCACGCCGAGCTCGCTTTCCAGCCAATCGGCGAGGGTCGGACCGCCGGTGAAATAGCAGGGCGTCGAATCGCAGACCTGCAGGACGTGGCGGGCTTGCGGCACCGTCTTGATCATTGAATAGAAGGAGGCGATCTCGTAGATCCGCGTTTCCGTCATTCCCAAAGTTTCGGCGACCAGGGCGATCGTGGGCTGATCGACATATCCCTCTGCGGCCACGTCCTGGAGTGCGAGGAGGATGCCGAGAATGTTCTCCCGCCGTCCACCGTTCTCTTTGATGATTGCGACCGTTTCGGCCTGACTAGGTGTTTCGTTCGTCATTGAATCCCTTGCCAAAGTTTTCGCTGCTCCAGGCCCGGCGCAGCTGGTGGTGCCTGCGATGTCGCGAGCGGGACCGGAACGGCCCGCATGCGAGTGGGTGTCAGTCTATCGCGATCGGCCCTCGCTTGAGCACCACGGCGCCATCGACCGGGGCCACGACAACACCCAATGCGCGCCGTCCTCGTAGACTGAAGTCAGGAGTGCCGGGAAGCCTGGTCGGCGATCGCACGGACGTCGTGCCGATCCAACCGCGAAGGAGTCACATGCCTCCCCTTTCCCCGGCGCTCGCCGCGTCCAAGAGTGTCGCGACGGCGTCCGCCCGTCATTTCCTCGGGCCATCGCCCCGCTGGTACAAGGTGACGATCGTGGCTTTCCTGATCGGCAACCCACTGCTCCTGCTGGCGGCCGGTCCCGTCGTGACCGCCTGGGCGGTACTCGCCGAGTTCGTCTTCACACTGACGATGTCACTCGCCTGCCATCCCCTGCCGCCCGCCGGGTTGCTCGCCATCGAAGCTCTCGTCATCGGCTTGACGAGCCCCCAGGGAGTGTTCGCCGAGGTGCGCACCAACCTGTCGACGTTCCTGTTGCTGGTGTTCATGGTCGCGGGGGTCTACTTCCTGCGCGAGTCGCTGTTGGTCGCGTTCACGAAGTTGTTCGTCGCCGTGCGCCCCAAGCTGCTGCTGTCGCTCGCGTTCACCGCCGCCGCGGCCCTGCTGTCCGCTTTCCTGGACGCCCTGACGGTGGTCGCCATGATCATCACGGTGGCGATGGGGCTCTACTCGGTCTACCACCGGTTCGCATCGGCGTCCCCGTCCGGCGCCGACCATGACCACGCCGACGACAGCCGCGTGCCCGCACCGTCCAAACGCGACCTGGACCAGTTCCGTTCGTTTCTGCGCAACCTCATGATGCACGCCGCCGCCGGCACCGCACTCGGCGGCATGACGACGCTGGTCGGCGAACCACAGAACCTTCTCATCGGGCAGTCGGCCGGCTGGGATTTCGTGGAGTACGCCGTCCGCGTCGCGCCCGTATCACTACCCGTGCTGGTGGTGGGGTTGGCGACGACCGTCCTGGTGGAGAAGGCGCGGGTCTTCGGCTATGGGGCTTTGTTGCCGCCTTCGGCGCGGGGCGTCCTGGAGCGTTCGGCGCAGGAGCGGTCGCTTCGGCGCACGACGGACACGCGGGTGCGACTGGCCGCCCAGGTGCTCGCCGGTGTCTTCCTCGTCGGCGCGCTGGCCTTCCATGTGGCCGATGCCGGGTTGATCGGTCTGGGCGTGATCGTCCTCGCAACCGCCTTCACCGGCGTCGTGGACGAACACGCCATCGGACGGGCGTTCCAGGAAGCGCTCCCGTTCGCCGGGCTTCTCGTGGTGTTCTTCGTAGTCATCGCCATGATCGGCGACCAGGGCCTGTTCACGCCCATCATCGGCGCCGTCCTCGCACTCAGCGGCACGGCGCAGGCCGTCGCATTGTTCGGTGCGGCTGGCGTCTTGTCCATGGTCAGTGACAATGTCTTCGTCGCCGGCACCTACATCGCCCCGCTCACGTCCGCCTTTCACGCCGGGACGATCAACAAGGAGCAATTCGACCTGCTCGCCGTCGCGATCAACACCGGCACCAACATCCCGAGCATCGCCACGCCGAACGGTCAGGCCGCGTTCCTCTTCCTCCTGACGTCACCCCTAGCGCCGTTGATCCGGCTCGACTACCTGACGATGGTGCGCATGGCGTTCCCTTATGCGCTCACGATGACCGCGACGGGGTTGCTAGCGGTCGGCTACCTGCTTTGAGGAAACGGGCCCACCGGCCCGCGATGAGTTTTGTCGGAGGCGGGTGCGATGGTGTCCGCATGACAACAAACACCGCACCTTTGCCGTTTCCGGCACCAGCTGCCGCCGCCCTGCTCGAGTTGGCCGTCGGCGCACGATTCGTCGCCGACAACGCCGCCCTTCATCTCAACAATGTGGTTCACGACGCGGTTCGTCACGGGGCGACGTGGGACCACGTCGGCTACTGGCTGAACCTGTCCAGCGACGAGGCGCGCGCACGCTTCGAACATGCGGACGCGGCCATCTACCTTGACGACGAAGCGGTCCTGGCGCTCGCCAGGTGCGCCGATCAGCTCGGGATGACCAACCTGGACGAGGTTGCCACACTCGTCATCAAAGCGGCCATCGAGAAATGGCAGGACGAGACGGATGGCGCGCCCACGCCCGATGGCACCGACAGCGCGTGACCCTTGTGTCGGCGCGAACCGGCCCTACGCGGTCGATCGTCCCGCATTACGCGGGAGGATCGACCGCGTTGACCCGGAACACCCCACAACGGCAGCCATTCGCAGCCGGACGTCCCGTTACGCGCGCCGACGCAGCACGGCCGCCGCCCCGACGAGCGCGGCGAGCGTCCAGGCGGCCAGGACGACGCCCGAACGTGCGGGCATGGTGAAGTCGTCGGCCATCAGGACGGACCGCATGAGGTCGGCCATCGGCTCGATGGGAAGCCAGTGATGGACGGACGCCAGCCAGTCCGGCATGCGGTCGGCCGGGAACGAGACGGGCGAGAAAAGCAGCGTCACGAAGACGAGGAGTTGGCTCAGCAGTTGGGCGAGCTGCGGTTTGAGCAGCAGCGCGGCCGAATAGCCGACCGTCGCGGCGACCAACGAGACCAGCGGCACCGCCAGGACGATCCAGGGTGAGATCGACAACGTGATGCCGAACCGCCACGCCCCCACGACCGCGCCGAGCATCGTGCCCGGTAGTGCGATGAGGGTGTACATCGTCAGGTCGGCGGTGAGGAACACCGTCCGCGGGACGGGGAGCGTCCGCATCCAGGCGAGCGAGCCTTCCGTCTTGGCCTGGGCGACTGCTTGCGGCGTCATCACGAGTCCGACCATGATCAGGGTGATCGTCGGGGCGCCGGTGGCGAGGTAGGCGGCGGCCGCAGGCGATGGCGTCCCGATGAGCAGGCCGTAGCCGAAGACCGTGGTCACGGCGAGCAGCGCCTGGACGAGGACGAGCAGCGGCACCATGCCCGTCATGCGCCGCACCTGCCATTGCAGGAGCAATCCGAATTGCCGGACGACTAGGGAAGCGCTGACAGACAGTGCTTCCCTGGGGCCCGGACGACCGATGGCGGTAACTGAGCTGGTCATGCGGCTTCCTTCGATGCTTGCGGGCCGACGAGGTTGATGTACACGTCCTCGAGCGTGTCGCCGGAGTGGGACGCGACGATTTCGGCCGGTGTGCCCCGCGTGAGCACACATCCTTTGTCGAGCAGCGTCACCTCGTCGACGACCGCCTCGGCCTCGTGCAGGTTGTGGGTGACGAGCAGGACGCCAGCGCCGGTGTCGGCGACGCCGCGCATGGCCGTCCACAGCAGGCGGCGCCGGACGGGGTCGACGTCGTTCGTGGGTTCATCGAGGACGACCAGACGCCCGGGCGCGACAGCCGCCATCGCGAAGGCCGTGAGCCGGGCGATGCCGCCGGACACCTTCTCGGCCGTCCGGTCGGCCCACTCGCCAAGGTCCAGGGCGTCGAGCAGCCGACCAGCGCGGCGGCGAGCCTCGTCCGCACGAAGCCCGCGGATGCGTCCGACAAGGTCGATCGCCGTGCGCGGCGTAAGCCCCGTGATCGGGACGTTCGCCTGCGCCTGCACCGAAACCAACGCGCGCGCCGCGGCGGGCTGCGCGACGACGTCGATTCCGGCGAGCGTGATCTTGCCGGCGGTGGGCAGCGTCAGCCCTGCCACCTGGTTGACCAGCGTGGACTTTCCGGCGCCATTGTGCCCCAGCAGGCAGACGATCTGCCCCGCGGCGATCCTCAGGTCGACCCCGTCGTTGGCGAGGACGGCGCCCGGCCCGTTGCCGTAACGCTTGGACAGGCCTTCGACGATCAGCACTTCGCCGGCGTTGGTCTGGTGGGCCGGGCAAGACCGGTCGTGGACGGGGGTTTGCAGGGGATCGTCCCCTCTTATGTCGGGCATCGGGACTCCTTCGGTGGGGATCGGAATCGTCATATTCCGATCGGTATGTCACGACGGTACACCCGACTTCCTGCTGATGCAAACCGGTCGGTATGTATTCAGAGATTGCCTACCGCACAGTTCACATACCCAGTGGTACGCTGCTGCCATGGCTAAGCCGTCTGAACCCGCACCCCCCTCCGGCGACGATTTGCGGGTCGCCACCCGCGCCGTCAAGGACGCCATCGCGAACCTCAGCCGCACGCTCACCACGGGCTTCGCCGGCGTCGGCGTCGACGTCGGACGCGAGATCGCCGAGGAGTTGAACGAGGCGTCCCGCAAGCTCGCCGCCAGCCTTGACACCCAGTCACGCCGCGAGGCGCGGGCCGCCGAAACGCGAGCGGAGCTGATCGCGGCGGCGCGCAGGGTGTTCGCCGAGAAAGGCTATGAGGCCGCGTCCGTCGCCGACCTGGCGGCCGCCGCCGGTTACACGAAGGGCGCTCTCTATGCGCACTTCGACTCCAAAGAAGCCCTGTTCCTCGCAGCCGTCCAATGCCAGCAGGGCGAGCCGTCGGAACTCCGCACGTCGGAGTTCCTCGCGTCCCACGACGAACTCGGCAACGTCATGTTGAGCCTGGAAGCGTACCTCTACGCGCTGCGCCACCCGGAGCAGCGCGCCCTGTTGATCCCCATCGCGCAAACCCAACTCGACGAACTCGCCGCCTATGTCCACCTGCAACGGGCGGGCGGCTCCGACGAAGCCACCGGCGACGACCGGGCCGTCGCCTTCGGGCTCGCGGCGGTGTCCGTCCTGGGCAGCATCCTGCGCGAGATCCTGCCCGAGGACGCCGGAATCACCGACGCCGCCGCGAGGATCAGTCAGCTCCTGCTGGCCGTCCTCCCGGACGTCTAGTTGGGCAAAGCGCTGCGGCCGCGATGGCGAACCACTCACATGATCGTCAGTCTTTGAGCGTCTTGCGCAGCGGTTCCCGGTAGCGCCAGTTGCCATCGCCGTCTATGTAGCCCTGATAGGTGCCGGTCGTCGTCCACGCGTACCTGGGCGGGACCGTGATGTTGCATGGCTGGTCAGTGTTGAGAACAGTGGTACCGGCCGACGGCGCGCCCAACCCGCCGAAGGGCGTCACCTGGCCGCGGCGGTCAAAGAGGATCCCCATCCCTTGACCAAGCTGGCAAGACAAGAATCCCAACTCGGCGCCCGCGCACTCCGAGAGTGTCAGTACCGGCGCGGCCGGATCGCTGGCAACCTCAGCCGCCACCGTCGCCTGCGTCTCCTCGTTGGTGTAGACGGTGCCTGCTGCGTTCAACGTCCAGCCACCCCCGACGTGGTCGGCAGTGCCAGTCGGTGTCGCGGCGGGATCTGGCGTCGGCCCGTCGGAGTATCCCGGGCCTTCCGCGCAGAGGCCACCCGGCTTCTCCGCCCGCGACAGCCTCGTCCCTGTGGATAGGGAGTAGACCTCCTGCCATTCGGTTCGCCCCTCCGAGCTTGCGGCCCAAACGATGCTGGTGTCGTTCACGCATTCCAGCACAGCGGTAAGCGGAGACTGCTCCCGGGCCGTGGCGATGGTGCGAACCACCGTCCCACCCAGTGTGAGCACATCTATCGCATGTTCCCGGGCGGCGACCACGCGAGACGGACGCCCACCCTTGAAGCAGTAGGCGTATTCCGCGTACCGGGGCGAGACGACGATCTTTGCCGACTCGTTGATGAATCCGTACCGGACGATGGACGTGTGGAACTCAGGGTCCGGGCCCCACGCGTCCGGATTCCACGCCCCGTCATCCCAGGGCAGCGGCCACAGCATCGGCCCGCCGTCCGGCGACGGCATGCCATCCTCGACGAACTGGGGCTCCAATTGGGGCCACAGCGGCGCGGGAGCCGGCGATTGCGTCGCGGCAGCCGATGCAGGCACCGGGGCCGCCGACGCCTGGGGCGTCTCAACCGACGGCGTCACCTGGGGTGGAGTGGTGCACCCGGACGCGAGGACGGCAACCGCGACGGCTAAAGTCCAGACTCGACGCACCGGGACTAGCTGGGCCCCCGGCAGACCCACCTGCCGATCGCAGGTTGGATACCAATCCATAGCGCCATTCCAATCGGGTAGGACGTCTGTGTGTCAAACGACGATACCCCGCGCACCTCAGCGTGGCGCGTGACATGACTATTCCTACAAATGTCTCGATCTGCACTCAGGAGTCTGCACTCAGGACGAAGTGTCACACATGGTTGGTGCGCTGGGCCGGGCCGCCGCGTTCCACCGACGTGGTGTCAGCATTTCGCGAGAATGCCCGCGATCGCGTCGCGTTCTGCCTGGGTCATCCACAGGCCGTATTTCGCTTTCACCGCTACCTGGATCGTCACGTACCGGCACCGGAACGACTTGTTCGGCGGCAGCCAGGTCGCCGCGTCGCCGGAGCCCTTCTGCTGATTGACCGTCCCTCCGACGGCCAGCAACTCCAGCGGGTCGTTGGCGAACGCGGAACGCTGCGCGGGCGTCCATTGGAATGCGCCCGTCACCCACGCGTTCTCCCTTGCCACGACGTGGTCGATCTGGACGGCGTCCGACTGGCCGGGAGCCGTGCCGTACTGGAAATCGATGGTCGCCCCGGTGTACGGATCGCGCAGCACGCCGGTGTTGACGACGCAACTCGCGGGACTGCGGTAGGTGACGTCGGTCAGGTCGCGGGCCAGTATCCGGTTGCGAGTGCGGCAGCCGTCCTGGGATTGCCACATTCCCCAGAACGATCCGGACGCACTGTAGCCGGTCTTCGGCGCGCGGCCCTTCACGGGGATCGTGTTCAGGGTGGCGACGACGTCCGCGACGGTTGCGCTGCCGCCGGACGGTGACGACTCGGGTGGGGCAGGACGCGCGGCCGTCGTCGGGTGCCATGCCGTGGGGCTCGCGGACGGGGCGGCGTCCGGCGGTTGCTCGGCCAGGGCGTGGCCGCCGACGACCAGGCTGACGACGATCAGTGCAGCAGCGACGACCCAGGCGGTACCCCACCGGTGCTTGCCTTTCTGTGTCATGCTGCTGCGGCCATGCCCGCGTCGTCCGTCAACGGGGAGCGCCTTGGTGCACCAGCATGAATCACGACACGAAGCGTAGCGGCGGCGTCCGACAGGAATGGGAGCGCCCCGGATGGCTACGGTCACCGGACGCTCTATGTGTGGGCGACTAAGGTGAGAATGCGGTTGGCAACTCGTCCTAACAGGGGGTGCCGTGGCCCAAGACATGATGGATATCGACAATGCGGTGCGTGCCGTCCAAGATCCGCTGACGTCCGCGGACGACCTGGCGCTCATCGCCTATTACCATCCCTCGCTGCGGGCCGCAGCCGCCGTCCATCCGAACGCCTACCCGGCGACCAAGGCGAACGTGTTCGGCACCACCGAGCCGGGCGGCAACCCGCCCGTCGCACCAACGCCATGGGACGTGCCCACGGTGTGGCCGCTCTTGCCCCAACCGGGTGGCCAAGACGTCTACGAGCCGCCCCGGGAGCTGGCGCCAGCGCTTGGCTCGCTTCCTTCGCCACAAGCGCCTGCCAGCCGGTCCAGGGGGGGTATCGCCCTCGGGTTGGCCGCGATCTTGGCTATCGGAGGCATCTTCGGCGCGGCGAACCAGGGTTTCTTTGACCGGGGTACGGTCATCGATGATCCCCCTGGCGAGCAATGGGTACCTCCGGACGCCGACAACTGGCCCGGTGCGATCAGCGTCCAAGTGTTTGGTGGCAGCGGCGACGACACGTTCACCGGCGTCGCGCTCGCGCCGGACGGAACTATCGCGGTCGTCGGCGACACCAATTCCCCCGACGGCGACTTTCCTACGGGGGTGGATGATTACGACACGGCTGCCGGGGTAATTGGCCTAGCCAATGCCGAAACCATGGCCCCGCGCTTCGCCACCGGGGATCCGGGGACCCGAGCGTTCTGGGGCGTCACGACGACCCCGGACGGTGACCTCGCCGTTACCGGATCGACTTCGTCAAAACCGTCGTCTTTCGTGGCGAAATACACCACCGCCGGGCAAACGATCTGGCACTCGCCCGTGGACGGCACTTCCCACTCAGGGGCTCCCGTGGTTTCGCCGGACGGCAGCCTCACCGTAGGCACCGACCAGCCCCGTCAAATCGTCCGGTTAGCCCCGGGCGGCAAGGTGCAATGGACCACAAACCTGACCGACGCACTCGGTAGCCAGCCATACGCGATTGCGGCTGCCCCGGATGG
>Ga0209629_10004826_pt1 | contig 10075 bp, 7 predicted proteins | sample TergutCu122P5_FD_187286 | JGI IMG/M metagenome (GOLD analysis project Ga0209629, IMG submission 187286) | Cubitermes ugandensis P5 segment gut microbial communities from Kakamega Forest, Kenya - Cu122 P5 (SPAdes) (version 2) | ecosystem: Host-associated > Arthropoda: Insects > Digestive system >... | reverse complement strand
CAGGCTCAGCAGCGCCAGAGCGATCTGGATGCCGTTGAATTGCCACGTCTTCCACGCCGACAGTTGCGCCCGCTGCCGCCACTCGAGCGCGATCAGCCAGCACGCGATCAGCGCCAGCGCCGCCCACGAGAAGGTGGAAAAACCCAGCACCAGCAGGAACCAGTGATGCAGGCGCAGTCCGCTCCAGCCCCGCCGGGTGAGGGCGAGCGTGAGCACAAACGCGAGCGCCAGCGCCACCACCAGTTCGCCCCAGTACAGCACCGCCGGGCCGACGCGGGGGCCGAACGAGGCGAGCAGCCAGCGCTGCTGCGGCAAGGTGGCTTGCAGGTCGATGTTGGCGGCGGGTAGGCCCAGGTCGAACACGGGCGTGCGCATCAGCGCCCCCGGCTCGCGCGCTTGGCGCAGGGCGATGGAAAAGGTTTGCACGCCGGGCGCAACGGGCAGCGTGAGCTTGCCATCTTGCGGGCGCAGGTTCAGGCTTTCGCCGCCGCGCTGCACGCGCAGCACTTCCAGGCCGGCGGGCAGCGTGATGGCGTGCTCGCCGCCCTGGCTGGCGCGCAGGGTGAAGGAGAGGGTGTATTCGCTGGCGCGCATGCCGATGGCGTGCTGCACGCTGACGCGGTCGATGGCGCGCACCATGCCTTCGACCGGCGCGGGCGCGGCGGGGGTGAGGGTGAGCGTTTCGCCGGGCAGGGGGTGGAACTCGAACACCGTTTCGCCTTCGCCGTTGTCCGAGAGCATGACCGGCACGCCTTGCCATTGCACATGCCATGAGGGGCCGACCTGGACGCGCCAGACTTCGGCGCGATCGGCCAGCGCGGGGGCCGTCAGGCGCAGCGTATCGCTTTTATCCAGCCGCGCCTGCCAGCCGGTTTGAGCATCGTTTTGACCGAGCGAAAGGGTGGCTTCGCCGCCTTGCACCTTGATGCCCGGCGTGGTCACGTGTTCGCCCGCCAGCAGCGGCACGGCCAGCGTGATGCCGCCTTCGCGCGGGGCCAGGCGCGTGACGGTGGCGTCAATGCTCCAGTCCAAGTCGAAGCGCAGCGTGCGCGTGATGCGCACATAAGGCGGAAACTGCTGCGCGCCGCCATCCTGGGGTTTCTCTTTTGAATCGGCCGCGGTGCGGGCCAGATGCACGGTCTGATTGATGAGGCGTTCTTCGTCGATGCCGTCGGCCCGCCAGCCCTGCCCGGTGAAGACGGCGCGCATGGGCGGCAGCGCGAAGCGCAGGGAGGTGTCGCCACCGGCGACCGCGTATTCCAGCTCGACCAGATGCACGCCGCGCGATAGCGCCGCCATGTCCGCCTCATCGTCGCGCAGCGCACTGTCGGCGATCTGGCCGTCGATGCGCACGCGCAGCAGCGTGGCGTTGTCTTGCGCTTTGGGCAGCGGCAGGGCCACGGCGGTTGCGGCGTGCGCTTGCAGCCTCACGGTGAGGGCGCTGCCGCGCAGGTCGATGTCGGCGCGGGCGATGCTGGCGCACTCCGGCGCGCAGCGCGGCGGGTGGTTGACGCGCTCGCCCAGGGTCTGCAAAAGTTTTTCCGGCGGGAAGGTGGCCGCGCTTTGCGCGAAGGCCGGGGCCGCCGGCAGCCACAGCGCGGCCAGTGCCAGTGCCGCCAGCGCCGCCGTTGCCGCGCGGGGCATGAGCCAGGCCGCGGTGGGCCGCAAACCGCCCGGCAGGGCGCGGCGCAGCACGCGCCAGACGATGGCTCCAAGCAGCAGCGCCATCGCCACCCGCAGCAATCGCGTGAGCCACGGCGGGCTGATGATGAAGCGCACGGTCTGCTCTGCCAGTATCGGCCCAGTCCAGCGCAGGTTGTAGTTCTGCCCGATGCGCCAATCGGGCTCGCCGCCGCCGGTCTGCACCACGTTGGATTGGGCGTAGCGCTGTTGATATTGAGCGGCCTTGGCTCTTTTGCTTTCGACCTGGCCGGCGCTGGAGGCGAGCGAACGCATGACGGGCGAGTAGTTTGACTCTGGCGCCGCCGCTATTGGCGCTGGCGGGGGCGGCGCCGTCTCTGGCTTGGCCAGCGATACCGCCTTGTCTTCCGCTTGCGCGTCCACGTACTCGGCCTGCGATGGCGCCAGCGAATACGGCACGGGGGAGTAGCCGTTATCGGCCCGCTCAAGCTGCGGATACAGCGCCGCGCGCAACTGCCCCGGCGCAAACGCGATCGCCGTCAGGAAAAACACCGCCAGCGCCGCGGCCTGCGCCCAGCGCAGCGCCAGGCCCAGCCGCCCCTGCGGCAGCACGCGGCACAGCAATGCCAGCGCCAGCGCCACGGCCAGCGACCACAGCGGCGCGCCGTTCTCCTGCATGGCCAGCAGCAGATAGGCCGCCGTGGCGATGCCGCCGCCCACGCCCAGTAGACGCCAGGCCAGCAGCGCAATGAAGGCGGCCAGGAAAATGTCGAGGATGGTCCAGCGCGCCAGCCAACTGTCGTTGGCGGCATCGGCGCCGGGCGCGGCCAGCAGTTTGTAGCCGTGGGGCAGGTGCAGGGTGGCGCTGACCTGATCGAATGCCTGCCGCCAGCCGGTGACCGGCAAGCTGGACGACGGCCCCGCCGCGATGCGCACGCTGGCGTCCAGCAGCACATCGCGGTTGCGCCATTCGACGCCGGTCAGCGCCGCGCTTTTTCCGCCGCCCTGGCTGCCTTGGCCGTGCGTGACCAGCAGCGCATCGCCGGCCGCATGGGCGCGTTGCAAGCGGTAGGGCGCGGCCACGTCCAGCCGCCAGCCTTGCCGCATCTGCCCGCGCAGCGTGTCTTTGGCGAAGTAGCCGTCGCCGGAAAAATCCAGCCACAGCTCGCGCGCCAGCGTAAGCCGGTTGGTCTCGTCGGCGGCCAGCCCGCGCGAGCGCTCTTCGATGGCCAGTTGCGCGGGCGCGCTCATGGCAAACGCGGGCAGCCGCTGCCACTCGGGCGGAACGCCGGCCTGCTTGGGATCGACCGCCAGCGCGCCGCCGCCGGGCGTGATGGCGGTGATGCGCAGCAGCGGGTCGGCTTCGTAGCTCCAGACTTCCTGCTGGATGGTTTCCGGCGGGCGCGCTTGCAGCCGGGTCAGCGGCGCATCGGCGCGGGCGCTCAAAACCAGCGTGGCCTGACCGGGCTGCACTTGCACTTGCAAGCGGCCTTCGGCATCCAGACGGGCGGGCCAGGGCGCTTCAAGCGCGGTGGCGACGAAGTGCTCGGGCAGCGCCGGGGCGATCTGGATTTCGCGCGCCTTGCCCGACACCTTCAGTTGCAGCCACGTGGTCAATTGCGCCGGAATGCCGTCGGTGAACTTGCGGTACACCTGCAATTCAAGGCTGTCGGCGGCTTCGCCCGCCGCTGCCGCCGAGCGGCCCAGCGTGAGCTGATCGCCGTCGCGCTGCAACGGCTGAACCGGCTTGCCGTCCACGCTCAACGCGATCAGCGCGCTCATGGATGGAACGGCCAGGGCTTGCGGACGCTCCTGCCACGCGATGCGCCCGCGCACCACGTGATTGCCCGCGGTTAGCCACAGGGAAGGCACGCCCTTATGCGGCAGCACCGGCTGCGGCGCGTTGTTGACGGTGACTTCCTGCGGCCAGTTACGGCTATCGCCCGGCAGCGGCACCCACGAAGGCGCGGACACCTGCCAGCGCTGGGAGAAGGCCGCGCCCTTGTCGCCGGCCTCCAGCGTGAGCACGCTCGGCCAGGCGCAAACGAAGTCATCGGCGCTCTCGCCGCTGCTGCCGGCGATCTGCGGGCATTGGCGGAATTCCTGCTCATGGCGCACCCAGTCGCGCCACGGTTGCAGCGCGGAGGGCGCGCCCGTCGGCGGTTCGGCGCGCTCCGGCGGCGCGGCCATCGACACAACGGCTGAACACGCCAGCGCGGCCAGCACGATGAGAGTTCTCAGGCGGATGTGCTTCATTCTTGGCTCCATGCCGAAAAGGGCAAGTGATGGGAGTGCGGTGAAACGATAGCGGGCGGCAAAAGGGGTTAATAGCCTGCTGATGGCCGCGTTGGGCCGCCGCAATCGGGATGACACGCCAAGACAAACGGCTGGCGCCCCCGGCGGGAATCGAACCCACATCTAGCGCTTAGGAGGCGCTCGTTCTATCCATTGAACTACGGCGGCGGCAAAGCGGTTTTCGCAGCGCCGATTCTCCCAGATAATCAAGGCCACGCTGAACAGGTCCCGCTTGGCTGTCACATTCCATTATCAATCCGTGCGTGCCAACTCGCGGGGACTTTGTTCCGCGTCGCCTTGACACTCATATGACCAACGCTGTACTCATCATCGCGCACGCGCCGCTGGCCCAGGCGCTGCGGCAGTGCGCGCTGCACGTATTTCCCGAAGCGGCCGCGGAGATTGCCGCAGTGGACGTGCATCCCGATGCGCCGCCGGAGGAAACGCTGGCGCGGGCGCGGGCGGCGCTGGCGCAACTGCCGGGCGCGGGAACACTGGTATTGACCGACATCGTCGGCGCCACGCCGTGCAATGTGGCGTTGCGCCTGGCCGATGGCGAGCCTGTGCGTCTGATCGCCGGCGCCAATCTGCCGATGCTGCTGCGCGCGCTGACCTATCGCAGCGAGCCGCTGGCCGAGCAGGCCGCGCGCGCTGTCGCGGGGGGAGCGCAAGGCATCATGCCGGTGGGCGAGCCGCTGGCCGTAACAACCATCCGGCAAGGTGGCGCCCAATGATCCGGCGCGAGATCACCATCGGCAATAGGCTGGGGCTGCACGCGCGCGCTTCAGCCAAACTGACCAAGCTGGCCGGGGCGTTTCCGTGCGAAGTCTGGATCAGCAAGGGCGATCGGCGCGTCAACGGCAAAAGCATCATGGGCGTAATGATGCTGGCCGCAGGCATGGGCAGCGATATCACGCTGGAAACCGATGGCCCGCAGGAGCAGGAAGCGATGGATGCGCTGCTGGCGCTGGTGGCCGGCAAGTTTGGTGAAGGCGAGTAGGGCAGTTCGATGAGCCAGCGTGAACCCCGCAATTTCTGTCTGCGCGGCATCGCCGTTTCGGGAGGCATTGCCATCGGGCGGGCGGTGCTGATTGCTTCCAGCCGCGTGGGCGTGGCGCATGACTTCATCGCGCCTGACCAGGTCGGGGCGGAACTGGAGCGCCTTGGGCGCGCCGCCGCCGCCGCCGTGGCCGAATTGCAGCGCCTGCGGCGCGATGTCCCGCGCGATGCGCCGGTGGAGCTGGCGGCGCTGCTGGACGTGCACCTGATGCTGTTGCAGGACGAGGACCTCGGCGCGGCGATGCGGCAGTGGATCCGCGAGCGCCTCTACAACGCCGAATGGGCTGTGACCACTCAGTTGGAAATCATCGCGCGCCAGTTTGACGTCATGGAGGACGAGTATCTGCGCGAGCGCAAGGCAGACCTGGAGCAGGTGGTGGAACGCTTGCTGCGGCACCTCAAGGGCGTTCACCTGTTGGCGGGAGCAGCGCCAGCGGGGCCGCGCGCGGCGCGTCCGGGCGATGGTGACGTGCCGCTGGTACTGGTGGCACACGATCTTTCGCCAGCCGACATCCTGCAATTCAAGAGAGGGGTGTTTTCCGGTTTCGTCACCAACGCGGGCGGCAAGACCAGCCACACCGCCATCGTTGCGCGCGGGCTGGACATTCCCGCCGTGGTGGGGGTGCGCGGCGCCTGCGAAATGGTGCGGCAGGATGACTGGGTCGTCATCGACGGCGAAGCGGGTGTGCTGCTCGTTGATCCCTCGCCCGAACTGCTGGCCGAGTACGGCGACAGACAGCGCCGCGCCGCGCAGGAAAAAGCGCGGCTGGCGCAACTGAAAAACACCCCGTCCATCACGCGCGATGGCGAGCGCGTGGAGCTGCTGGCCAATATCGAGCGGCCGGATGACGCGGCCATGGCACTGGCGGCCGGCACGGTGGGCGTGGGGCTGTTCCGCAGCGAATTTCTGTTCATGGGCCGCCAGGGCGATCTGCCGGGCGAGGAAGAGCAACTGGCGGCTTACCGCCAGGCGCTTGATGGTATGCGGGGCCTGCCCATCACCATCCGCACGATCGACATCGGCGCCGACAAGCCGTTCGATGCCGATCGTTCCGGCGCGCAACTCAACCCGGCGCTGGGGCTGCGCGCCATCCGCTGGAGTCTGGCCGAACCGGAAATGTTTCTCACGCAGTTGCGCGCCATTTTGCGCGCGGCGGCGTTCGGGCCGGTGCGCCTGCTGATCCCGATGCTCGGGCAGCTTGGCGAAGTCCGCCGCACACGCGAACTCATTGCCCGGGCGTGCGAGCAACTCGACCAGCGCGCCCAGCCCCACGGCCCATTGCCGCTGGGCGCCATGATCGAAGTGCCCGCCGCCGCGCTGTCGATCCGCCGGTTTTTGCCGTATTTCGATTTCATGTCGATCGGCACCAATGACCTGGTGCAGTACACCTTGGCCATTGATCGCGCCGACGAATCGGTGGCGTACCTGTTCGATCCGCTGAACCCGGCGGTACTGGGCCTTATCGCCGATGTCATTGCCGCGTGCGACGCTGCCGGCAAAAGCGTGAGCGTGTGCGGCGAAATGGCCGGTGATCCGGCCATGACGCGCTTGCTGCTCGGTCTGGGCTTGCGGCGCTTTTCCATGCACCCGGCGCAACTGCCGGCGGTCAAGCAGGAAATCCTGCGCGCCGATACACGCGCCCTGAGCGGCTGGGCGCGCCGCGTCATTCAGGCCGAAGATCCGGCAGCGGTTTTGGCCGGCGGGTGAAATGCCCGCGCGGCGCGCGCCCCTTTACTTGAGCTTGACTTCCTTGTATTCGACGTGCTTGCGGGCCTTGGGGTCGAATTTCATGATCGACATTTTTTCGGGGGTGGTTTTCTTGTTCTTGCTGGTGGTGTAGAAGTGGCCGGTGCCGGCCGTGGATTCCAGCTTGATTTTTTCGCGGGCGCCTTTGGTTGCCATGATGTAACTCCTTTACGTGGGGTGGGTCAGGCTTGGCCGCGAGCGCGTATGTCGGCCAGCACCGCGTCGATGCCGTTCTTGTCGATCAGGCGCAGCGCGGCGTTGGTCACGCGCAGACGCACCCAGCGGTTTTCGCTCTCCACCCAGAACCGCCGGTATTGCAGGTTGGGCAGAAACCGGCGCTTGGTTTTGTTGTTGGCGTGGGAGACGTTGTTTCCCACCATGGGCTTTTTGCCCGTTACTTCGCATACGCGTGCCATCGACACACTCCCCTAAAAACAGCGGCCTGGTTGCGAAGCCAAGCCGCCTCACCTCGCCAATTGCAGGGTGGCGGTTGCCCTTGCCGTGAATGTCCGCCCGGCTTGCGCAAGACGCAGCGCCATGAGGCGGGACGGCAAAACCTGTAATTATAGCCCGGTCAAAGCCCGACCGCGCCGGGGTTTTCCAGGTAGCGCTGGGCGTCCAGCGCGGCCATGCAGCCGGTGCCGGCGCTGGTGATGGCTTGCCGGTAAACGTGGTCTTGCACGTCTCCGGCGGCGAACACGCCGGGCACGCTGGTCATGGTGGCCAAGCCATCGCGCCCGCCGCGGGTGACGAGGTAGCCGCCCTTCATTTCCAGTTGGCCTTCAAAAATGCCGGTATTGGGGCGGTGGCCGATGGCGATGAAGCAGCCTTGTACGGTCAACTCTTCGGTTTTGCCGTCGATGGTGGATTTCAGGCGCAGGCCGGTCATGCCGGAAGCGTCGCCCAGCACTTCATCGAGCGTGCGCTCCAGGTGCAGTACGGCCCGCCCGGCGGCCACGCGTTCCTGAAGCTGATCGACCAGAATCGGCTCGGCGCGGAAGGCGTTGCGGCGGTGAATCACGTGCACCGTGCGCGCGATGCCGGTCAGGTACAGCGCTTCGGCCACGGCGGTGTTGCCGCCGCCGACCACGGCCACGTCCTGGTCGCGGTAGAAAAAGCCGTCGCAGGTGGCGCAGGCCGAAATGCCGCGGCCCATGAAGGCCGTTTCCGATTCCAGTCCCAGGTATTGGGCCGAGGCGCCGGTGGCGATGATCAGCGCATCGCAGGTGTAGCGCGCGCTGTCGCCCTGCAACTCGAACGGGCGCCGGTTCAATTCGACCGCGTGGATGTGGTCGAACGCGATTTGGGTTTTGAAGCGCTCGGCGTGCTCTTGCAGGCGCTGCATCAAATCGGGGCCCTGGATGCCTTCGACCGCAGAGGGCCAGTTGTCCACCTCGGTGGTGGTCATCAGTTGTCCGCCCTGGGCCATGCCGGTGATCAGCAGCGGCGCCAGATTGGCGCGCGCGGCATAGATGGCGGCGGTGTAGCCGGCGGGGCCGGAGCCGAGGATGAGAACTTTGGCGTGCTGTGTTTCCATGGATGCTGACCGCGTGTAAACACGCGCTTGTGGTGCGATACTTGGAGCAAGTATTGGCTTTTAGTTCAGGGAACGCTTTGTTTAAACTGTGCGTTCCGAGCCAATGACGCCAAGATTTTAAGGGTACGGTACGAACATATGATGAGAGCAAAAGCAGGAGTGACACGAAGTACACGGCAGGTGCAGCCTGACGCGGCGCTGATTCGGAGTGTGCCGCTGTTTTCGCAACTGACCGATGAGCAGGTGGATCTGGTTGCGGCCAGTGTCGAGCGGCGGCGCTTCAAGAGGGGGCAGGTGATCATTGAAAGAGGGCGCAAGTCGGACGTGCTGTTCATCGTGCTCACCGGGCGGGCGCATGTTGCCATCGACCAAGAGTCGGAGCAGTTCAAGGTCGTTCCCTCTGGTTTGCTGGCCAAGGCCGGCAAGTTGCGCCAGCCGGGTGAACTGCGCGAGGTGATCGTGGCGATGCTGCGTCCAGGGGACCATTTTGGCGAAATGAGCATGATCGACGGCAGCCCGCATTCGGCTACCGTGCGCGCCGAGGTCGCCACCGAAGTGCTGGCGCTCGGGCGTTCGAACTTCATGCGCTGCCTGGCGGAAAACCTGGCCATGACCTACGCGGTCATGAAATCGCTGACGCAGCGCCTGCGGCAGGCCGATGCCAAAATCGAATCGCTGGCGCTGATCAATGTTTATGGGCGCGTGTCGTGGGCACTGCTGGATATGGCCGTTATCGACCCGGATACGGGCGAGGGGCGGATCAGCGAACGCCTGTCGCGCCAGTATCTGGCCAAGACCGTGGGTGCGTCGCGGGAAATGGTCAGCCGCGTGATGAAGGACCTGGGAAGCCGTGGTTTCATCACCGAACACGAAGACGGCACGGCGGTGCTGCATCCCCGTCTGTTCACGTCGTGATCGCCGCGCGCACAGGATTGGCATGACACGCCCTGGCTCTGCCGTGTCCGCCGAAGTTCAAAATTTCTTTTCTCATGGCGTATTCCAACACCTATAACCGCTCGGCGGCTTCGGCGCACGGGTCTCGTTCGGCCGGGTCGCGCTTTTGGCAGGAAGCGCTGCTGGTCATTGGCCTGGCGCTGCTGCTTTTTTCGGCGCTGGCGCTGGTGAGCTATTCGCCGCTCGATCCGGCTTGGTCCACTTCCGGCGATGGCGCGCCGGTGCGCAATTGGGGCGGACGCTTGGGCGCGTGGCTGAGCGACGTGGCCTATGCTGTCCTGGGCTATTCGGCCTGGTGGTGCGTGGCCGCCGGAGCGCGCGCATGGCTGACCGGCGTGGTGCGCTGGATGAATGCCGCGGGCCATGAGACCGAAGGCATGACCGGCCAAGCGGGCGGCGCGCCGCGTGATCGGCCCTGGCTCCGCGCGCTGGGTTTCTGGAGCGGCTTGGCGCTGCTGCTGATAGCCAGTTGCGTGCTGGAGTGGTCGCGCCTGTATCGCTGGGATGGAACGCTCCCTGGCATGTCCGGCGGCGTGCTCGGACTGGTGGCCGGGCAGTTGGCGCTGCAATGGCTGGGCTTTACCGGATCGGCGCTGCTGGGCCTGGCGGCGCTGGTGGCCGGGTTGGGGCTGCTGTTCCGGTTTTCGTGGGGACGGCTGGCCGAACGCATCGGCGCGGCGCTGTATGCGCTGCTGGCGGCCCGGCGCGCCCGGCGTGACATCGCCCAGGACAAGGTGCTGGGCGAGCAGGCCGCGCGCGAGCGCGAGGCGGTGCTGCGCCAGGAGCAGCAGGAGCAGCAGGTCCAGAACCGCCCGGCGCCGGTGCTGCACATCGAGCCGGTG
>Ga0209629_10004825_pt1 | contig 10075 bp, 4 predicted proteins | sample TergutCu122P5_FD_187286 | JGI IMG/M metagenome (GOLD analysis project Ga0209629, IMG submission 187286) | Cubitermes ugandensis P5 segment gut microbial communities from Kakamega Forest, Kenya - Cu122 P5 (SPAdes) (version 2) | ecosystem: Host-associated > Arthropoda: Insects > Digestive system >... | reverse complement strand
AAGTGAGGTGTATAATAAGATATTCTCTTTGATAGCCGCTGTAAAGCCATTTGCCTGAAAACAGCATAGTTGCTTCGCTGCTGCGGAATATCTTCCCCTCCTGATAAGATAAAACAATATCGAAAATAGGCGACCCCGTTTGGTCTGTTTGATTATAGAGCGAAAGAATTTCCGAAAACGGAAGATTGTGATGACGTAGCAAGTCGTACCATCGTTCAGTTATATTCATGATAAGGTCTTTGACGCATAAACCAATATCCGTTTTGAAGAAAAACGGGAGGGTATTTACATACATGCCGCCGGTCCGTTTATCTGCCAACTCAGAACGGTTTACGATTGGAACGCCGAGACACATGCGCTCATTTCCGCTCATCCTGCGTAAATAAACGGCAAGAGCAGCGCAATATACCGTAAACGGCGCGACGCGGTTGTCTTTGCAGAATTTTACAATCTCATGGTTTATCAATTCTGAAAACTGAAAGCTGCGGCGTTCGCCGGCGCCGCTGGTATTTATACCGCCGTTCTGTTTTAAAAAAGCCCGTTCTCCGTCAAAATCTTCGATTTGGCTCGACCAGTACCGGCGGTCGTTTTTGAACATATCCGAAACGAGATATTCTTTTTCGTTTATTACATGCCGTTCATAGTTGGGCATTTCCTCGATTTCCGGCTCTTCCTGAGAAAGCAGAGCTAAATAAGCCGAAGAAATACGGTTGGCAAGGTCAACAAGACTCCAACCGTCGATAATCAAATGATGAACTTTTATCAGGATTCCGCCGCTCTTTTCATCGGATTTATAAATATAAAACTGATACAGCGGACTTTCGCAAAGCGGCATCGGCATTTGGGCAATGGCGTTCTCCCAGCGTGAAAAACCGTTTTCATCAGTCATGGAAAAATTAAAGAAAGAAAACTGTTCTTCTTCATAAGGAATTTGAAACTGATAGGCTTCGCCGTTGATAACGGCAATACGCGTGCGAAGAGAGGAATCATATTTTAAAACGTGATTTAAACATCGGGTAACCAAAGCAACGTCTATACGTCCTTTGATGCGGATAGACGTACATACATTGTTCATAGGACTATTGCTGTACAACTGCTCCAGTTCCCAAATATTCCGCTGGCTTCGAGATAGTGGAAATATTTTACAATCGGCATGTTTTACGCTTATAAAAATCACTCCAAAATCTATTATAAAAACAAACATTAAGTACAATTTGTATAATTTCAGTATATCAGGCTAAACTCTGTTTGTCAAGGAAATTTTATCAAAAAAGCCTTGACATTTTTTGATATATTTGACTATATATGGCAAAAAATTTTTATTATTTTCAGCAAATAAATCACGCAGTTCAAACATAATAATAATCTAACGGCGGAATGGCGTGAAACACTTGAAAACTATTTGGGTGCAAGCCCACGGCGGTTCGAGTCCCTCATCCTTCACCAAAGGAGTATTACACGAACCGCCTACAAACGCAGACTATATATTTCGATAAAGGTTGGGTTGTGATGGCAAGAGTGTGATATGCAATGAAAAACCTTAAAAATGCACAATTTTCAAGGTTTTTTATGTTATGTAGGAAATTAAATTTTATTTAAAACAATTTCGCGAAAATTTTATTAAGGTCTTCATCACTTGTAGGCATTGATTCAAGTATATGGTTATCTATCGCGTCAAGCATAATCCGTTCTTTTTCCATAAGTCGCTGATAAATTGCTTCCCCCATGGACCAGTTACCATCGTCGGTTTTATAATTCGACTGCATAAAATAATATTGCGTATATTGTCCGGCGGGTAATCCAAGACGATGTATGCGGTCTTTTGATTGTAGTAAATGCACAAGATTATAACTGTACTCAAAATATACTGCATCATGGCATACGCCATGTAATGATACAGATTCGGCAAGCGTGTGCGGATTTGTCAGCAATACCTGAAATTTTCCTGTTTTGAAATCCGTGAGAATTTGCTGGCGTTCTTCCAACGCTATTTCGCCATATATACATTTTGTAGTTATTCCACTTAATTCGAGTGCTTCGGAAATATGCTTAATGGAATCAATAAAAATACACCAAACTACAACTGATTTATTTTGATATATTAAATCTATGACTAAATCTATACATTTACAGAACTTTGTTGTTTCTTTACACGAGATTATCAACTCCTTAAATTCGTCGCTGTAATCGGCAAAATCTATTTCGTCAATTTCAACACTATCGTCAAGCAAATAACGGAAGTCATTCAAGTTCAACGATTGTAATAGCATATTCGGATTGCTTTCCAACTGTAAAATACGGATAACCAACGCAAGTCGGTTTTTACGGTATTTCATTTTCAGAATTTTTAATAACCGATTTTCATTATCATCGGCATTGATACAAAATATTTTATCCGTATTCGCATCTGGTACGCTTAATTGCTTTTTTGTTGTGCGGCAAAAAAACGGCTGCAATTTATCATTTATCATGACCTTATCCGACGGCGACGGGTCGCGCAGCAAAGCCGGACTAAAATCGAAAAATTCGTTATATTCGTCGGGAAACAAAATATGCAAAAAATTATATATATCCATGTAGGAATTAGGAAGAGGCGTTCCCGTCATTGCTACGACATATTGAGCGTCTTTGGCAATCTCGACTGCATTAGTCGCGTAAATACCGCCAATTTTTTTGATTTTATGCACTTCGTCAAAAACCAATATTGTTTTACCATCAATTAAGGAAGTGATTTCTTTACTGTATGTCCCCAACGCTTCAAAATTAAACAGAAAAAGATTGCAGTTGCCGGATTCGAGCTTTACAGCCCGTTTCCGGTCAGCTGCGTTTTTATATTCGGGAGAGTGGATATTGAAACAGCGCAAAGATTCGATTCCCGCAAAACAAGTTTTAAATTCGTCAATCCACGAACCGAACGCATTTTTCGGACAAGCTACGACAATACGCCGAACCAAGCCTTTTTCTTTCAGGTAGGCGTACATACCGAGAACAGACGATGTTTTGCCCGAACCGGGGACGGAAAAGTTGCCGGATTTTTGCATGGCGCACATGAAAAACGAATCCCACATCTGTTTATCCCGAAGTTTACGGGACATAACGTTATCAACGGCGCGGCGGTATTCGTTAAAGCGTTCGTATAATTTTTCGTCTTGATTTTTCAGTTCCGAGCCGAGCCGCGAGCGGGCTTCAAGATATATTTCTTTTGCGTCTATATAATCCGACAGAGCCTGTCCGATTGATAAATCTATCCAACGTTTGCCCGTTTCTTTTTGACAAAGAACGATAATTCTTTTATAATCCAGATATGTAAGCGAATTTTTAAAATAAGCAACGCTGTAAGATATATCGCCGATATATCTTTTCAGCGAAAGTTTATAAAACGCGCCATTACAAAAATTCTCGACTTCTTCAAGCGGCAGATACAAAAGCAGTCCGTTGTTTTTATTGTAATCAAGTTTCCAATTAGACATTTATAGTTCCCTTTTTTATTATTCTTCGTCGTATTCCTCGAACATTTCATAGATTTTTTACCATGGGAAAATGCGTTCTGTGAAAAACTTATCGAATATTTCATTATCCCATTCATCATTCTCTAAAAAGAGGTTGTATATTTTCTCCGATGCAGAATCAAAATCAGAAGTTTCATCACGTTCAATATACATCCCTAAAATAACGTTTAATTGTGCATTTTCTGATTCCAGATATTTCACAATTTACATTCACCCGTTCAAATTTCCACGTATCTCCTCAATCATACTCTCTAACCGTTTCAACTGCCTCTCAATTCTCTGTACTTCGCTGTCGTTTAACTTAACGAGAATATTCAAATCTATTTCTTCTAAAAAATCCGTCGCCTTTTCTATAAGATGAATAGGTCTGTTGCGGGTTTCGTTCTTATTGACTTTTGTAAGTGTTTTGTCAAGTGAATTGTCAAGCCCCTGAACGATTTCTTTGTTTGCGCGTATTTCGTCGCGTATGGTTGTATCCGTCACTTTTCCGACTTCCGGCAGCGTCTCAATAACTTTTTCCGCTATTTCTTTCTGTTCTTCTATAAAACTCTCTTGATACTCCGAACCTACGATTTTTTTTAAGTTGCGTACAAATATACGCATATCCCCTTCGGCTTTCATAAGAAGATTAGTAAATACGGCGATTTTCAAATCCTCGATTTCATCGGTTGTACGGCACTTTTTTAAAAGTTTTGATAATTCTTCAATCGGCGTATAAATCTGCATATCCCTCGCGACGTGAAATTGCAGCGGCGCGTTGATGAAATCCAAAAACTCCACCATCAGTTCGGCGATTTCTATACGCCTGTTTACGTCCTGTATAGATTCGCTTGTGCTGCGTGCGTATTCGGCGGGCGAAATTAATTTTGTTATGATAATGTCGTTATACACGCCGACAAGTCTGTCAATGGGATTGTAATCGATTTTGCTTTCTTCGCCGTGCTGTATGGATAATTCCAGCATTTTGATTTGTTTCGCGCTGTTTTGTATATCCTGGCTTAAAATAACCGTTTCAAAATAATTAAATCTGCTGTTTTTTTCGGCAAGCCGGCGCAAACACGCAAATCTTCTGTTGCCGTCGATAATACGTCCGTCAGAAAGAACCACGCCGGGCTCTCTTTGGTCAACGAGTTCGATATTTGCCTGCGTTTTTCTCATGGATTCGGGATTGCTTTTTACGACAAACCCCTCGATAATTGAATTATACTCTTCTCTGTCGTTTAAGTCAATAGACTTGCCGCCGTGTTCTGATTTATACTGACTTATCCAAGTTGCGATTCTGTCGTTTTGGTCGTTGTAGAACAGCAAATCAAGCCGCACTTTATACACGGGATAAGTCTGCGTATTGCCGTCGATTGTGAGTTTTCGGGACATTCTCGTTTCAAAAACCGCGCCGGATTTAACTCCGTCCGTTAAGATATTCATGTTTGTTTAAACCTCCTCAAAATATGTATCGTAATTTATATAAACCTTTTCCGTTATCGTATCATAATACATAGAACAGTTGTTTACCGTAGAAATAATTTTATATCTGTCAATATTAACTCCGTATTTTTCAATAAGCAAATTCGTCAAATCATATATATCTATTGATATTTCTTGTGAAATTATGTATTCTATAAATCCTTTCAGAGATACGTCGGATACTCCCTTTCGGAATACTTTCGTATTTCCCATACGCTGATAATAAAAACGGTTATCCTCTGTGAGCAATGAAGCGTAAAACACTTCGTTAAAACCTAAATCGTCAAGCGCGTGTTCATATCCATTGTTCTTTAAAGAAGTAATTGTGAAATATACCCCTAAATCAATATATTTTGCCGCGTCATCGCAATATGCGCGTATATCCTCAACGGAAACGCCGATATTATTTAAACGGCGGATATTTATATAGCAATACGGCTCAAACTCTATAATTTCGTATCGGTTTCTTAACCCATACAGTTCCGAAGTGTAAGACACTATTCCGTTAATACCGGGAGGGAATGAACGGGTATCAACTATATCTTCGGCAGTAAGCAATTTGTTGAAATAATCTGCGGCAGACGAATAGATATTTTTGACTACATACGAGGCAAATACGCGATATCCTAATGTTTTTAATGTGTGCGGGTTTATCATTTTAATGTCGTTATCGGGAAATTCACGCTGATAAATTCTTTTTACATCAGAGATTTCATAATAATCGCCTGTAAGCAATTCGCTCATACGATTGAATTGTTCCGGCGGGAATGGCGGCGTGGAAATATTATATACCCCATCATGAAAATATACATCAAAATTCTTTACGAAATTAGCCATTACTGTGACTGATTGAACACCGTACTCTGATTCATATGCCGCGCCAAAATCCTGTAATGTTACCGGGGCTAATTGCACAAGTAAATCCAACACTTGAGAATCGCGGTCTGCTTTCCCGAATTCTATCATCGGCATTCTGTTAAACGTAATATTTGTATTTTCTTTATTACGGTACAATTTTTTCAAGAGATTGTGCAATTCATATTCGTCACGAATGTCATATTGTTGCATAAGTTCCGCATGGTATTTGAAAAATTTAAGCGTCGAATATTCTATGTCGGTATATTGTTCAAACGCTAACTCCCGATAAAAATCTGTATAATCGCGGCTTTCTATATTATAATACCGGAATTTACGTCCAAATTTCCATAATACTTTATCACTTTCAGCAATCCTGTTTTCATATGTACGCCCGTCATTCATTATTAGTTTTTTATCTTCTGAAAGTCCCAAATCATCAAGTGTTATAGAATAATAATCAATAAAAGTGTCAAACGAAGCCTCGTCTTGAAAATATGTCCTCATAACATAATCGGCAATATTCGGACGGTCTTTATATATTCTTTCGCCGCCGATTACCACATGATTTTTAGCGATACGAGCCGCAATCGCTTTTTCCGCGCCTTTTCTGACTTCTATCGGATATGATTCATCTTCAACAAGTTCTTCAAGCGGTTGTTCGCCGGATTTTTCGCAAGCAATATTTATATAATTATGCGCCGCTTCGCTTTCGTCAAACGCAAGCATAAAATCTTTTTGAAAAAAAGCATATTTTTTGAATATATCAATATATTTATCTTCCGAAAAAACAACTGTTTTACGCAAAAAACGCATTAGGTTTAATATAATTTGTCCTACGCGCGATTTTGATATGTTATATTGCGTTCCTATTTCATCAAGCGTTAATCCTTGCAGTCGTTTCAAAAATTTATCCCAATCTTTTTTGATTTTTTCATCGGGTTCATATTCAAGTATTGAAATTTTCTTACATTCGATTCTGTTACCGAATTTATTAACAATAATCTTTCCGTCCGCTTTCATTTCCTCAATAATTTCTTCTATTATGTTGAATTCGATAATATCTTCGGGGAATAATAACATAATATCCGTTGGATATGCGCCAAAATTAAAATCAGAAACAAACGAAAGTATTTTATCCTTGACGGCATTACGCAGATAAACGTTGGCAAATAACTCTTTTTTGTCAGCTATAGTCCCGGTTTTTTCGGCATTTTCATAAATCGGCAGAAGTTCATGATACAGTTTTCCTCCGTGTATCGCCGGAAATTGTTTTGAAATCTCTGACGCGAAAGATTTACATAATTCATTTTCAGCAACAGAAGATTTATCTTTTTGCGGTTCTGAAAAGTTTAAGGATTTAATTTTTTTCATTATTTCATTGACACTACTTAAACCAAGATTTCTTATTTCAAAAAGTTGCTTTTCCGTCACTACAACTAACTGAGAAGCGAAATCATACCCGCTATGCTTCAGCCAGTTATAAGTTCTTTTGGAAAAATTAAGGTTTTCCAACGGTATATCATCTCGCAATATTCCTGCGTCGTCATAAAATACAATAACTGTTTCAATATCATTTTGTGCAATCTTGATTTTTTGTAATTCATCGGAAGAAACAATACGGAATTTTCCTGTCCCCAATTTTAAATAATCTATAAACGCTATTATTTCTTTAATACTTGTTGCGCCCAAATTACGAACCTGTGTTAGCTTTTCATGGTCATATTCTATTAAATCTGCTATTGTTTTTATATTGGCTCTCCGCAATCCGTTATAACTACGGGTAGATATAAATGCAGTTATTTTTTCGATTGAATCGTTGGGTATTAAATAAATTATATCTTCATTATTTGATTCTATGGGGATTTTAATTTTATTTGTTTCATCGGGCAAAGCTACTTCTAAATAGCTTTTGGAATTTAATTCGATAAAATCTAAAAATTCTATGAGTTTATAATAGTATTTTGTGCCCAAGGTCGGGATTTCCTTTAATTTATTTCGGTCGCAATTCATTAAATCGGCAACTGTTTTTATGCCTGCTTTGTGCAATTCGTTATAACAACGGATATTTAAACGTACCCCTGCTTTTTCAATCGGACAATCAAGCGGCAAACTGTTCATATCAGGTTTCTCCTGTCTTTTAACAATATTTTTATAGTTTATATTCATTATACGCCCGAATTAAATTCTTTACTATCTTTGCCTTTATAACGTTCAATTCTTATATTGTTTTTTATTTCACGATAATCCCATATTTTTTAATTTCATCGCTCGTCATAATTTTTTCCTCCGGTTTGTTTTTATTTTATTTAAAAATATTTTTACGTCAACCCGTATCGTTTCGCTATTTTCATAAGCTTCGCCGGACTTGCTCTCTTTATTTCGCCGACGCCAAGAATAATCGCAGGCGTTCCCGCAGTCGCCGCCGCGTATGCTTCTTCAATTTAGTCTCTGTAGTAATTCTTCTGTGGCGATTTCGTTTTCATCAACAGTATCATTATTTTTGTTCCATGAAAAATCAAACATATAAAATTCACCGCTTCTATAATAAATAAATGTATAAAATTATAAAAATATTATAGCATTTACGATTGATATTGTCAATTATATTTGATATTTCCAAATGGTTTATATAAATTGAAATAACTATTTTGATAAGTATTCGTAATAGGAAGCTTCCGATAAGGATAGCAAGCAGGGGGAAGTGCGTGCATTTTTGAAAAAACGCCCTGCACATCCCGCGCTTGTTGGTGGCAAAACCGCCCACAAACCCCCGGTAGAGAATGGGCATTTGCCAATTCTCTTTAAGCCGGCAAGCCGTCTGCTGTATAACGTCCTGCGGACGTTGAAAAACGATAGGATTTACGTTGTCCGCATTTGAAATGGGCGCGTCATATCCTCTCGTTTTCCTTTATTTTTACGTTATCGGAATGGTTTAGAATTTGCGTTGCGTTCTGCTTCACAGCTAAAATTTCATTCATATATTCACGCGCAGGCTTATACTTCAACCACAGAGATTTTTTTCGGATTCCAGAGCGGCGTATTCCGTTTGAAGCGTTTTTATCGTGGGGAGTTTTGCCAGTCCGAGAGCGTCAAACGCTTTCTTTGCCGATTTGTGTAATTCGATTTTTTCTTTATTCTCCGCATAGAATTTTTTTGACCAGTTCGACTTTTTGTACTCAGCGTAAATATCTTTTGTCTTGCTGTATGTCCCGATGTGTCTTTGCAGGGAGGTTATTTCGGGCAGCCGAACGTCGATAACTTTTATGCGGGCGCTGATTGCGTTGAAATCGTCTTTTGCCTGCTGTGCTTTTTCCGATAGTTTGTCATATTCGAGCAGATTATTTTCCTGTAAAAAATTAAATGTTTTGGCAAGCTGCTTAATGTTGAAAACCGCCGCCCAGCGGTCATATCCGGGCGAACCTTTCGGCACTACGCAACGCTGTATTTGCGTGAGTAGATTATCCTGCGGCGGCTGATGAATTGGAGCGGTTTTTGTTTTCGGAGCAATAATACGTTTGCCGGAAATCCGTTCGAGTATAGCTTCAAAAGTATAATCATCGCCGAGTGTGTCCTGCCGCGAAAACTTTTTGCCGCCCGGTAGTTTGAACGATAACTGTTTTCCTCTCTTGATTTCAACACCTTTTGCTTCAAAAGCGGCGAGAAATTCATCATAGTTTTTACAGACAGGAATAACGGAATCTATCAAATCCCGAAGCTGTTCACGGACTGACGGCGGTTTGATTTCGCCAAGATATTCATGCCTGTTATACCCTTTCGACAAGCCGGGCTTTTCTATGATTGACAAACCTTTTTCAAGACAGATTTGGTCGGACAGCCTACGCAACGCAATCGCCGAATGTTTGAAATCCTGATACTTCCCCGTGCAGTCAAGATTGACGCTGTTGTAAGACGCTGTTGTAAATAATATGAGCGTGAGGATTTTTTGTGTTCGTATGCGCCGCGACTATGAATTGATGTTTATTTTTCGTCCAGCGTGAGGCTAACTCCCGCCCTAATTCCAACGCCTGTTCTGCCGTAACTTCGCCGGGTTTGAAACTCATTCTGACATGATAGGCTATAACGTCATGCTTGCCCTGGTCGCGTCCGGTTTGCTGTTCGTATAAACGTTTCGAGAGCAAAAATTCCGACTGCGCCGTGAACGGGTCGCATTCGTAGCCGATTATGAGTTCGCCGTCGTTTGTCTTTTCGGGGTTTTCAATATAATCCGTGGTTCTGTCAAGAGC
>Ga0209629_10004823_pt1 | contig 10076 bp, 6 predicted proteins | sample TergutCu122P5_FD_187286 | JGI IMG/M metagenome (GOLD analysis project Ga0209629, IMG submission 187286) | Cubitermes ugandensis P5 segment gut microbial communities from Kakamega Forest, Kenya - Cu122 P5 (SPAdes) (version 2) | ecosystem: Host-associated > Arthropoda: Insects > Digestive system >... | reverse complement strand
ACAGTCGGTAGGACTCCTCTGGACGAGTGATCAATCCGTCACAGAGACCTCTACCTGACAACACACAACACTCACAACAGACAAACATCCATGCCCCCGATGGGATTCGAATCTATCCAAGTAGTCCTCAAAATACGAATTTCATCAACTTTCCTGAGAATGCCCTATCTTAGTAATACCTGATACGTTAGAAATCTATGGCGCAGACTAATCTTCAAAAGCTGATTGTTGTTTAGCCGATCAACGAATCTCCTGCTTTAATTATTCCAAATGGTTTATCATCGCACTGTCAAAAAACGTGTCTTTCACATTCGATTCCCCTAGATAAATTCTAATATTATCATTCTATCTCAGTAGTCAGCGATCAGGCATTGACGCTCCGACGCTGGCGTCCCACCGGCAGTTCCATCGCACTAAGCTTGTTTTACGTCTTGAGGATTAGCACGGAACAATCGACGCCCTGTTCCACGAAGCTGATTACGGCTCCTTCTAGTTCTCATACACGGACGGAGGCCACCAAAACCCAGCTACGAAGGCGGCTACAATTTGACAAGGAGCTGAATATAGAGAAGAACGTGCGGCGAAGCAATTTATATAGTGCTGTAAATATGTATTCCCCATTGTGCCACAATTACTCGTATCTGCTGCGACATAAATCATAGTTCTAATTGCAAAACCCACTGTATCGAAAACACTGTGACAGTGGCTTCGTCGCGCAACTACACGGCATTCTACGTAACTAAACAGCGCCGTGCCGACCCTAGTAAACGCGGGGTCCGATTGCGATCATTGTGGACAGCCCTTAAAGATTATTGTAAAAGGAGTCCCGTAGCAGGCCCAGTGTGGCCCAGAGGGTTCCAGGAGATTTAGGCTCCTAGATTTTCATGACATTCGGCACATGAAGGTGGTGAAGTCTTCAGCCTCATGCACCGGCCGCCTTTACCCCCAGGAATGTTCCTGGTACTCATTTTCACTAGAGGCTGAGTCGATCCTAGGGCCATGGTGCGGTCGGAAGGAAAAAGGTTATTGTGCAGAGCAAAAAAAAAAGTAACGTTATGGTATGGAAACATCAGTTTGGTTGAAAAAGTAAATGGTTTTTTTACCTTTTTAATTACTTTTAATCAAGGTATCAAATATACGTGTTAATTACCAGATTTCAAAAAAATTAAACCAAACCAAACCTAAATACATTTTTTTCGCTCCAGAGAAACCTTCCATGGTCTTCTCAGATTTTAAATACAAAATCAGTCCAAGAGCTTTGTGTGGTATCACATTGCCTACACTTAACGAGTGCGTCATATCGGTGCAATCGGCCTAAGGCAGACCCTGAAGCAGCGGAAGTGTACATGGAAAGACGTGAAAATGTCCAAAATCAACTGATGCTTATTGTTATCAATGATATTCGAAACAATACATCAGACCTACCAAAAAATAAGGAGGTTTAAACATGTGAGATTCAAATAATTGCCAATTATGCAACATGTTCTGCAGTAACACGCGAGACGACGTCTGGTCCTTTGTTTTGAACCAACAGCAAGGAGTCTCGAATCTTAATCCCTCTGCTCCTTCCTTCGTCGTCGCCTTGGAAGGGTTAGTTCATGGATGTAAGGGAGGTTGGAGATGTTTGCACGAATGCTTGTGCGTTTGGGTGGATGGACGTGCAGCTGGGTTACTTCACTGGATTGATGAGTATTTGAAAACCTGAATTCAAGGACAAAGGGGTGCTTAAAAGCGGAGCCTATTCCTCCTAATGAAACCCTTGGACAATAATGTATAGGACCTGGTGAGATCTAACGTTCTCTCAAGGGTTTGTTGTTTTTTTATGGCGCGGCAACCCCCAGTGGGCAAGGGCCTCCTCATTCACGAAGTTTCTAGATCACACACAACGACGCACCACACTCGGTAGGACTCTTCTGGACGAGTGATCAGGTCGTCGCAGAGACCTCTAAATGACAACACACAACGCTGACAACAGACAGATATCTATACCCCCGGTGGGATTCGAAACTATAATCTCCACAGGCGAGCGGCCGCAGACCTACGCCTTAGACCGCGCGGCCACTGGGACCGGCTCTCTCAAGGGCGCTCCTGAATATTTTCCGTCTTCTGGGACATGGCGTCGTGTACATTAGTAATAGGTACAAAAGCTTTGAAGCACCCTGAAGATGGAGTCAGTAAGCCCCTCTGAAGACACAGCCAAAAGACGGAGACCTTGGTACACGACTCAGCTTAGTGAACAGTAGCCTACACCTGCAAGTCTGCCATTAACTTCCTAGATTTAGCGGAAAAATAGGTAAACAAGCAAGAGTTCTAGGTAGGGAAATTCGTACCTTCCTTGATTTCAGTCATAGGCTGAAGGTATTTACCTCTGAGACAACTGAGAATGAATGGACAAATTGGTCCGCAGCGCAGGATATAAGCCTGTCCTGTCCTTTTGAAGACACGGGCTATCCTCTACATTACAAGAACAGTGGCATTAATCAGTAGCGCCACATCCACTGAAGAGGTCTTGTAATCAGACAACAACAGTCCTTTAACTAAATTTTACAGTGTGTAATGTCAGGGTTCGTAAGGAAAACAGCAAATATGCTGATGGGCAAACGCACAAAACTCGATAATACGATTTCAATAAATAATTCTTGCTAACGTAACGCCAACAAGTACATCATGGCAATACAGGGGCCGGCAGAAAGAACTCCCCGATTTGGGAGGGGCATAGCTTCGGGTGGGGGGCGCGTACAGTGGTGAGGAGTACGTCGTCGAACAGCGGTGTACGTGCCGTTTTCAGTGTTCACCATGGCGTGGTCCGGAGAATATCCAGCCTTTGTTATTGAGGAGTTTATAAAAAATGGCGGGTCGCCGGTAGCAACACAGCGTGCATTTCGCATCCGCTTCGCGCCTGGTCGACGGGACACTGTTCCTGATAAGAAAACAGTTTACCGTTGGGTATCAAACTTTAGACAAACAGGTTCTGCATTGAAACAGACATCTCCTGGCCGACCTCGGACCGCAACAGGACCGGAAAATGTGGCAGTTGTCAGGGCTTCGATTCTGAAATCCCCACGGCGTCCTGCACGGAAACACGCGGCTGCACTACGGTTGTCGGACAGAAGTGTGAGGAGAATTCTGCACCGAGATCTGCGAATGAATCCCTACAAAATAGCGATTACACAAAAACTGAAGGGAAGTTATTTTGAAAACCGTACAAATATGCTGTTTGCGTGGTGATATCGGGTGGCCGCCGCGTTCGCCAGATTTGACCCCCTGCGATTTTTTCCTCTGGGGCTACCTCAAAGCAAAGGTTTACGAACAACGTCCCCAAACTTTGGAAGCTCTGAAGGAGGCGATACGACAGGAAGTTGCTGTCATTACACCTGAAATGAATCGCAAGGTCATGGACAACTACCGAGAGAGGCTACATCAGTGTATCAATATTCAAGGCCGCCACTTGAGAGATGTTTTGTTCAAAACACGTTGATGTAAAACGGCATTCTGTGTACTTTCCAGAAATAAAAAAAACATTTGCCGTATCTTTTTTGGTTTTGAATTTATTAGCTTCCCAAACAGGGGCCTTCTTTCTGCCGCACCCTGTATATACGTCCATTAATGTGATTTATGGCGATTTATATGAAGACGTCACATAACGAGATGAGTGTAACATTAAATTGGAAAGATTGTACGAGGATGTCGTCGAGCTACTTGAAGGTACCGTCACAAACGCTGCATAGTCGGACTGAAAAACAGGGGTGCTGATAAGTCCTTAGACCGACCAGGAAGGAAACGAGCTACAGCGACAGAAGATTTTGAGCTTCATATATCCTATTTATAATCATAATTGTAGAAATATTAGTACTATTTATATATATAACAAGACTAGCAACAAACGAAATATTCTCACCATCAAACAAAATACGTCGGGAAGTAGATCGGGCTAAGGACTTATCAGCACCCCTGTAAGTATGAATATCACTCTGAATTGCCAGCCACAGCATTATAGACACGACGACAAACCGTTGCGTTCCGACGTCCCTTACTATATGACTCAAATAAAAATAAACTCATTTCGGGACCTGAAAAATGGAACACAAAAAAGAAAGAAAGAAAACAGAAATCACAAGCACTCTGTAGCATGACTGTGGAGGCCAGAATGACAGTGAACTGAAGAAGGAAGATGTGACACACAGGTCCTGGTATCCAAAGCGAAGAAAGTGGCATAATTAATACAATGAAAACAAGCAGTACAGTTGGAGGCACCGAGGATCACAAACCGTAGCTGTGACGTCACCACCCGCTCTTCTTCGATACAGGCTTAAAGGTGCAATATACAAGTAAAAACAATTTCTGTGCATCAAGTGGGTCTCCTTGCGAATGAAAAACCCATGTCAGTAACTCGCCATCATGATAGACCGCTTCGTTATTTTATGTGAATAGGTGCACAGCACGTCGAAAAAATTAAGTACTGAACAAAACACTCGCAAGCAAGCGCGCACACAAATACACACACACACACAATTACTTCGAAGTTTCCTGGTCACTCTCAAAGTAATAAGCATACAGGGAAGGGGAGAAATTTTTATGATACAAAGAAAGACAACGGAAGGGAGGAGTGAAAGGGACATAGAAATTGAGAAAGGGAGCAAAAGACAGAAAGATAAACAAACCAAAAGAACAAATCTAACAAGATAGGAAATGTGCGCAAAATGGAAAGCTTCTAGTGCGTTCACGTACCCATAGCAACCAATGAACACAGCCTTGGTAATGATGGTAACCTAGTACAAAAAACCAGACATATATGTACTAAGATCTTCCTCAAAGGTGTTCGCTACATGTGTCAGACATTAACCGAACCTTGGATGTGTTGACAAATAATGTTTAAAAAATCAATTCAAATTTTCATAAAAATCCATCCAGTAGAGAAGATTTGCTCCATAAAGACAGAGTGACAGATATGGCGAAGCTAACAGTCGCATTTCACAAGTGCTTTGCTAATGAACCTACAAGTAAATGAAGACAAGAAGAACGAAAAAAATAAAAACAGATAACGAAAGCTTATGAATGAAGATACTTTGCTCATTAGAGTCGAGCCAGTGCCAGATCGGAAAGAAGGACCAGGGTGGTGACAACAGTCTTGCCATTGCAGACTGTCGCACACCTCACAGACAGCGACAGACGAATATGGAACTTGGCTGGAGTGACGAATTGTAAGGAACACATAAACACTCCAAGAAACCCTTGTTCCAATAACATTCCAACGCCACATTTTACTTGGTCTGTCCTGTGACTAAACCCAAGCCTCCGCTGTAAGAAATCAGCGTCTACGCGCCCAAGCTACTGTACGTCCGATCAAAGATAATATTTCGTGATCAGATGTGAGTTGCTTGTCATGCATATGATATCCGAATTATTTGCGTGGTTTTGATCTAGTTAAATACATTGTTATTAAGTGGCTCAGAGGTACTGTTTGATCTGTATACAAGGAGATACATCACCAAAACATTCCTTTGCTGCCTCTCAGGCCTGGCAAGTACCGGATACACGTTCTGTCAACATCCGTGCCGTTGGCTTAAGAATTGTTACGTAAGCCTATCCTTTGTCCTGTCCACTGCTCGCGGTGTAGGCTGGCGCCTGTGTGAGATACATGCACTATCGCGCCTCGGTAATATCTTGGACGCGACAGAGATGAAAGTGATCAGTTCACTCACACTGACACTGTGCGTTGTGAAGGACTTTGTGACTCGCACAATACATCAAAACGTTCGTGGATGAGTGCCACAAGGTTCAACACACAGATATGCGTGCCCAGTTGGATTATTTTCTCGTGACCTGCGGACTGTGCAGATTGCGTTTAAAATTATTCTTAGTGCAAAAGCAAGGAGGTGAGATTTATTAACAATATTGGAAGCAGATATAGCGACGATGTAGTATAAAACCAGTGGCAAATATCACCATTATATTTGTCGATACGGTATCACTCAAGATATGGTTACGACTCTTATGACTGGTTACTTCGTCTTTTGTCAGACTATAAGCATGACCACCATATTAATATTTAGAAGCCTGCTAATGAAGTAGTGTTGCACGACTGATGTAAAGAACTGAATTAATGTCTTGGTCTTTTTGTGAATCAGGTACTTACAAGAAAGCGATATGACTGGAAAGCCACCAGAATATCCATACATCTTTTCTCTGTAGCCTAGGAGGTGAATTTGTGTCTACGATACTAATTCGTGTGTTTCAGCCTGGCAACAGGCAGACGGACACACACACACACACACACATGATTTGTCCTTCAAGAAGTTTCGAGCACTTATAATAAAATTTACATCGTGTGTTTAAATCCGCATACTGAGGCTCGTTAGTGATACCAATTAATGACTATGAAATCAATCACTTTTATTTGCCGACTAATGCACTTAACTGTATGAAACTCAGAAGGTTAAAATCAATATTTTAAAAGACAATTAAAAACGGAGTTCTTAATTGTCTTTTAAAATATTGATACATGTACATTTTAACTGGGTTCTATACAATCAAGTGCATTAGTCGGCAAATAAAAGTGATTGACTTTAAAAATGCACGGTGAAAACATGAAATTAATGACTATGAAACTTAAGAGCCAGATCTCTAGATATTTTCTAATAACGCAATTTCCAGCTACGTTGCATCGCCAGATATGCCATCTAACCTCAGCCTTCCAACCGGTCACTCGAGTAGATTTTGAAAACAAAAGGGATATTTCATGCACAGTTTTAGACACAGACACTCCAAGACAGTAGTTACGTATCAGAAGGTCATGCGTAAGTCGGAACTTAGAGCAGAAAGGTCAACTCTACACACACACACACACACACACACACACACACACACACACACACACACACACACACACACAGAGCAACCAAGTCGAAATCCGAATTCGAAAGCACAGGAACCTGATCGGTCGTAGCATGACCGCCCCGCCGCCTGTGTAATCGCCCAGCAGTATTCTTCCGCCACCTCCGTCTCATTTCACTTTTAACACCGCAAAGAAAAATTCGTCGCGCGATTAAAAATGTTACTCTTTCATTTTTTTTATGGATTAAGTCTGAAACAGCGTAACTTAAAACTGCGTAAGCCGGAGAGTGCCTGTACTGCCATTCCTCCTCTCCACATACGGTGTTTCTCTTTACGTAGTGATACCGTCGCTCTCGTTTAAAAAACTCACAAGGCTCTCGTGTTCCTGTTATTCAACGTAGCAGATTAAAAATTGAGATATTTAAACATGACAGTCTCCAATCATATTAATACCCAGCTGTACGAAATCCATTAAATGAAGGAGGAGGGGGAAAGAAAAACAGATGGATACGATTACACCGTAAGCACATAGTTAAATTAAACAAAAAGCAGGCCATCTGCTAAAGCATGTGATTAGAGGGACCGAAGAAAACTACGAAAAAGTCAGTGAGGAGTGCCGAAGGTTGCATTGCCACGTATCCTTCTACAGTTTCAGCCCTGTATTGCACTGCTGACTTCCACCGACAGTAAATATGGTTAGTATACTTCCTTGGTTATTTTCCAGTGCTTGTGTACATTTCCTCCCATATCTCACCTTTTATATTACATGGCGAGAGGATGGAGAGTGGATATGACCGTCATGAATCAAGAGAGGACTCTGGCGGAAGATGCGGGACATGAAAAGGCCCATCCTAGGTGGAAATGTCCCCTCAAACAACATTAGAAATGGATTAAAATTATATATTATAGGCCAGGGCCGCATTTCTGGTTTCCAAGCGACCGAAAGGAAACTGCCAACATTCTCTACTGCTAATACACTATCATAAGACAGGGGTGTCAACATCTAAGCATCAGAAAATTTATTCGAGGTTTTCAAGATTCCACGATGGCTTTTGTCTCCAGTTTTCATTCTGTTTACAAAATTTTATAAAACTTTACAAAATTTATCATAAACGGTTCGTAAACAGTAAATAGAAACTCGACTTACCCTATTTTATACGATATCCCGTTGTGTGTGTGCCATAGTCCTACACAGACGAAAGATATTTCGGGTAACACAGCACACACCAATACAATAAATCGTATGGACTACAGATTTCGAGTCAGTAAATTAAGACATCGTCAGGTTTTTCGTACTTGCATACAAGGTCTGATTATGGCGTGATTCAAATACTCTCCTGAGCAATCCGTTCTCATATTCTCGCAAAGCATATCGTTCCGTACACCAAGTAACAAAATAGACGCCCGCCTTATCGGATATACAAAATGCGGTCCAAAAGTTCGCGGACTAAGGCAATAAAAACTAAAAAAGGTGGGTATTTTTCTCTGTTTATTTATTCAAAATAGAATCCATTAGATGTAATACTCAGGTTAGCACGTGTTTCCAACTTCTTCATGGCGTTAGAAAATTCTTCTGCGGCAATCTTGTTTAGCTGGTCGCTCACGGCTTTCTAAATATCTTCAGTTGTATCAAATCTTGCACCCTTCAGCTGCAACTTCACCTTCGGGAACAGGACGTAGTCGGGGGGAGACAAATCTGGCGAGTATGGGGGGGTGGTTCAATGTTGAGACTTGTTTTTGAGTCAGAAACTGTCGAATATTTGCTGCCGAATGCGCCGGGGCGTTGTCGTGCAGGAGGAAAAAATCACAAGTGCGGTACAGGGGGGGACGAACTCGTCGAATGCGCGAAATTAGGCAGTCTGACACACCTTTATAATATTCTGCATTAACAGTGCAACCCTCTTGCACGAACTCTTTGTGCACAAGGCCTTGGCTGTCAAAAAACACTATCAGCATTGTCTTCAGTTTTGATTTTTGGAAGCGCAGTTTCTTCGGTCGTGGAAAATGTTCACCAACCCATTCGGAGCTCTGACGCTTTGTTTCGGGATCGTACGCGAAACACCAACTCTCGTCACCTGTAATAACCTTGTCCAGAAAGTTCTTGTCACCGTTAGTCATGTTTAACAGTCTTGGCACGCGGCAAATCGCTCGTCCATTTGCTCTCCTGCCAGTGCACAGTTTTCGTTTCTTCAAACCTTCTCTTAAAATCCGCGGATCCAGAGTTTTCGGGATGCCGAGTGTATCTGCTATTAACCGAGAAGTCACGTTTCGATCTTCTTTGACCATTTTGTCGACGGCGGCGATGTTGTCATTGGTTCGAATTGTTGTGGGCCGACCACTGCGTTCGTCGTCATTCGCTGACTCTCTACCCTCTCGAAACCGTTTGTGTCACTCAAAAATTGTTGTTCGACTTAATGCTGCATCACCGTAAGCCTTCTAAATCAGTTCCACCGTCTTTGTAGCCGAAAAATCGACTTTACAGCAAAATTTAATCGCCACACGTTGTTCCTCCTTAACATCCATCTCACGACATTGACACAGAGTAACAACAACAGTTAGTGCGAGACGTTCTGTCTTAATAACAACTGCAACTGCACTAACGCCATTCTTCACCCTTGTGAGAAACAGTTTCAACTACGTAGTTCAATCGCGACCCGGTAGATGGCGTTGGTAGGAAAGCGGTAAAAAATTTAGTCCGGAAACTTTTGGACCGCACTGTGTAATGACTGAAATTAATCAATCACACTTTTCGTCAGTCTCTCCATGCAAGTGTAGGAATATCACTTTGCAGTAGGTCACAGATTTCTCCAAACCGTTAACCTTTTCATCATAGGTGGTCAACCTCCCTAAATATTTGAAAAGGCATAACCTCAACACGCAACTTTTAGTTATGTTAATTGTAAGCGTTATTTGGTGGATGGATTGTGAATTATTTACCGACAGTATATCAAGTGTACATTAAGACAAAAGAACTAGGTTGGAAGGAGACCCAAGGGATTCAAAATATTGGCATCGAAGACTCCCAGGGGAATACGAGTAGAATAGTAGATCAGAAGCAAGTACTGAAAATTTGGGAGAATTATGTTACAGAACTATATGATCGACCTAATCGACCAGAAACCCTAGAAGTTGAACCTGAAGAAGAAGTAGATACAGACGAGAAGGGCCCATATATTTTACAAAGTGAGGTGGAAAAAGCTGTTAAGGAAATGAGGAATAGAAAGGCTACAGGAGATGATGAT
>Ga0209629_10004821_pt1 | contig 10077 bp, 7 predicted proteins | sample TergutCu122P5_FD_187286 | JGI IMG/M metagenome (GOLD analysis project Ga0209629, IMG submission 187286) | Cubitermes ugandensis P5 segment gut microbial communities from Kakamega Forest, Kenya - Cu122 P5 (SPAdes) (version 2) | ecosystem: Host-associated > Arthropoda: Insects > Digestive system >... | reverse complement strand
TACAATAATGCTTTATCAAAAGCCACGAATTATAACGATTCCACAGAAATATCAAGTGTCCTTCAAAATCTGGGAGCAACCTTTATAAATTCGAACAAAATTGATGAGGCAAAACCAAAATTGTTTAAAGCGCTAAGGTATAGTACAGACTCGATTCAAGCAGCAAAAATCTATCTTAATTTAGCAAAAGTTTATTCAAACAGTATAACGGATTCAGCTTATTTTTATATTTCAAATGCATTAAACCTTGCTGAAAAAAATGATGACAAAACATTGCAGGCAAGTATTTATTATTACCGGTCGAAATTGGATGAAAAAACCGGTAACTATAAGACAAGTTTGGAAAATTACAAAAAATATTCCGATTTTGTATCATCCGTTTACAGTGAAAGACAAAAGGCGAATTATATAGAAGTTCAAAATAAATATGATATTGAAAAGATTGCTCGCGCAAACACGCAGTTATTGATCGACAAGCTGAGCATACTGATTCTGTTTTTGATAACGATTTTGGTTCTCTTTACTTTAATATTCCTGTATTATCTCAAAAAGAAAAAGAATGAAAAAGCGATATTATTAGCTGAGCGGGAAATATATAAGCTGAAAGAAATCATCAGAAATTATGCCGATAAGAAACCGGATTCTGATGATAACGGAAAAGATGCGGCAGAAATCAATAAAAAAATGCAAAAAGTGTTAGCTGAACAATTTGGAATTCTGAAAAAAATTGCATTGCTGGAAAATTTGTTATCCGATGATGAATTAAAAAAAGGCAAGGATTTGTTAAAGCGAATCTACACAATTATCTACGGACATTCCGAGCGATATGACTGGAAAGTATTGGCAGATACGATCAATTATTTGTATGCCGGTTATGTCGATAAACTTCAGAAAAAAGCGCCTCATCTGAAAGAAATCGAATTTCAAATATGTTGTTTAACAAAGTCAGGATTGAGTAATTGGGAAATCGGCAGTTTGTTAAATAAAACAGAAAATGCAATCGAATTACAAAAGACCAATATTCGAATATCATTGAAATTAAAAAAACAAACAAGTTTTATCAATGAATTGGACAGATTTGTCAACACAATCTGATACATCTTACCGAAAAAAACCGTATGCCGACCGTGTATGAAAATATGCAACTCCTTAATTGATGAACAGTTTTGTTTTACTTTTTAAGAAATAAACCGTGCAGCGCTTTTTCCCTATTGCAGGTGAATTTTAAAAGATGTTACTTTGCAGGGTAAAAAATAACAAATATATGAAAACAAAATTTAAAATTGAATTGCGGGGGATTCTATCAGTAATCTCTTTATTTATGTTACTGACCGGTTTTGCTTCAATTGCAACAAATCGTAGCATTAACGATCCGGAAATACCATTAGCCGGTTCACTTACTACACCTCAACAAAGGTCATTATCCGCAGATTTCGTTGTCACTGTTGATGCTAACTCCATCAACATTGCTTATTGGAAAGATTACACGAACATCACGATTGAAATCATCGATACGGCAGGGCAATCGGTTTATAACCGAGTGGTCAATCCTGTTGCCGGGGAAAGTTTGGTAATTGATATTTCCGATTGGGCGACAGGGAGCTATCATATCAGCTTCACAAACGCTGCGGGAGCTTGTATCTACGGTGATTTTAATGTGTTGCATTGAAAAATGAAAACGGAGAAAACACATTCGTTGCATTCCTTGAATTGCTGAAGGTTAAGCATACCGATATTAATATAATTGATAAGATTGCTTTTGTAAAAAAATAAACGCGAAGGCCGAAAAGCGAATAGAGTAGGCATAATTTAAAAACAATTGCGAAATGAAAAAATTAAAAACTTATGAATTAAAGAAAGTAAAAGGCAGAGGTTATTGTCCGAATTTTTATCTCTGTTTCCCGCTACCCACAGAAGTTTCTTTTTGTTATGGATGTGAGGCGTACCCGACAGGTACCAGGTATTAATTTTTGAGTCCACTACGAAGTTTATTTTAAAAAATGTACTCCTTTCATAAGGCTTGTAAAGGTGGTAAAATTACTAAAATGGAATTTTCGCAGTAGACTTAAATTTAAAAAACTTTAAAACAAATATTAACTATAATGAGATATAACTTAGAAGATATAACATTTCTGTTGTTAGTTAAAATTGATACAATAGAGCGATTGGAAAATCTATTAGTCTCAACAGAATTCATTTTATCAAATTTTACTACCAAAATCGAAGTTCTTGAAATATCTTCATACAATAATGGAATTGTAAAAAAATTATTAAATAAAAGAGTAAAATATTCTTTTTTAGAAGATGATGATCCTATACTTTTCAGAACAAAATATCGAAATTATATGTTATCTTCTGTTAAAACCCCTTTTGCTGCAGTTTGGGACCTTGATGTCTTGTTAGAAGTAGAACAAATTATAGAAGCAATAAGATTACTTAGAAGCGGTGAGGCAGAATATGTACTCCCCTACAAAGAAAAAATGTTAGACACATCTATGATTTTACGTAAAATATTTCTAAAGAAAAAACAATTTAATTTCTTAAGAAATAATATTGATAAAATGGAAGAGATGTTTCCTCCTGAGCCTGTTGGAGGCGTCTTTTTTTGCAAATTAGAGGCATTCATCAAAATTGGGTTGGAAAATGAGAATTTTTATGGATGGGGAGCAGAAGACGGAGAAAGATTTCTAAGATGGAAGTATTCTGAGTTTAAAACGGAAAGGGTTAGTGGTGTTCTTTTTCATTTAAGCCATCCACGTGGAATTAATAGTATTCTTCATAATCAGGATCAAGTTTATTTGAAATTAAGAATTTTCGAAGAATCTGTTAGAAAAGCAATATTGTTAAACTTAAAGTATTAACTAATAATTATGAATTTCGAATTAAGCATTAATATTGGAAATTTTTTAATTGATAAACAAATAAAAAATACAGGTCTTTTTCATGGAAATGCAGGGATTGCTATTTTTTATTACAATTTGGCAAAAAGAACTTTGAATCAAAATTATCAAAAACATGCAAATTTATTGATAGAAGAAATATATAAAACATTTAATAACGACACAAATCTAGAAGATGGTATTGCAGGAATAGGATGGTGTATTGAATATCTAATTCAATATAAATTATGTAAAGGAAATACAAATGAGATATTGAAAGATATAGATGCAAGAATCTTTAATTTATTAAATGAATCTAATGATATTCAATTCAATTTACAAAAGGGCATTATTGGATATTTACAATACATATTAATGAGACTAAAAAACAAAAAGGATTACAAAAATGCCAAAACACAAATTTTGATTGAACTTCTTAAGCATATAATCAATAAAATTGACTTAGTTGCTCCACTTCATTTTATTGATATAACAAAAGATATACGGTTTAACTTATTAGATAACACTTATGTATTACTTTGGAGTTTTTTTGAGGCTTTTAAGTTGAATATATATAATGATAAAATTATTAATATGTTGAAACAGTGGGAAACATATTTGTTATCATACATTCCGAGTCTAAACATTAATCGTTTGTATATGGCAACCATTTTATTACAAATAAATAAGCTATTAAAATCTGAAAAAATAAGTAAACATATTAATGTTCTGTTATATTCTATTGATATCAATTCTTTAAGAATAGAAATTGATTTGCAAAAAGTTAACAATATACAATTGGGATATTTGGGCTTTCTTTTTGTTTTACAGATGAGTATTATTATATTTGATTCTACTTTTCCGAATTATAAAGAATTGATTGATTTTAAAAGGAATATTACTGCTCTAAATAAAAATAAACTTTTTGATGAACTTTATAAAGAGGAAAAAGTTCCTGATAAATACATTTTCGATAGGCAATATGGCTTAGCAGAAGGTTGGGCCGGAGTAGGATTATTATTATTACTTTTTCCAAACATTCTTGAATAAAATCAAAGTATTATAACAAAAATGTTTAATATTTTTTTATTTGGTTAGAATTTTATTAATTAACATTATAATGTTAATTATTATTCTTATTTTTAAATAATTCGTTGCTGATGAAAAAGTTAATTTTCTTTATTATTTTGTTTGAATGTTTCAGCCATGCCAATGCTCAGATTATTCGAGGAATCGTATGTGACAAAGACACTAAGGAACCGGTTCCGTATGTGTATGTTTATTTTGACGGAACATCAATCAATACGCTTACCGATACTTTGGGAAGATTCCGATTGGTGACAAAGTCAGTGATTAATGCAAAATTGGTAATACAACACATGGCATATCAACCACTGATTGTTGAACATCCGTTTTCAAACCTCCCCGATACGTTGTTTATCGAAGAAAAGTTGAATCCTTTGGAGGAATTGTCAATCTCCGTAAAACCCGATCGTTTCACACGCAAACAAAAATTGCAGGCTTTTCGCGATCAGTTCTTGGGTTTGACAAGTGCAGGAAGGTCATGCACTATTTTGAATGAGGATGATATACATCTTGCATATAATGAAAGTACGCGGAGACTCCGGGCATCGGCAGATGTCCCCATCGAGGTGATTAACAGTTATCTGGGTTATAAAGTTCTTTTTACGTTGATGGATTTTTGGGCGGAATACAGGTATAACGATTTGAGTAGAAATTATTTGAGTAAAACTTTTTTTTCTACCGTTTCCTCATATACGGACCTGAATATCAATAATAAAAGGATAAAGCAACACAGGGATGACGTATATAAAAATTCAACCAAATACTTCTTTAAATGTTTTGTTGACAATTCATTGGAAAACAACGGATTCGAGATTTACAACAAAGGACTGAAGTTTAATTTGGGAGAATATTTTGCAATAATTGACACTTTATCGCAAAAGAAAATAATAATCCTCCCAAATACCGATATTAACAAAAACAACGTTTTCTCTTCGGAGGTACCTTGTGCTGTCATAAGCGTTTTTTATCGGGTTGCCGACAAATCGGATGTTTATTTTATGACTGATTCTCTGATGGTTGATCGGTACGGAAATATCGATCGCAGCGAAAAAGTATTATTCACGGGACAAATGGGCGAAAGTCGTGCAGGCGATTTGCTTCCGATAAATTATGAGCCATGAAAAAGATTGTAAAATATTTAAGCGCCTGTTGCTTCTTCTACTTCCTCGGGGCAAGTATTTCCGTTGCGCAGGAATTATCATTAAATTCCCGATTAGACGCGTTTCAAGACTATGCAGCTAATCATCCCGTAGAAAAGATTTACCTGCATTTGGACAAGCCTTATTATGCGGCAGGAGAATATATGTATTTTTGTGCATATCTGACAGATATGAATCTGTACCGGGAAAATATAGAAAGCGGAATAATTTACGTGGAACTTTCGGATGCAAAAAAGAATTTGGTAAAACGAGTATTACTCTATTCCGAAGAAAACGAATTTGCAGGACAAATGCAACTTCCCGATTCTTTGTCGGCTGCTGACTATCATCTGCGAGCTTATACCAACTATATGCGGAATGCGGGAGAAGATTTTTTTTATCATCGGGATATTTATATCGGAAACCCTACTGTTCCGAAACAAGATGTTATACCGGCAAAGGCATTCGATTATCAGGTTTCTTTCTTTCCCGAAGGCGGTCAGTTACTATGGGGTTTATCCTGCAAGGTAGCATTTAAGTCCTTAGGTAATGATGGTTTCGGAACAGATATAACGGGTGTACTTTCCGATTCGGAAGGAAATGAATTGCTCCGATTCAACAGCGTGCATTTGGGAATGGGCAGCTTCAACTTCACTCCCGAAAAAGGGAAAACCTATAAAGCAACGGTTCAATCAAACGGAATGCAAAAAGAATATATTTTACCGTCAGCAACCGAAGGATTGGCGCTTTCGGCTCGACAAGATGATAAGTCGATTTATCTGACTATTCATTCCACCGATGATAAGCCCGATTCTATTTATATTATCAGTCAATCACGAAATACCATTTGTTACGCGCTAAACGGATTTATCAAAAACCACGAACAGCAAATCAAGATTGATAAACAAAAGTTTCCGACGGGAATTGCGCAATTTACGCTGTTTAAAGGCGGCAAACCCGTGAGTGAACGATTGGTATTCATCGACCGAAAAGATGATTTGCACGTGAGTATCGTTCCGGATAAAGATGTGTACGGCGACAGAGAAAAGGCAACCGTCCGAATCCAAGTATCAGACAAAGACGGAGAACCGGTTGAAGGCGACTTTTCTCTATCGGTAACGGATGATCGAACAGTAAAACCGTCATTCAACGAACAGAATATCAAAGGCAGTTTGTTGTTTGCCGAAGATTTGAAAGGTTATGTTGAATCGCCGGGATGGTATTTCTCGGGCGACGAACCGGAACGGGCGGAAGCCTTGGATAACTTGCTCTGCACACAGGGTTGGACGCGATTCGTTTGGGATAAAACATCTTTACCGCAAACTTCCGATATTTATCCTGTAGAAAACGAATTTCAAATTACGGGCAAAGTAACAAACCTTATAGGAAAACCGGTTAAAAACGGTAATGTTATTCTATTCAGCAAAGAAAATATGTTTAATTCGGCAACAACCGATGAAGAAGGGCGATTCGGGTTTTACGGATTCAATTGTCCCGATACGGCAGTATTTGTATTGCAATGCAGAACAAAATCGGAAGGTAAAGCATTTATCGGATTTGTAATTGACAAGATAAGCAATAAAGCTCCTGTAACTTTATTTCCGCAAACAAAAAGGAATAACAAAAATATCGACGATATCATGGTTTCTTATGCCGAACAAACCGGTCGCCAATTGAAATACAGGGTAATTAATCTTCCTGAAGTAACCGTTAAGGGCAAAAGAATAACGGATCGGGAAACATCGGGAACCACGAGCGCCCGTTACAGCGGCACCAGACTCAATACCTTCAATACCATTTATGACGTAATCAGATCTTTGCCTGTATTAACCAAAGGAACGTTTGCCTTGCCTTATTCTTTAAACGAGAAAAGACCTGATGTCTGGTACATTGTGGACGATGGAATGAAAATGGCGGATTCGGTTTTTTTCTATATTTACGGTTTAATGCATGCAAATCAATTTGAATCGGTGGAAGTTCTGACTCCGGAAGATGCCATCCCGCGTTACGGCATGGAGTTCGGCAGCGGAGCATATATAATCCATACAAAAAAATTTACGGGGGGCGATGAGATTCCGGATACTTCCATAGAGATAGTTCGTCCGGAAGGATATTGTGTGCGAAAAGAATTTTATGTTCCGGATTATGACGAACCGGAAAGAAAGCAAGACAAAACACCCGACCTTCGTACTACAATTTATTGGAATCCGGTGATTCGTACCGATCCGGACGGTAAAGCCTCAGTCAGTTTCTTTACGGCAGATAATACGGGAACTTATTCGTATGTTTTGGAAGGAATAGGGGATAACAAGATAGGTTTTATAAAAAGGTAAACGAAATGCCGAAAGCGATATGACTATTATTTTTGATATTTTCCCATCTTTCGGACATCAACATTCAAGCTATAAATTAGCTGAGATATTGAAAGAATCCGGACATAAAATTATTTATATCGGTGAATACCGGTATTTCAAAGATTTGCCTCAGGAATTCAGCCGGCGATATATTAATCCGCATTTATTTCGTATTATAGAAAGAGATTCGACAAGTATCCTGAAAAATATAAAAACGGCATTTAATGAAAAAAGAAAACATAAATATCATGATTTCAATCAACAGACCATTACAAAGTACGATGAATTAATAGAGAAAATTAAACCGGATGTCATCTTGGTTGATCACCATTATGTTCAAAAAGCGGTTTTATATTATAAATACCGGGGTCCCGTTATCAGCGTTCAAACAGCGCCTGCGTCTGAGATAGATTTAACGATTCCTCCATTTTATTCGTCTCATATACCGAATCAAAGTTTATATTCCAAGTTATATGTCAGGTATTTATGGTATTCACATATATTCAGAAAGAAATGTCGTTTTTTCTTTTATCAATTTATGTATTTTGGCGAAAATCATTTATCTGATGTAAAGCGGCTGGCAAAGCAAACAGGTTTTCCGTTAAAGAAATATATAGATTATAACCATTATAAAGGTTACGGGGAATTCGGATTAAAAAATATACCGCAATTGTTACTATCACCCCGCGACTTCGATTTTCCGCATCCCTTGAAAGAAAATCAACATGCTATCGGTCCGTTATTGTTAAACGAAGACGATATTAAGATAAAAAACAGGCGATACCGGGTTGTAACAGATCGGATACAACAGGAAAAACAGGAAAAGAATCTGTCATTTATCTATTGCTCATTAGGCACATTAAACACTTTCGGTTTGAAAAACAGCATCAAAACCTTTCAATATGTCATAGAAATAGGCAAAAGGAATCCCGATTACCGAATTGTCATTTCAAGCGGAGACTATGTTAATCCCTGTCTTTTACTTCCAACACCCGATAATGTGTTTTTATTTAAAAGTTTACCTCAAAAGCATATTCTTCAATATTGCGACATGATGATTGCTCACGGCGGGCAGAACAGCATCACCGAATGTGTGATGAATGAAGTCCCTTTGTTGATTTATCCTTTTTTCAAAGGTTCCGATTTGGGAGGAAACTCTGCACGTGTTGTTTATCACGGTATCGGAAACAGAGGATTTATAGAAAGAGAAACAGTCGTAGGAATGGAAACCAAAATCGGGGATGTGTTAACCAATCCGGTTTATCGGGAAAACATTCATAAAATGAGATTGAAGTTTGAAGAAAAGAATAATTCAACGGAAGTAATAGGAATTATAGAATCGATTGTAAAAGAATATAATAATGGAAATAAAGGAAACAGATAAAACATTTACCGGAAATACATGCGGCAATTCTGCCATATCCGGCGTTCAATCACTGCTGCAATATTTTAACATAAAAATTACGCCGAAAGAAATGGAAGAAAAACTCCTGTTTGATAAAAAAGGGAATACGACATTAGCGGATATAGCAACGGCTTTTGAAAGTTTCGGTTTGATAACGGAAGGCTTTCAAGCGGAGACGGTTTCCAATATGGATGAATTAACAAATCCGGCGATTATCCCGATTTATTCGGACGAAGGACAAAAAGATTTTGCGGTTTATTACGGGAAATATGCGAATAAGTATTTGATCGGCATTCCTTTCTGGGGCTTAAACTTGTTTACCGATTGGGAGTTCGATGCAATGTGGGATGATCGTATTTTATTGGAAGTAAGAAAATTCTGACGCTTTTATGAAAGCATTTCCCCACTACCGCCAATTAGACGCCATGGACTGCGGACCTGCCTGCCTGCGCATGATTGCCAAGTATTACGGTCGCAGCTATACTTTGCAAAACCTGCGGGAAAAGAGTTTCATCACCCGCGAAGGGGTATCCATGTTGGGTATCAGTGATGCGGCGGAAAGCATCGGCTTTCATACAACCGGAGTTACAATCAGCTTGGAGCAATTGGTGTCCGAGGCGACCCTGCCCTGTATTCTGCATTGGAATCAGAAGCATTTTGTGGTTTTATATAAAATAAAAAGGAATAGATTGCTTCGCTCCGCTCGCAATGACGATTCTAAACCCTCTAATTCTCAATTCCTAATTCCTAATTCTCAATTCTATATTGCCGACCCCGCAGGCGAAAAATACGTGATGAATAGAGAAGAATTCAAGAAATGCTGGATCAGCACCAAGCGGAACGGCGAGGAGGAAGGGATTGCCTTGTTATTGGCGCCCACTCCCGATTTCTATAATCAAGAAGATAATACGGATAAGCAAAAAAGGAATCTGAATACTTTTTTTCGTTACCTGTTTCCTTATAAATCGCAGATAATACAGTTAATAATCGGATTTCTGCTTGCCGGCATACTTTCAATGATATTGCCCTTTCTGACGCAGGCGGTCGTGGATCAGGGAATAGGCAATAACAATCTTAATTTCATCACATTGATATTGATTGCCCAATTGATTTTGATGGTTACGCAAACGGGCATCACCTTTTTGCAGAGTTGGATTACTCTGCATGTAAATACCCGAATCAGCATATCGCTGATTTCCGATTTTCTGACCAAG
>Ga0209629_10004819_pt1 | contig 10079 bp, 14 predicted proteins | sample TergutCu122P5_FD_187286 | JGI IMG/M metagenome (GOLD analysis project Ga0209629, IMG submission 187286) | Cubitermes ugandensis P5 segment gut microbial communities from Kakamega Forest, Kenya - Cu122 P5 (SPAdes) (version 2) | ecosystem: Host-associated > Arthropoda: Insects > Digestive system... | reverse complement strand
TACGCTTCCGGTTAGACTGGATTTTATCTTGGTCTGCGGGCTTTTGGGGATTGCTTGTTTGGCTCTGTTTCTAGAATCCTAATTTTGCAATTGGCTCGATAAGGCAACAAAGAATTATGTGAAAGCTGGGGACAGTAATGACTTGTTTGCAATGAACAAAGCTCACTTTAGCGCTGTTTATACCCGAAAACATTTTTATGATGATGACTATGATGATGCTTATGATTATATGCATGGACAAAAACAACTTACTTTTCTCGGGACACATAGCGTAAAGTCATCAGCTTCCGTAGGTAACCATGCAGGTATAGTTATAATGGTATCCCCTGATAGTAAGTATTATGGTGATCGGAAGAACTTCTTTACATCCGGATTTGGAGGGAAAGTACACTTTGCAACGATAGGTGGTGGACCAGATAATACAGGCAGTTGGAGTGGAATTTTGCTCAGTCATGTAAATCGTCCTGACGATATAGATTTGAGTAATAAAAATGGGATGCAAAATCTTCACGTATCTGATGAGGAAAAAATTGATAAATTATTTGCACTTAATCAACATTATATGAACATCCCAAATGAAAAAAAAGCTGCTTACAGATTCGTTCCATCGTTGAGTTTTTATGACTATAACTCAAATTCGTATTCGCATGGGTTATTAAAAGCTGCCGGAATTCCTGCACCACAAAATCCTACTGGCGGGACAGGAATTTACCCTGGTTGGGAAAGACCGCTTCCTGGACCATATTTTGGAGTTAAGGAGTAAAAATATGAAGAAGATCATGATTTATGTTTCTATTGTTTTATTAGTAATTATTGTGACAGCAGTTATAATGGCGTTATCAAATCCTTTGCGTCAATCAAATGAACAAATAAGGGAAAGAATACTAACACTTACTCCCCTTGGCACGAGTATGGAAGATGTGCTAAAGGTAATTAAAAACAATAAAAAATGGGAAATAAAGGGCATAAGCTACGAGTCTGGTTATACACTATCAGACACCAGCGATCCAAAAGAAACTCGTCCAGGAGATACTGTCATCGGGAAAAAGTCAATAAAAGTTTGTATCGGGAAATACCATAATCCCTTTGAGACATATGTGTTTGTATTTTGGGGGTTTGATGAAAATTCAAAATTGGTTGGAGTCGGTGTGGGAGGCGATAGTGATGCTTTCTAAATAAGGCTGTGTGTTCAATCCCGTCTATCGGTTTTAGCCGATAGGCGGGTTCTATGATCCGCAGACTTCACGCTTCCTGACAGAAGATACCCATTGGAACCCAAAAAACATGATTTATGGTGATAATCCACTGAGAATGGGTAGTCGTGTTGTGCCTGATATTTATGCAATAAAGCAGAGTTCAAATCTTTACGTTTATTCCCTTAATAATCCACTCCGTTGGATTGATCCAAGTGGATATGTAATTAAATTATCAAGCAAAGCAACAGCTGCAGAAAAGCAAGAATATGAGAGAGCGAAAGCATATTTGAAGACTTCAAAAACCGCTAAAGCCCTTATTGAAAGACTTGAAAAGCCGGAATCAGGAGTGGTTACTATCAAATTTTTCAGATTTAGTGACAAACAGAATAGGCCTAGATATGATGAGAAAACACAAACAATATGGTGGGATCCCACTGGTGGAGTACGTATGAATGGTATGAGTGTTGTGAGCCCAGCAGATGTTTTAGCTCATGAATTTGGGCATAGGGCACAGCATTTAGATCACGAAATGGATGCATATATTGTTAAACCGACGCGGAGTGAAAGTTTAAAAATTGAAAAGGCTAATCTAAAGAGGTACGAAACACCTATTGCGGAAGAACTTGGTGAACCTACGCGCTCATCGTACAAAGGAAACTATGAAATGAAGAGGATGAACAACTCTATTCACTATAGGACTACAAGTTATGGCTACTTTGGAATATTTGACAGAAGCACAATCGACCATAACGGTTTAGCAGTTATGGGAGGTACGGAAATATCAAGTCAACCATAAATATTACCGATTAATGGGAGGTACGGCAGTAACAAGTAATTAGCATCACAATAAAGAATGAGGAATGTTGTATCCAATATTGGGGAGGGGATAGAAATGGATGCAAAAAAGCGTACTGTTATAGGGGTTCTAATCTTATTGTTAATTGCAATCACTGTTTACGGTACGTATTTTAAAAAACCATCGCTAAGACTTACTGAAATGATTGAAAGCGAAAACCTTGATGATCTTAGTTTAACAATTTATTATATGAGTCCAAGTATTTTTACTTTTTTTCCAGTAACTATAGATGGTTTGATTGATAGTTGTAAAGAAAGCAAAATAGTTATTTGCGGCAGTAATTTAGCCGCTCATATTGATTTATTCAAGCAGATAAACAACAATGATATGAAACGCGTGTGGAAAAAATCACCATATATGGATGTTAGATTGTATTATGTGCTTGAAAGTAAGAAAAATGGTAAGTTGTTTGATGTTGCTATGTGGGGCTTCGATGAAACCATATATGTTAATGGGATTGAAGTTATGGGAAGTGACATTTTTTACGATGTTATTATTCCATTTATGCCCGAAGACGTAGTAGAAGACTGGGTGAAGTGGGGTATGATAAGCAAGAGGACACCAGTTGATGACAGTAACCAATCAATGGTTCATTAAGTTTAGTACTAAATCCCATATCCGCCAGGTAAATGAAATCGAATAATCAAATCATAAACCGCTGCGGCGGTTATTTTTATGCGCTGAGGCGCGAGAGGGGTGATTAATTGGGTGGTCTGATTGAACAAAACATCATCGCCATAGCTGCGGCTTTTATTAGCTTTGTGTCTGCCTGGGCCATCATCAAATCAAAGGTGGAAGACCTGGAAAAACGTGTGGACGAGCACGACCGGTTGCTGAACGACGTTCGAGTGGTCATTGAGCGCCGGGGTCAGCAGACCAAAGAAATCTATAACCGGCTTGATAAGCTGGATGCGCTCAAAATAGAAGGCAACTTAGCCGAAATCAAATCCGAGCTAAGTTATATCAGAAAATTACTGGAAGAAAAATGGACAGTGGGGTGAAAATAATGAAACAATTTTGGCTTGACGCCCTGGAACGGGCGATTAAAACGGCGGCTCAAACCGCGGTCGCCTCTATCGGCACCGCTGAAATGATGCAGCAGGTAAACTGGCAATTTGTCGCTTCCACCGTGGCCCTGGCCACGGTATTGTCACTTTTGACCTCCATTGGCAGCAAAGGCATCACCGGCAAAGACAGCGCCAGTTTAATCGAGCAAGGAAGTGGTTCAAATGATTAAAGTCATGCTGGATCCTGGTCATGGCGGTTATGATCCGGGCGCGGTGGGGCCAAGCGGTCTGCTGGAAAAAGACATCAACTTGGCCGTCGCCAAATTAACGGCGGCGGCCCTGAAACCGCTGGCGGCAGTAAAACTGACCCGGGATACGGATATCGCCCTAGGCGCCAATGAGAGCGCGGATCTAACTGCCCGGGCTAAAGCGGCTAACGATTGGGGCGCGGATCTCTACCTTTCCATCCATTGCAACGCCGTAGCCAATAACACAGCCACCGGCGCCGAGACCTACTATTATCCCGGCAGTACGGCAGGAGCCAGGCTGGCTGACCTCATCCAGACTAAACTTGCCGCGGCGGCGGCCCTGCCTGACCGGGGCGTTAAGCCGGGCAACTTGGCGGTGCTGCGGCAAACCAATATGCCGGCTTGCTTAACGGAGCTTGCTTTTATCTCCAATCCCGCCGAAGAGGCCCTGCTCAAGTCAGCCGACTTCCAGGCCCGGGCCGCCGGGGCTATCGCTGCCGGCATTGCCGGTTATCTGGCTTTAGACCAACCGGCACAGAGCGGCGAACCGGCGCCCACTCCGGCCACAGTCAGTGTCTGGGCCCAAAACAGCTGGGCCAAAGCGGTGGCCGCCGGCCTGTTTGACGGGCTCAATCCGCAGGGTTCTTTGACCCGGGAGCAGGTAGCCGTGGTCCTGGATCGGCTTGGACTGCTCAAAAGATGAACTATTTAGCGTAAAAACCCCGGCCGCATTGAACCGGGGTTTTTACGCCTTTTTACACTTAATGGAAGTTGCGCGTCACTATTTTGTGCCGTTTGGCCGACTGGCAGACGCGAAAATCGGGCAAGCGGCGTAGGGGCAAAAGAGCGGCTAAAATGTAAAGGGCCTGATTGAAAAAATTTCGCACCATCTGACCCTATCCTTGCAACAAATATTCGACAATATACTTACTGTAATAAAGGGTTAAACATCAGGCCGTCAGCTTGTTATATTGATTTGCCGCTTAAAAACTCTCCTTAACGCAGATCAGTAAATGTTACATTATGTTTCAAAAATTATCGCTTTGTGTCGAATTTTATGGCAAAATAGATACCGTTATGAAAAATAGAAGCGAATTATCAAAAGAAATCGAGACACTCCGCAGCAAGTTAGTCGAAATCGCTCAAAATAAGGATTTATCCAGCCCCGAGGTTATTGAAGTTAGCCGGCAGCTCAATCAATTACTTAACGCTTATGACGCTCTAACAGTAAAACCGGACGCCGGTTTTGTCGCAAAAGAGCACAGCATTGTCGTTCGAAAAGATGTTACAATAGACGCAATGGTTAAGAATATTTTGAAAGATAAGCTCATGACCAACGATGAACTGGCTCAAAAGATTGGCCTGTCTAGGTGTAGGGTTAATCGCATCCTGAATGGCGCCGGGACGAAATTTAAGACCATCATGTTAATTGCGAATGCCTTAGGATTATCCGTGGACAAAATTATCACCAAAACAGAACAACCTAAGGAGGTGTCACAAATGGTTGACCATAGGCAACCAAAAGAATTATTTAATCAAGATCAGGCTATTTCTGAAGAAAAAAGCGTATGTGACCTCTATTTCCAAGACGGGTTCCGGGCCGCCATGAGATTATGCCAGACCTATATCAAAGCTGGACCGGAACAAAAACGCAAAATTGAAAATTATGTGGACGACCTACTGCATAAGGGAGTGATAACCGGTGACTAACGAAGCATTAGCGCTGCAAATTCGGCAGGGCCGGACTGATTTATTTGACGCGCTGTGGGAACAAAATACCGGTTTCATTTACACTCAGGCCAATAAGGCATTCAATAAGCACTTTGAGCGCTGCCATTGCTGCGGAGTAGAATTGGATGATCTCCTTCAGACAGGTTTCTTTGCCCTTCGGGACGCCGTACAGACATACGACGAAAATAAAGAGCCTAATCTGTTGGCTTATTTTAAATATGCGTTCAGGAAGCGTTTTTGCGCTCTTATCGGTCTTCGTACTACCAAGCGTAACCCGCTTGATGAATCTGCCAGTCTGAATGAGATGCTTGATGGGGATGCAGAAGCGCAGCCACTTTATTTGTTGGCTGACCCAGACAGTGAGCAAATGTTTGCATCTGTATTTGATGATGTGTTCCGGTCAGAATTGTACGCCGCTTTGGCAGAGGCCATGGACAAGCTGCCTGTTAATTCTGCCGCTGCTATTCGCGGCAGGTGGCTTGAAGGTAAAAAACAAAAGCAAGTGGCCGCTGAAATGGGATTAGTGCAACATAAAGTATAGTCTTTAGTTCTTGCGGGGTTTCGTAAGTTACAAATGGATCCTGATATTCAGCTGTTCCACCATGAGATTGCGGCGACCTGGGCTTATCGCGGCACCGGATTAACAAGGTTTAGGGAAACCTGGGAATCATCTGTTGAACGAGCGGTTAGAAAGACTTTAGATTTTGCGGAACAGTATTATAATATTTTGTAGTTTATTGTCGAAATATAATGAATACTCCCGCCGCATCCATCTAAAACAGCCCTAAAACAACCTTAAAACAGCCGCAAAGTTGCGGCTGTTTTAATTGGGGTAAAGTATCGGTAAGTATAGTAAATACTATTTGTACTTTAGTGACCGGTGTTTTAGTGAGGCGTATTTTCGTGCATTTGGCCGGGGTAAGGAAATTGGCTGCTGTATCCTTGAAATTTTTGGTAGGATTGAGCCAGTTTCTGTTTTTGTTCGCACTCCAGGGTGTACCAGCCCTTGCGGAACATCAGGTTGAACAATTCCCTGGTGATGGCGTGGGTTTCGATAAATATGCGCATAACGTCGGTGTGCAGCTGCCGGTGGCTGGCTTCCCGCACAAACAGGTTAAAATTGTCGGTCAGGTATTTTTCCTGGGCCAGCGCCAGGTTCAAGTTATCCCGGTCGTTGATTTGCGGTCCTTTGCTTTGGCCTAAACTAGCGGACGGATTTTTAATTTGCTGCTGCATGGCCGGCATCCCCTGGATGTTTTGGGCAAACTGCGGCTCGGTGAATTGCGGCTGATATTGTCCGTACAAGCTATTCCCCTCCTTACATATTGGCGGCGTTGGCCGGATTTAAGTGGCTCAGCAACTGCATGTAGTGGGCCTGGTGCATTTGCCCCGCTTGATTTAGATAATCGCTGATTTCCGGATCGGTGCAGTTCATGGCGGCGTGATGCATCATTTTTATGGCCCCCAGTTCCCAGGACAGAGCGTCGGTAAGGTAGAGATGGTCTTTGGCGCTGAGCATATTGTTGGGCGGTTCCGGCATGATTTGCTGTCCCATCTGCGGTTGACCGGTTTGATACATTTGACAACCACTCCTTTCTTGGGCTGATAGATTTGACTTATCGTTATTGTTCCTTGGTCCGGAGCGGTTATGCATTGGTAAATGTTGTGTAAACAACGCATCGGGCGCCACGGGATGAACCGCTGTTGTCTGTGCCGCCGCCCGCCAGCCCGGCGGCCGCAAAACAAGGCCCCGGACAATCATGCAGCTCCGCCGGGACGCCAGGATTCCTGTAAAACCCGGTTTTTTGGGTCCTGGCGCACTGTTTGTCCAAGGAGCTTAGACGGCAGAAGCCCAGGTCCAACTGCCGGGCCAGCCGTTCCAAAATTAACGGCGTTTGATCGGTGGAATTACCATCCACCAGTACGACCGTCATTTGCGGCGCCTGTCTTATAGCCGCCGCTACTTTGCGGCGCACAATCCACTCGGTTTGTTGGTCCTCGTTTTTAAGCAGCACCGCCATTCGCTTCATCCCTTCCGGACTCCCGGCCAGGGAACTGTTTCCCTTGCCAGCCCCGCGGGCAACCAAATAGTGGCGCCAGATCCGGTATGACGCTGCCCATAGCCAACCGAGAAACAGCGCGGTTGATAGGTACACCATCAGCAAGCCGATCACCCCCGCAAATTTTTAACATTTTCTTTCACCATATGCACTGACTTGCGGAAGGGTTAACCCGGTTTTTGTCGAATAGCTAGCCAGGGGTGGATCACGTGCGCGGTGTACGAAACTTGCTTCATATCCTCTATAATTGGTTGATTGTCGGATTCGGCTTTTGGTTGCTGGCTCACACCTTGCCATTGCTGAACCTTGATTATAGCCGGGAACTGCTGCTGCTGGCTGCTTTGGTGATTCTGGCGGAGTGGCTGACTGTATTACTGCCCCAGGGTCAGCTTTCCGGCGGCTTTGCCGTTGTATTCGCCGCGTTCCTGATTTACGGTCCGGTAGCCGCGGCTTGGCTTGTCGGCTTGGCTTCATTAGTCGGGCAAGGAGTGGTGAATCGGGGTAATCCTCTGCGGGTTACTATGTTCAACGCTGCTCAATACATATTGGCTTTACTGGGCGCTAATTATCTATATCACCTGGCCGGCGGTTCTTCGGAACGGGTGCTGGTTTTAAACAATCTTCCGGCGCTGGCAGTGTTTGTGCTGGCTTATTTTGGTTTGAATCAGCTGATGGTTTATTTGTATGGTCTGCCCGTCCGGCAGAGCCATCCGGCTTTCCCCTGGACCGACGCCTTGCGCTGGGATGTGCTGACCTACCTGGCCACCATTCCTTGCGGCTTATTGATGGCGTTGCTCTTTGGCAAAATTGGGATTTACGGCATGTTGCTTCTGTTTCTGCCGGTGCTGATCACTCAGTTTATGCTGCGCGTTTATGTCAACCGGGAGCTGACGAACCGGAGCTTGAGGATGCTGTACGAAGTGGCCAAACGTTTGGGCGGCCGGCTGAAATTGGACGATCTTTTTGCTTTGGTGCTGCGGGAAACCGGCCGGATGATTAATTTCCATACCGGCCTTATTTACTTGCGTTCTGAGACTGATGATGACCTGTATGTAGTGGAAGCGGCCGTTGGCTTCCACGCCCAGCTGCTGAGCGGTTCTATGGTGCGGCGCGGCGAAGGATTTTTGGGTATGACGGTGGAGATTGGCGAACCGCAGGTAGTGCATGACAGCCGGTCGGACTCGCGGATCACTGGCGATGAGGGCTTGACCCAGGTGTTCCGTTCGATATTGGTGGCGCCGATGGTGGCGGGGGCCGAGGTGTGGGGCCTGTTGGTACTGGCGGAGAAATTGCCTGATTTGTTTGAAGATCAGCATTTGCAGACCATCTCTATCGTCATGGGTCAAACCGCCCTGGCGGCGGCTAACGTGCAGCTGCATCGCAAGCTGGAACAGGCTGCGATCACCGACGGGCTGACCGGTTTGTATAACTACCGCTATTTTCACCGGCGGCTGGTGGCGGAGCTCGACCGGGCCAACCGTTACGGGTACAAGCTGGCTTTGCTGCTGTTGGATATTGACTTTTTTAAGCAGATTAATGAGCGCTATGCCCATCTGGGCGGCGACGCGGTGTTGGGGCAGGTGGCCAGGCTGATTGCCGCCGAGCTGCGCGATGATGATTTGGCGGCCCGTTACGGCGGCCAGGAATTTGCCGTGCTGATTTCCGAGGCGGGGCCGGGTGAAGCGTTGGAAGTGGCGGAACGGATTAGGATGGCGGTGCGGGATGCCCTGTTCGAGCATGAAGGGGAGCAGTTTACGGTGCGTGTCAGCGCCGGGGTTGCTATTTACCCGACCAACGCCGATAATTTGCAGGAGTTTCTGGCCGCTGCCGGCGGCGCTTTGTCCCGGGCCAAGGAAGAGGGTCGGAACAGGAGTCTGCTGGCGGAGTAAGCGGGGGAGCCGAATGAGTGCGCTTTTCTGGAACGATTTGCTGCGTGCTGCTCTGGAGCTGGTTTTTCCGCCCCGCCGGGTTTGTCCTCTGTGTGGGGGCGACACGCGGGACAGTCAGGATAGTCCGGGCGGAGCTGTGTGCGGCTATTGCTCCCGGCTTTTGGCCGGCTATGCCGGTGAACCGGCCTGCCCTTGTTGCGGCGCTTTCCTTCCCTCCGGCGCCGGCCAAGCGGCGGAACCGCCGGCATTGTGCCCCGATTGCCGCCCCGGGCGGCCCTTTGCCATCGCCCGGGCAGTAGGGCCTTACGAAGAAATGTTGCGTGATGCGGTGCACCGGCTTAAATATTACCGGGCCCGGTGGCTGGCCCGGCCGATGGCCATGCTGATGGCTGAAACATTCCGGCGTTATGCCGTTTTTACCAATACGCAGGGCTTGGTGCCAGTGCCGTTACATCCGGCCCGGGAGCGTTGGCGCGGTTTTAACCAATCGGCGCTTTTGGCCCGGGTATTGGGAGAGGTAACCGGCCTGCCGGTGTTGGAACGCGCCGTGGCCAGGATTCGGGAAACTCCTCCCCAAACCGGCCTGACCCGCCAGGAAAGAATGAACAATTTGGCGGGCGCTTTTCTGGTGCGGGAACCGGAGCGCGTATCCGGTAAGATAATTACTATTATTGACGATGTATTTACTACCGGCACTACTGTTTCCCATTTATCACAGGAATTGCGACAGGTTGGCGCAAGCGGGATTATGGTCCTTACTTTTGCTGTTGCCCGGCAAACCAAGCGGATGTGACATTGCCTTTGACTGTTTATCTAATAATATGACAAAATATAACTTAAATTTTAACTTACCCACAGCCATAAATCCTTTAAACAGTAGTTATTAACAGACTTATGCACATTATCCACAGTTTGTCATCTTTCATACAGCGTTCAACAAGGGGTTTTTCGACATTAATAGTTCATTTAACGCGTGACCGGTAACACGCCGTGTTACTGGTCACACGTTACTGCTTTCGCACCATCCGGCCCAAAGTTATTAACCGTGCGCTCATACTCTTCGAGAAATCGCTTACGGTTAATAACTTTACG
>Ga0209629_10004818_pt1 | contig 10079 bp, 2 predicted proteins | sample TergutCu122P5_FD_187286 | JGI IMG/M metagenome (GOLD analysis project Ga0209629, IMG submission 187286) | Cubitermes ugandensis P5 segment gut microbial communities from Kakamega Forest, Kenya - Cu122 P5 (SPAdes) (version 2) | ecosystem: Host-associated > Arthropoda: Insects > Digestive system >... | reverse complement strand
CACTCACTCACTCACTTACTTACTTACTTACTACATGGAGCAGAGTCCTTTTTGAGAAGCCAACCGGTTTTCACCTAGTCAAGAAATTCCCCGCATTTTATAGAACCCGATGGTTCATTACGGCATTCACAAGTGTCAGCCACCTGTTCCCTATCCTGAGCCAGCTCGATCCATTCTATACCCCACATTCTATTTCCTGAAGATCCATCTTAATATTATTCTCCCATCTACGCCTGGGTCTCCCAAGTGGCTTGTCATTTCCGATAGTCCACGATAATTTCTCTAAGTACGGCGGACTCCCATGTGGACGTCATGGAACTTATTTCCCATCATGATACTTATTGCAACAATTCCAAAAAATCAGGAGGGCACCATTCAGGCTTTAGTTTCTTCACTGGACTCACAATTAAATGTGCATGTGATATGTTATCGAATAACAAGTAACCTATTCCTTCTGGAAAATCGTATAGTCGCTCATATGTGCAAGGGGGTTACCTCTTTCATAGACATCGGAATTTCATGCAAGGAATCACACCCTCCCATCATTAGACTCAATCTTACTCAACTGAGCACTCGTGCAACACATTACCTTTGTTTTGCCAGTTGTCTGTTCCTTTCAAGTGCCTAACCAGAATTGTAGCATATTTCTTATCTCAACATACGTGCTATGTACTCTGTCCAGTAAATTTTCTCAAAGAATAATTTTCTTCTTCCTTCTGTTATTCCTCCTTATTTATGATCAGACTTTCTTCGCAGCACCATCTTCTCCAGTGTAATCTACGTAAAGTAAGTACCGCTCATCTCAAAGGTCTAAGAGTTTCAGAAGAACAAATTACAAAAAGAGAAAACTAAGGCTCTTGGAGAATGCAAAAGAAGAATTCAAACCTTTTCATACAAGGCAAAACATTTAGAAAAATTGCATGATCAATTATGGCTACAAATGCAGAAGGAATATGATCACTGGAAAAGAATTTGGAAACTTACGCATAGCATAATATTTACTATATTATTAGTATAACCGTCCAACACAACAAGTAAATGTCCTGCATAAACTTTATTAGCAGTAGGACTACATGTTTCGGTCCTTACTGAAACATGTAGTCCTACTGCTAATAAAGTTTATGCAGGACATTTACTTGTTGTGTTGGACGGTTATATTAATAATATTTTAACTTTCACACAACGGTATGGAGAGTACAAGAAATTATGTAAAATAGTATTTACTGTTTCTCTGTTTTACTTCCTTTAGGTTTTCAATCCAAAGTGCTAAATTTTATCTATTTCAAGAGTGTAAAATGGGTGAATGCAAGCTAAATACTGATAAAAACGAGCATTTTAAATGTACTCGTACTTCTCCTCTTTTTACACGACAAAAATCGTGCAACCCAAGTTTGCACAGGGCGTTTTATTAGGTTGCCCACTCGGGAAATTTTAATTTTAATTTGTTATGTTTGAATACTCAGTCACAAAATTCATTATTTTTATGTACCAGAAAAACTAAATAAACCGAAATTTGACCAAAAATATTAAATTAAAAACTAACAACCATTTTAAAATACTGACAAAAATGAGGTACAAAATACCAAATTCTTACTGTAGTGATAACGGGACCTTGAGACCTTACGGCAAGCCCACTCACCCCGTAGCTCGAGGGCAAAATTTTGTGTTCGGAAAATTTTTAACCCTTTCCCTGTCAACGCCGAAATAAATGGCTAAGTAATTTTTAATAATTGTGAAGTCTTTATTAATGCGGACATATATTATGTTACTATTTTGTAAAAATGTGCTAGACAGAATGACAACTTAACCTATGTAGTGAACTGCATTTTCTACAATTATTCCTATTATTATAAGCAGCCTATACTTTTATTGCACATGATTTATATCAAAATTCACAAGCAAATTACGCATATACTTATTCGTGCTTCATTCTGTACATTCAATTTTACGTTGCCGGCATGCAGACCAAATTTTGCCGATGTTGTCCGCTCCACAAGCAACGTCGAGCAAGCCAGCATTAGAGGGTTTGCCTCACACACCCCTGTGCAAGCCTATGGATTGCAAATGAAATCACGATTGCTAAATATTCTTCTTAAACTGCTAAACCCTTGAAGATGAATTACATATATACTGTAATATTTGAGACATCTCTCAAACACAAATATTTCACCTTGATTTTTAAGATTTTATAGAAGAACGACTCAAGCTTTACAAATGTATATTAATGAAGCAATTCCTTTAAAAACTGTTCCATATATACATATCTACATAAGTTAACAAATAAATATGTTGAGTTTATTTGCTGCAGTTATGTCGGAAAACGTGCGATTGATACTGAACATGTGTCTTATTGATTGTCTACAATTTCTTTTCTAAACATTTTCCGCCCCGATAGGTATTTAACGCGTTGCGCTGATGATATGCGCAGATATGCATGTGACATTTTATGTGAAGTTCCGCTGGCTTTGTCAAATTTCGGCTGTGATTGAAAATGTTGGAGAGTTGTTATTAAAATTCCATATTATTATATTTCATGAAAATTCTTTCAGCCGTTCTCGATATCTGACATGTGTACAGACGGCAAGACGGACAGGAAAATTTTAATAGGCGCTCCGCGGGAATACGAACGTGCATAAAATTCTGAAGTACTTAAAAAGCTGTAGTAGGTAATTTTCTCAGCGATGTCATGTGTAGCAGAAAGTAAGAAAATCGGCCAGTGTATAAAACTTCAGTATCAAGAACGTACTGCTCTGGAATTCTAATGCCTGTAACGATGACTTTCTCGGAATACTTTTATAATTCGGTAACAAATATTTGCTTCGATAATGAAGAAGAAATGCGAGAGAACTCAATTTGAATTCCAAAAATCATATTCAACAAAATGATAAAAATGTTCCATAGAAAGATTGTAATACAAGATTATTTTCTCTTTACTTCTATGTTTGATGGAGCTCTAAAACAAACAGAATTGTAAAACAGAAGAAGGAATATTTGGGGACAAACATTGTAAGAAGAAAGGAACCACGAAAAGAGAAATCAAAAAAAAAAAGTTTGCAGGGTAAAATACGGAACGGAAGAAAGAATGAACTCCAGAAAACTTTTCAAAAGAACTGAGTACGGTGTGCGGTAGCTGTGTACTTAGGCTCATAATTGTAATGCTAACTTCTTGTGGAAAGTAAACGTTGTATATTGATGGCAAATTGACGAGAATGGGGAGATGTCCTCTCTGTTTCGTCCCACAGAATCGGAGCAATGCTTGTGGTGTTTAATTGTAGTTCCTACATGACCGAATGCTCTTAGTAGTTGGATTACAACAGACATACAAGAGATTTACAAAAGATAAAGTAACGGAACTCTCACGTGAAGTAACATCATCCGACCGCTGTTTGCACAATTAAACGAGCAAGCTTAGATCGTCTATGACGTCATGCATTTAAGAAAGGGCACCGTAGACAGTTCTACAGCTTCACATTCGGTTTATAGACGACAGACCTACTGAAAACCCAGTCAAAGTCGAAGCACGCAGTGTGATTCGATATTTGTGTTTAAATTGTTGCGGACTGAAGGAAATTTTTCTCCTGTTGGTGGAGGTGTACGGAGTACTTTAAACGTCACTCAAGGTGGTGTGCACATGGTGTAATGTTTGTGATAACGGCCGGCAGACGAAAAGCAGCGACCCGGACGCCGAAGCACGTTCATTACGGATGATAATGTGTCTTACGGATGCCCTTATCAGACTGAACAGATGTATTAAACTAACAACGCACGGGAGCCAGGCATTTCGGTGGGTAGTGGGCACATCGTTTTCCACGACTACTTGGATTACAGAAATTTGTGTTAAAGCAGGGTGCCAAAGAACCTCACAGACCGTCACGAACTTGGTCGTTTTGGACTCTGTGCTCTACGTTTGATACGCTACACGTATCAAGGAGATCCGTTTCTCTAGTGCATTGTTAAAGCGACAAAACACGATTTTAATTAGGCGTCGCCCAGAAAAAAGAAGCAACCATGAAATGGAAAACCCCTTCATCTCCCTCGGCAAATTGCAATCACTAAGGAAGATCTGTCTTTTGGGACCAGGAAGGCGTCTTTCTGAGGGCCGCGATAGCGACTGGCTACGGGCTGGACAGTCCGGGGATAGAATATCGATGGGGGCGAGATTTTTCTTTCCTGTCCAGACCGACCCTAGGGTCCACACAGCCTCCTGTAAAATAGGTACCGGCTTACTTCTTCAAGGGGCCGGGACGTGATATTGACCATCCACCCTCTTCTAGCGACGAGGTTAAAGAAACAGTAGAGCTTGAATGTTACACACCAACTAATGCAATTTCAATACAATAATATATTAGTCTAAAATATTAACTTTAAAGTTAACATTTTAGACTAATATATTATTGTATTGAAAGTGCATTAGTTGGTGTGTAACATTCAATGAAGTAAAATGCAAGGTGAAAAAATAAAATAAAAAAAACAGTAGAGCTATTGCATTACTACCCTCTGGGCCTTCATGGCCTGTCCTAGGATGAAGTTTATCTTTACTTTTAAAGGCGTGTTTCTTGTGGAGTCCCTTGATCGTAGTGACACTGTAACTACTAAAAGTCACTGAGGTACAGTTAAGAGGTTAGAGCACCCAATTCGTCGCAACAGGCCCGGGTGCTAGTCCAAGGAATGGAAAATCCAGACTCATGCTGCAAACCGGACTTCTGACTTAAAGGCTGTACGGCTTGGAGGTTATGAGCCACAGTTCCTATAGTCCCGACTTGGTGCCCAGTGACTTCCAACTCTTTGCACCCGTCAAGCAACATCTCTGTGACAGGCGATTTGCAACAGATGCCGAAGTGACGCAAGCTCTGAGCTCCTGACTACAGAAGCTTGGCATCGATTTCTTCCGCGCCGGAACACTAGCTTTGGCTCCACGGCAGGACAGATGCTCGAATGTCAGTGGTGACTACGAGAATGTCTAATGTATACACCATCTGCTACCCATGTAACACGGATGCGTGTCAGTCAGAGTAACGTTCTTGGTATCGTAGTGTTTCTGGCCGTATTTTGTTAAACTCCTTTGTATGTTTAAGGCTTCATAACAGGAATTTCTAAAACATATATATATTTCTTATTAAATAAATTTAAACGTATTGCCCTACATGGGAAACCCGACACGTCTAGGGTGCTGTCAATAACATAGTGCAGGGTCGAATGTTACGATTATTTATAAACGATTAATTGAAAAGTACTTGATATTTAACTGTAGTGACCTTATGGGTACTATATTCCAGCATTTACTTGGAGGGACTGCGAAAAATTATGAAAACCCTCATTCGGCATAGCCGATGGCCTAACTGAAATTAAAAAGAAGCATCACACGAATAGAGGCTTGGAAAGTTACCATCACATCAAACGTTCGATAATAACGTGTTTGTTACTAGAATATGAGGGCAAGAATTTTAGGGTTCCGTTTGAGCTCATAATGTAGATATAAAAATAAAATAATCCTTGTACAGCCCCGGACAGGCCCTGAGGTTTCCAGTAGGATAAGACTCCCGGATTTCAGGACAATCGGCGCATAAAGGTGGTAAGGTTGTCAGTCCTAAATAAGGGCCCCCTTTACCCCCAGGAAATATTCCTGGTGCTCATTCCTATTAGAGGCTGTTGGAAGGATTATATCAATGAAAATTCCATTGACATCTTAGGGAAATGATACCGCTACTTCCAGGCTTGTAGCGCAGTGCCTCAAACAACTACTGCGTCAATAGTAATTTTCAACGCTGCGTTAAGTGAGAAGTGATTTTTAGATACTTACTCTTCTTTTGTTGAACAACTCTTTCCATCGCTAAATATGTCGAGTGAGAGAACGATTTGTGAAAAATTAATTCAATCGTGCCCAGTTTTAGGTATTATTCTGTAATATGTTCGGAGGACTGAGTGAAAGCATGAAAGCCTTAGAACAGTAGATCTTCATGCCGAGAGTTTAGCCCGGTTATTCCTTAATATGAAGCAGATGTGCTGCCAGTACAAACACAATGTTTGGTCCTTACATGTTGACATAACAAGCACACCGCAGCAATTAATATTATTTTTAAACCCACGCATTTTAAATATATTCAGTTTTCTAATCTTGTTTTATTTCAGCTTTTAATACATATAATGTCTATTTAGATCATACTGTCTTACACGTAAGCCTCCACATCCAAGTTAACGAGAATGTAAAAAATTTGAACCCTAAAAATGTGTTAAACATCTGTTCAGGTCCCAATTATTTCCAAATCATATTTCACTGCACGTGTTATTAAGTGTCTATAAAGTTACAAATAATGTGACTTGAGTACAAATTACGTCAAAAATGAATGAGATAAGTAAAGCTACTCTTCAGATTTGGAACTAATCAGTGTGAAAATTAAGAGCTGAAGGAAGAGATTTTGGCAAATAAACAGAGATCATTGAACTTTTAGTTCCTACTTCATTTTACTTATATGGTAGCTACACCTGCTAAATTTATTTCCCAGTAACATGAATCTTGCCGAAGAGGTCGAAATTTAAATTAGGATTCCAAACCAAATACTTATGTCAAACAAACAAACAAACTAAAATGTTCATTAATTTTGTATTTACAGACTCTATCATTCTGGATTGAAAGAAATAGATTGCACAAAACTTTTAGTATCATACCTCGTATTTTAATGCAAATATTTACACAGTTTAATGTAATACTTAATAAGCACAGGATGTGTTACATCTGTAAATGAGCTACTTGATATAAAGACATATTTTATAAAAATACAAATTTATTTTCAGTATTCACAACCGTAAAATAACTAAAAATAATTACAATTAACTTAAAATAATTTGGTCCTCCTGAAAGGGCTGACAGTGCTTCAGTTCAAGAAACTTCTCTTATTTTATTTGAACCGCAGTTTCACAATTGTGGTTGCAAAAGCCCACCACTGGATATTATCCCGATCCAAATCAGTCCAAACTTCACAACTCTTAATACCTCAAATTTAAACTGTGTCATACTCCTTATATTTATGCAATGACTATGATGTATTAATAATAAGCAAAGAGTCCGAAAATATCAGTTATTTATGTTCTAGGTTCACTACCTATTACGCACTTGAAGCTTCGTGTCTTACTCTATGTTCCTTACAACTGCTGTGATCGAAGTTGAAAAGAAATCTGCTCCCGATACAATACGTTATGGTGTTATGTGCACTATATAGCTTAGGGGTCAGCTTATTCGATGCATATGTGATGAAGGTGCAGGCAGGAAGGGAATTTCTGAATACGACTGAACACTGAAAGCAATAGAAAGAGAGAACTGAAGGCAAGAGATGGGATATTTGAAATTTAAATAATGTTATGGACTCATATTTGAAGTAGAGTTCTGTATTTTTTTTTTTTTTACTTCAGAAGGTATAGTCACATTTCATAACAAACTGGCCTTTTATTGACGAAATAACACACGAGAAACACATTACAGAAACAAGGAGACAAATAAATGTGTTACGTTAATACCTATGATGAGAATTAAAACGATATAGAATACTAATAATTTATTATAATTATTACTTTATTAAAATTACCCAGGGAGAAAGGAGATAAATGCGGTTGGAAATACGCAAATTTAATAAAATCGCTTAAGACTTACTCTATGGACCGCAGAAATACCTCGTTGCATAAGGCATATTGTTGCATTCGTGACGTTAAGTGTGCCAACTGTGTAGTGTGAAGTCTGCGCGTACATGCGAAATAGGGTTTTAGGGTTTACAGCAAGATCTAGAACGTGTTTATGGTTTCGCGGATCAGTCTTTTCCATCTGCAGCGTGTATTGGTAGGCTCTACACAACTTTCTTCAAATATTTCCATCTTGCAGCCTAGACCACTGGAATTTTAATATATTTCTTATTTTAGAGTACAGAATTTCAGGAAGCCACCTTTTGATTTTATGTGTTAGGTAGTGTTAAAACTGTAGTATAAGAGTGGAAATCAACCATCAAGTCTATAAATTGGCTAATTTCATGGTCTGAATTTACTCTTCAAAATAAAGAGTATTAAGTCCAAAAACGTAAAACTGAGTCAAAAATGCATTATTTGAAGCCATAAAAATGGGTTGTTTGGACACACTCTAATTACGTAAGCTTCTGCATTGCCGATGACGTAGTCTATATTGCTCTATATAATAGTGAAGAAAAACTGGAGAAAAGAGCTCCCTTTTTCGTCAAAAAGACCAGGTCGAAGAGAATATTCAGGAAAAGCGTTTCCTTTATGCGGGTATATATAAGACTTGTTTAAAAACATGAAACCACAACTTTTCTCTATCCTTTGTGTAAGAAGCTTGGTCCCCCGCGTAATGGTACAAGGTAAATGGGGGTTTCTGAGAAGATGATTCTCACTAAAATGTTTGTACCTAAAGAAAATTATCAATCAAGAAGACGGAGAAAATTTCACAATGAAGAGTATTACAATTTGTAACTTCCAGAATTTTATTTGTGTGATAAAGTAAGGAAGATGAGATGCACACACTACTTCATTCGGAGAAACTCAAAGCCCTATATCATTTGAGAGAAATACACGTCGGCAGTAATGTAATATCATAATGCATGTTTAAGATTAGCGAGGGAGGTTGCACATTGTATTATCTAGATCGCGAGATTTTCCACTGAATGTCTGATGTAAACAGGTCAGAAGAGCAGGGAATTTCTTCAACAGCTGTGTGAATATAGGTTATTCAAGAACTCTGCTCCGAACATTTAGTTACACGGTTAATCTTGACATTAATTTGTTACTAACACCAACTAATCGTTAACCGAAATAATAAAAATGTGTATTGGCCTACTACACAGCATTGTCAGACATTTGCAATATTGACAAAGTTGTGCAGCACCGACCGACCACATAAAGCAGAAGCCATCACTTAAAAGATTAATAATGCCGATGTTTTAACAAAAACCTACAAATGGTTCCCAATTTACCTAGGGTTCGAACTTTGTTTTTCAACGCTCAGCCTAACAACTATCATGTTGTAATATGTTCAACTAGGCCTTAGGCTTTATGTCGTAAAATCTGTAATGAACCTTTTACGTTCCCTTAAATTTGGAATGTTCCTTGGCCAAGTTTGACCAACTGTTGACTTCTCAAGGGTAACTCTGCACCATGGAGTTTACTAATTATCCTGTCAGTCAATTAGTCGATAATGGATAAGGCAACAGAGTTTAGAACGATCAAGCACGAAGGAATTAGAGAATTCTCATCATTCTCGTAAGAGAGGCCAATGCGATATCTGGATGTACTATTTCAGACATCATTGCTAAGTTCTATATCCCTCCCTACGGCTTCGTAGAACAGTTTTATTCAAAACATTTTTATTTCTAAGAATAGTTTTCTCTCAACATGAGAAAGGCTTTTCTGGCAGCCAGTGGTTTCGGATCACTAACTGAACAATATGTGTTTATACGGCATCTCTATTTCCCCGCTACTAGACAACCTTTCCTGTTCTTTGTTTTAATCGTCAGTACCCATCCCCAACGAAAACCGTGAGTCGCTGGCAGGACATATTTATTTTAGTAGAAGGTTTATACAACATACATTTAAATCTTTCTTTGTTGCAACTATCGAACGCTTCAGAGTATACCAGTAGTTTGTGTAAAAATCATTTCGGTTTTTAAGATGATAAATCCGGTATATCATAATTATAATCATTAAGATTTTTTAATTTTTTTACCGACCATTTTTTAAAAGTACAAAAATTAAACACAACATTTCGGAGAGGAGCTTTGTTTCCATCCTCAAATAAATATGGTTGAAGGGAACACCCATTCCGTTATCTTTCACCTGTGGGTCTGTCGTACTGAAGACTGAAGCATGCCCTCTTTATGGAAGGTTTGTTAATTTCTTGTACGTTTAAAGGCTGGACATCAGACAAGCCAAAATATTTTATGAAGCTAAATAAACGAAGTTCATTTTTAGAAGGTTTCCGTCACTACGGGTTTCTTATTTAAATCTCTCTCTCTCTCGCTCTCGCTCGCTCTCGCTCTCTCTCTCTCTCTCTCTCTCTCTCTCTCTCTCTCTCTCTCTCCCTCTCC
>Ga0209629_10004817_pt1 | contig 10080 bp, 6 predicted proteins | sample TergutCu122P5_FD_187286 | JGI IMG/M metagenome (GOLD analysis project Ga0209629, IMG submission 187286) | Cubitermes ugandensis P5 segment gut microbial communities from Kakamega Forest, Kenya - Cu122 P5 (SPAdes) (version 2) | ecosystem: Host-associated > Arthropoda: Insects > Digestive system >... | reverse complement strand
TATCTCCGTAACCATCGAACTTTGGATATAGGTGTTTTGGGTTATATCGGTATAGTTTGACCTAAGGAACACTCTCCCGAAGTTAGGTCCTTTCCTCCTGGGACACCCTGTATATATATATATATATGTACTTGAGACAGAACAACTAAATTTTTATCTGAGAGTCTGTTCTAGCTGCATACAATTCATTACATGTTTGCTGAGACACATTTTAATTATTCTCGTTCTGGTGGGAGCATTCTGTTTGGACTCAACAAAAAATACTTCACGGTGTTTTGTCTCAGTGTTAAGAGAAAAGTAAATGAGCTGAGTGGAATATTATTTTTCTAGTCAAAAGTAACTATAATATTGTTCTTGGCTTGGGAATACCACATATATTCTAATGATAATAGACTTGTAATCTCAAATCAGATGCTTGCTTTATGTAATGGTTATCTGTTAGTGACATACTTCCACCACTGAGGCTAAGCAGCCCTTTTATGCCATTTATTTTCACCATAGCCTGACACAATCAGACCCTTATGCACTGTTGTTTAGTACATCTCATACTTAATTATATTCCATTCTTCTGTGTTAAGTCTTGGAAAGATATGACATTTCTTATGTGCCTGATATTTCTAATGAGCTTTCTTCCATGATGCATGGAATGGATATTATTTAATTTGTGTTTTTTTTGTTTTTGTTATTTTTCAGCCCAACTTAGTGACTTGTTTCATTGCTGAAGAATTGCTGTATTGATTCATGATCAATAATGGGCTCAAAGAAACACAGTACTACAAAACATGTGAGGCCACAGATGTTGCCCTTATAGAAAATGACATCAGTCTGCAGTATTGTAAGACAACATAAGGAGAATTTTAAAGATGACAGTGTTGAGAATGAGGATGATGGTGGCAGTGGTACAGAAAGCACAGACTGTAATCCAACCACATTTATGACTGCTGTGTATAATGAAACTTAAATATCTGGAAATATTTCTTCTGTCATCAAAAATCCCTGTATTGTGCATTATGGCACATTGGAAGACAATTATAAGAAGAGTGAAAATAGATGGCCAAAAGGTGTCAGCGGTTGGCTACACCTACAACAATAGTGTAGCTAAAACATGGCAGAACAAACAAGAATAGACACCATTTGGCTTCAGAACAGGCTGTATGTTTTTGCACATTTTGTGATAAGTACTTTGCAAAGAAACATTTGCTGAAACATCAAATGAGGCTGCATACTGCCAACATTCATGCAGAAATGAGTGAGGCATTAGACAAAAAGTCAGAACTGACGGAGGAAGTTTTGAAAGTTTCTTATATTTGTGAGACATGTGGCATGGATTGTCAGTGTGTATCAGCTTATATGCAACATAAAAAAATTCACAAGAAGAAAGAGAAAAAATTGCTGTCATGTCACATATGTAGAAAAGAATTCCGATTTAATTCTTTATTGCTTCACCATGTGGAAAGCCATAAGCCCAAGAATAAAGCAGGAAAGTCTTTATCATGTCTTACTTGTGGGAAGAAGTATATTAAAACTGGTAGCTTAACAAAACATGAGCTTCAGCATGAGGGAAAGGGAAGTTTTCGCTGTCGCCCTTGTGGCAAAGTGTTTGGTACTGAAGCTGAACGGGCAAAACACCGTGATGAGAAGCATGAGAAGCCTTGGAAGTGCACAGTATGCAATCATGTGTTTGCCAGTGAACAGAAACTTGATTCACATGTAAAGTGGCATGAGAGCAAGGAGGCAGAAGTGTTTGTGTGTAATGTTTGTGATAAAGAATTCAAACTGAAAGTAAATCTTAAAGTTCATGTGGAAAGTCGATGTGGTATGGACCCGCAGCACGTGTGTAATGTTTGTGGGAAAGCCTTTATGACACGTGGAACACTTGTTACACATACTTTGCTTCATACAGGAGAAAAGACTTTCCTGTGTCGGTTCTGTGGTAAGAGCTACCGGCTCAAAGTGGAGATGCAGAGACATGAGCGGTCTCACACAGGAGAGAAACCATTTGTGTGTCAAGTGTGTAATAAAGCTTTTGCTCATAGAGAGAGTCTTGTTACACATAACACTCTCCATACCGGTGTACGCCCTTACATGTGTGAAGCGTGTGGCTCCACCTTCTCGTGTATTGGTAACCTTATCAAACACAGAAAAACTCATCGTAACAGATGTGCGCTGGTCACCCCTACCATGACATCAAATAAGCCTAGGGTAAAATCCACCACCAGTCAATTACAAACTCATGAGAAGAACATGACTAGAACAAAACTGCCAACAGAACACATGCCATTGGCAATGCAGGGATGTAGTAACAATGAAGAGGCACCAGTTTTATCTGGTAGTTATTGTGGTTACAAAAATTCAAATTATGAGGAGAATTATGATTGGATTTCACCCATCTTCATTAGCAGTGATAAAGCAGTTGAGCGGCCAGTGGCAGATGAACGGTTTTGTCCCATTGCTGATCTTCATCGCACTAGTATGGAACGAAATATTAGAAGGTGCAGTATTTACCTTATGTTAAGAATTGTTAGACTGGGTAATGTGACATAAACTGCCCATTATAAATTTATCACAAAAAGTCTTCAAATAATGGAAGGTATTAATTAGCTGCTACATAACAAGGTAATATTTATTTGGAAGTCAGATAAATTCATAGACTTTTATGGAACCTGAAAATTCCTTACCACATTCACATGTCCTGTAGGGTTTTGAAGTTCACGAGCTTTCACTTTTTGTGGTCACCCATTTTAATATCATTATTTCAACTTCCCATGTCTGGTTCTGAAAAAATGGTATGAGACTACATGGCAGGTGAGTCAGCTTCCCCACCCTACCCTGCTCTTATGCAGATCACTCTCATCTCTGTCACTTTCTGTCTTCCATTAACCTGAGATTGAGTTTCTTATTGTGCCTTATGAGATGAGACCCTCTTTCAATAATTTACTACATTATGTATTTCCAAAATTGTGTATTATTTAAAATAAGTTTTCATGTTTTTATGCCTTTTTTTTTTGTTTATGTTACATGTTTAATAGTGGCACTTCATAAGTTGTTGGAACTGATAGGCATTTTACATCATAAATGAATTCCAACATTTGTGGCAGTTTTATTAGACTGCATGAGTAATGAACACTGAGACTGTACATTATATCAGCTTTGCTACAGGATCTGTTAGCTGTGTTCATTTTACAATATTATCCTGGATTGTGATGATAAGTTGTTTCCTTGACATTTATTCTCAACTAGTGTCCTGTGTATTGTGTTCTCACCCAATCAGTAAATGTCACTAGCATAGGCCAAAGGTTATATGTACTATTCAGTTTTCATACTTTGTGATTTTCCTATGTCTTTGTAATGATGGAGGCCAAAGCAGGGCCATACAGGCTAACTTGGGAAGGTTCACTGATTTGGCTTGGCAGGGCAGGACCTGTGATCCTGGGCAGATACCTCTGTAATACTTGAAGTGTGAAATCAGATCTCAAATCAGTTTATTTATGAAACCAAACAGCAGAATTAAGTGTTTGCAGTTTTAACCAACAAATGCACACAATTGTTGTGTGATTCACTATAATATTTTTATTTTGAATTGAACAAACTCCTACTGTTTTATACAACAACAAATAATGTACTCTCTTATGATAGATGTGTAAGGTTCAAAATGTGTAGGAGTATAATCTGAAAAATACAGATATTGTTATGAATCATATAAGAATTGTGTGCATTTGTTGGTTAAAATTTAAAGACTGAATTATAGTGCATGGAATGGAAAATAAAAAATCCTTTAATGTCCATTAGGCAAAACAAATAGACCACTTAAGAACATTAAAGAAAGGTCGTATAAAAGGAATGCATCAATAGGAGTTTAATGTTTTGGAAACAGAAATATTGTGAATCGTATAAGAATTATGTGCATTTGTTGGTTAAAACTGTAAAAATTTAATTATAATGCATGGAATGGAAAATAAAAAAAACAGAAGGAATATTTGTGGAAAAAGTCATTGGGTTCACTACTAAGAAGGTGCGTTCATAAGATATTGTTCTTGTACTAAAGTGTTTTGATGATATCAGTGATTCACCTAAGCACATAGTGATTGTAATAGCTTGGTTAATATGAGTTGCTACAGGAGGGTTATTCAAATGTCACCCGTTTGATAGTTGTTCTGAGTGAACAATAGAGCTGTTAAAATTGTCCCCCTGGACAATGAGGCAGGCACTCCACTGACATACCAGCTGCTGCTGGAAACACAACCACTGCAGCTGTTGAGACTTTAGTGTTCAGTGACCCTGACATGGTGCTACTGTGGAGCAATCCAAGACCTTTTACCATCATCAGTGTGCTCACAAGATGTGTCATTGTATTACACAACATTGTGCCCACATGGCCAGCACTGTCCATGATGCTGCATTTTGTGCTCTGGAAGGTGTTGGAACAACCCTCTTCTAGTGCATAGGTTTTACCATGTGGCTCCCACATGTTGGCTTTGGTGGTACTGTTGTTCCAGCAGCAACCCAGGGATTGCTGGACAAGACAGTAGTGGGATGCTTACTTTAATAACTGTGAGTTATTTTTAACACTTCAGCACTGGCCTCTGTACACTGCAAAGTAAAGTAAAATAGTCCCTGCACTGCCATGAAGGCGTATAATGGAAGTAGGGGCACAGCTCTGTTCGTTCTCCATGGTGGCACTAGATGGAGTTGAGTGGTGAACTTAATGACCTGGCTGCCTTACCCCTGGGCAAAGAAACCCCATTATCCATTGAACTGAAGGCTGAGTGGGCTCCAGAAGTGGTGTGGATGTTTTGCAGAAGAGAGAAATCTCTTGTCCCTGCTGGAAGTGAACCCTTGATTGTCCAGCCCATAGCCTAGCTACTGCACTGGCTGTGCTGCCCTGGTTGCTGGCTATGTATGGTCTTTAATTTCTCACTTGTTGCCAGCATTTGTACACTGTACTGCATGAGTGCATTTTAGGGTACTGTAAATTTAAAGTGTCCTGGGGAGTACTTGGAATTGAAGCCCAAGCACCACTGAAGAGTTAATGGGCCTCTTACTGGACCCATAGCAATTCCCTAATGGTATCCACTTTAACACACCTCCTGCATATATGAAAAAGAATAAAAGAAACTTTTTTTTATAGAATTCCATTCTTATTGGATATGATGCTGGTATCTCTTGGTTGAAGGACCTTTTAGACCCTTGAAGATAGGCACAGCTGTCTTTCAAAATATCCAAAACCGATAAGCCAGTGACATAGCATCATATTATAGACAAAATGAATTCTCAAACTCACTGTTCTTTTTGTTTTAGTACTCAGTACTGCTGGGGAAGTGCCAACATTATGGGACTGTCTCCTGATGCCATGCAGTCGTTCGGAATGTGCAGTGCAGTTTCCAAGGATTTAAAACCAGAGTCAACAAGAAGTCTTCCATATCCTTTCTCTGCTGATGGTAAACCCACAGTTAGTAGCACTTTACAAAATTTAGACAATCATAAGCATCCAAATCATGGTTCAGAAAAATATCCCCATGATCATGGGTCTCAAAGTGCAGATATTGAGAAAAGTTGCTTTATTCCAAAAGCAGTTGCTGACCTTTTTCAGCAACACAGTACCTTTAAACCTGTAGACCATGTTCCTCAGAATGTAATTCCCCCTCAAAGGGAGCCTGGTTACAAATCAAATTCTGGCTGTGGAAATTGTTTATCATCTATGATGCCTGGCCCAGAGAGTGACAGTATGTGTGATGATGATGATTTTGTGGCTAATCACTTCACTGTACCAAATTTGATGAGTAACCTGAAATCCAGTGGTACAGATGATAAACTCAGTAATCCTGCCCTTAAAACTGATTCTGAGGAGACAGAAGAGATGTCAAATACTGGATCAGACAGTGTTTTGTCAGAAACAGGTGTGACGACATCAGAAGTAAAAATAAAGTATAATTATACTGTAAATAAAGACAGTGAAGTAGATGTGATAAATGTACATGATGATGAAAAACTTGTATTTGAAACTAGAGTAACATGTTCATCGAAGAAAATGCCTCGCGAACGTAAGCAAAAATATCCTGCCAGATGTGATATGAAGAGTGAAGAGTCAGAAACAACTTCATCTTCTAAAAGTGTAGGTGACTGTCCTGAAAATCACTTTTCATGTGTTTCATGTGGTTTGGATTTTCTTCAAGAACATTTGTTAAGTGAACATGTGCAGTCACATTCAGGGGGTGGTAACAGAGATGACAGTGTAAATGGGGATGGTTTTAAGGGAACAGGGGTAGCTTCTGATGAGGATGAGCCGCTAGATAAACGTTTGGAACGTCATTTACAGAAAGCAGAGGTTCTTCATTCAGAAGTGGGCCCAAGAAAGTACCTATGTCAGTATTGTAATAAGTATTTTGATTTTGTGTCACAATTGAATCGTCACAGGAAATGCCACTCATCAGAGGAAAAGGAAGCCACTCCATGCCGTCACTGTGGTAAAAAGTATACTAACAGAGCCTGTTTGATAAAACATGAATCTCAGCACACAAGTGTTGGTGTTTTTAAGTGCAAGCAGTGTGGTGATGGTTTCAACTCAAAACAAGAGTATCGAGCTCATCGAGCAAAGCAACATGGCAAGCAGTGGAGCTGTACAGAGTGCCAGCGCTGTTTCTCAAACTCAAGCAACCTAAAAAATCATTATAACAACAAACATCTTGGTCGTGAGGCAAAATCATATGCTTGTAATGTCTGTGGCAAGCTCTTCAAACAGAAAGGTAATCTCAAAGTTCATGTAGATAGTCGGTGTGGATCGGAACCAAGACACGTATGCAACATTTGTGGCAAGGCATTTATGAGTGGAGGTTCTCTTGGTACTCACTCACTGCTGCACACAGGTGTAAAAACGTTCCTGTGTCGGTTCTGTGGTAAGAGCTACCGACTTAAAGTGGAGATGCAGAGACATGAGCGGTCTCACACAGGAGAGAAACCATTTGTGTGTCAAGTATGTAATAAAGCTTTTGCTCATAGAGAGAGTCTTGTTACACATAACACTCTCCATACAGGTGTACGCCCTTACATGTGTGAAGCGTGTGGCTCCACCTTCTCATGTATTGGAAATCTCATAAAACACAGGCAGACTCATAACAGACGGTGTGATGTAGCAAGGCAGTGACTGGTGACAGGCTGTGTTACATTTCTTATTCTTCTTCTGCACCACCACCATCCACTACCCACTGTTGGCAGTTCTGCCTTCATGCACTGTGCTGTCCACAAGGCAGATGTTTGTCTAGCCAGTCGCAGGTGTCTATGAGGGTTGTACACAAGTGAAGATGCCGTGTGTCCATCTTACTGTAAAGAGCATTGCTGTGTTGGTGCCAGTTTTGAGAAGCTGTGTTTGGAGGTAACTATGGCCTGTAGTTAGTCTAAAAGAGTCATGCTGACTTGCTTGGGTAGGTTGTGTGTCATACCAAGGCATTCCCATGATTTGCCTATACTGACTTGCTCTGAATGGCCTTGCACACTCTCTCTCTCTCTCTCTCTACGCCATTGATACATTTTTTATGGAAGAGAGTTATTTTGACTTTGGCTGTTCCTGTGTTGTGCTTGCTTTTTCACATAATAAGGGTGACTGCCACTGATGCTATTTGTCTAATGCGGATATACACAGCAAATTAGCCATTCAAGCATACTTTAGTGCACCAAATGCCCAACCATATAGTCAGGTAGCTGGTCCTTAAATTATGTAATTTTATTTTGTCTTAGTTTTGATGCTGTATTTGAAGACCTAGGCATAGATGGGAGGATATGAACATGTATCTAAAAGAAATGGGATGGGAGAGTGTGGACTGGATTAATCTAGCTCAGGATAGGGGTGAGTGGTGGTTGGTTGTGAACACAGTAATGAACCTTCGGATTCTATGCAATTTTGGGAATTTCTTGAATAGGTGAGGAACCATTAGCTTCCCCAGAAGGACTGTGCTCAGTGGAGGTAGTTAGTCGTTGCTATGCTGACCAGAAGAGAAATGAGTTGAAATTTTCGACAGTGGAACTGCAATATTAGCATTAAAATTTGTTTTCTGTCCTATCAGAATACAAGCTAGGACTGCCATTAAGCTGAAAGGTTAACACAGTGATGCTGGCTACTCGCATGTGACATTCTATGGCAGCAGCATTCTTGACAGCACTGAAAGAATGAATATTAAGAGTGGACAGATGTTTCACACTTTGCATTACACATACATCCAAAATGCATTCTGTGTAATTTTATGTAAGGTGTTTATGTTCTGGGATGGTGCATTCATTGTAGTGATGAAGCTGTGGACTGCATGTTTACCATATTATCTTTGCTGCCACTTCTGGACTGTCTCTGGGGTCCAAGCATCCTCTCACCTAATTATTTCTAAGGGTAAATGGTTGGGGTGTGTGGGCTGTTGGCTGAGATTAAGAAATGTGTAGTTATATATCTGTTCCCCATACATCTTCATTTCATGTAGCTTGATTAAGTGCTGATGAATCTTTACCATTGATGATGCGGTCAATTTTTTGCAGATACAAAGTCAATAAATGCCAAAGGTACTGCAGACCTTGTACTTCATTCAATAATGGCTGCATTAAAGAGACTTAAATAAAAGTTTTGGTGTTGGAAACAATGAACCGTGACACAGCTTTTTATCCCAGAAGAATGGAGTCTTCAACCACACTGCGATGAAAACCTCAAGACTTGTACTGTAGTTCTATAAAGGATATAGAATTTTGGGTTTCATGTAAAAGTGAGGTTATGTTGGATAAGTACAAATCAAAATGCAATACAAATTAACAGTAACAGATTTCATCACAATTTTCACATGCTGACAGTTATGCAACCTCCACAGTACATGTTTTGTTTGATTTTATGCATGGGAGCATAAATATTAAGATTTTTCAAGGAGTTAATAAATTGCTGACAGTATTTATGTTACTGTGTGTTAATGGCACTACTGAATGTTCTTCTGTTTTACTCTTAAACTGCTTATCTAAAATGGATAATTACAAAAAATTAAGGTTGTCTCCCAGTATCCCTTCAGAGCCTAGTGGTTCGTATGTATACTGCCAGGTTTCACATTAAAATCCCTGCATTTTTTCCAAACATTGCATTTGTATGTCCTGTATGATTCTTCCAAAAACAGCTATTATTTTTCTACACAACATTCACCAATTGTTTGACCTAACACAAGCACAGTGTTTTCTGTGAAATACAAACTGCATTCAGCACTTTAATTACCAACTGATGCACACAGCATTAAAAAACGTAGAGTTACTAAAACATTCTAAAATAAGTAAAACTGCTCCAACATGTTTCGGTTTACAGGGAAACCATCTTCGGAGAGCTACAGTCAGTACTTAGCTAAAAATTACACACTTGGTTAAAAGTAGATACATAGAGGCTGTACAGGACGTCGTCAGTGTTATGGTTGCATATTGTGACCTGTAAGGTGACGATTCTCTGTTACTGTGACATATTTATTTCATAATTTAACCATCTGAGCCTCAAACAGTCAATAAAAAATCCATTCTTAGGTTAGACTTCTTATGTTATAATTTTTAAAACATTAATTTAATAAGAAAGTGCCTCTACTGAAACTGACAGCCTGTGATTTACATGCATATTTTTCAAGGTCTCTTTTATGCAGCATGTAATACAAAGTTTTGAAAATGAAGTAATAAACACTCTGAAGCTAGACTTTGACTTAGGTGGACACATGGCACATGTGTAGCATATGGTACACATCCGATGTCCTCATAGTCACCATTGGCATTAAAGCACTTGTCTTGCCATTGCACCAAGGCTTGTATCCCAATGTAGATGAAATTGGTATCAAGTGTCTAGGTGGGAGGTGACAGCTTGCTTCAGTTCAGTGTCTGTTACAAAACACCTGCTGGACAGGTACTTCTTACGGAGTCCAGATGATGGAAATCACTGTGTCTGAGGTTGGGTACTGTAAAGAGGTTTCATAACCATCTGTAGTAGAGTCCGGGTAGGCAAAAATCTGTCTGACAGGTTTCCTATTAGGAATGGTTTGAAACAGGGAGATGCTCTATCGCCATTGCTTTTCAACTTTGCTTTGGAGTATG
>Ga0209629_10004816_pt1 | contig 10081 bp, 5 predicted proteins | sample TergutCu122P5_FD_187286 | JGI IMG/M metagenome (GOLD analysis project Ga0209629, IMG submission 187286) | Cubitermes ugandensis P5 segment gut microbial communities from Kakamega Forest, Kenya - Cu122 P5 (SPAdes) (version 2) | ecosystem: Host-associated > Arthropoda: Insects > Digestive system >... | reverse complement strand
CAACGAGCTTTCCCTTGTCTGCGACAAACTGGGTGTCGACGTATGGCAACTCATCCAACTGGCCAACCGCCACCCTCGGGTCAACATCTTGCAACCCGGCGCGGGCGTGGGCGGGCATTGCATCGCTGTGGACCCTTGGTTCATCGTAGCCGGCGCGCCGCAAGCAGCACGGTTGATTCACACCGCTCGCACCGTCAACGACGGCAAACCCCACTGGGTACTCGCCAAGATTGATAAAGCCGTTGAACGGTTCAAGGCGCTCCACGCCGGCGCAATGCCCGTTATCGCGGCGCTTGGCCTGTCGTTCAAACCTGACATTGATGACCTGCGCGAAAGCCCCGCGCTGGAAATTGCCGAGACCTTGCACCGCAAATACGGTCAGCATGTTCTGGCGGTTGAACCGCATGTCTCCAGTTTGCCACCCCCCCTTGCAGGCTGCCGCCACGCCACCTTGTCCGAAGCGCAGGCGCAAGCTGATATGCTAATTGTTTTGGTCAAGCACAGCGCGTTTCAAGTACTAACCAGCCAGTCGTTGCGGGAAGGGCAACAAATTGTTGATGTCGTGGGGCTAATGGCAAAGAATGCTGTCGTGCCGCGCCTGCCTCAGCCGTTGCCTCAGACCATTGGTAGATAAGTTTTTGACACGGATACTCGTTCGGCTCCTTCGGCTGCGCTTCTGATTACTAATGCCGCTGGGCTTTCCCTAGATTTGAGATGGATTTTTTCACCAAGGCAGCAAGAGCTGTAGAAAATAAAATGGATGAATCATTGTCCTCGCTGCTAGTAGAGTTAAAAAAAACTCACGACAAAGAAATTCGACGAATCGAATTGCAGTATCTCGATGAAAAGCGTCGCATCGAGTCTGGGCGTATTCACGCCGAAGAAAAACTGGAGACACTGGAGATCAGATTCTTCGAGCTGGACGAGCACTATCGCGAGGAAACTGCTAAACTCAATACCGACCTTAATAAGGCCCGGCAAGATGCGCACGACACTCTTAATTCGCTGGCAGAAATAAACCAAAAGCTGCTTCACGCAGAAAATATGCGCGACAATTTTTATCGGGAAAAACATAATTTGCTTGAGCGGCTGCAAGCACAAGAGACCGACCATATCGAAGAAAATAAGTTCTGGACAGAGGAAAAGCAAACCTTCGCGCAGCAAATTAAGCAATTTGAGAAGGAACTGGCAGACAGCAGGCAAACCCTGGAATTGACCCGTATAGAACTCCGGGAGCGTAACACCGCACTCGATGTGCTGCGCGATAGTTGGGCAAAAGAAAAGCAAGCCTTCTCGCAGCAGATTGAGTGGTTTGAGAAGGATCTGACAGACAGCAGGAAAAACTTGGAGTTGACCCATAAAGAACTCAAGGAACGCAACACTGCGCTCGATGTGCTGCGCGACAGCCTTGAGGAGGAAAGAAGTTTGTCGCTTGAACAACTTCAGACTTTCAATTCCTTACGCGGCAATCTGGAGCGCGAAAAGCAAAAATTGTCCGAACAGCTTTTTGTACAAGAAACACGCACTGCGGAGTTGGTTAGACAAAAGGAAGAAGAAAAGCGTGTATCGTCAGAAAAAATTAATCGTTTGGAAGAAAATCTGGACATCACCAAGAAAAACAAACACAATTTAGAGCGCATTCAGCTTGAACTTACCGGACGTGTTTCAGCCCTAGAAACGCTACGCGACACTCTGAATCGCGAAACGCAAGATCTGTTGGCGCGACTACAGGCGCAGGAAGCGCGTAACACCGCAGAAAATACGCAGCGAACCGAAGAAAACAAAGCTTTGGCAGAGCAGGTTGACCGGCTCAATGAAGAGCGCAGCCTTTATCGCAACGCCATGATCGCTGCGGAACATCGGCTTGGAGCAAATTTCCCCTACCAAGCTTGGCGGACCATACTGGCTGGAGCATCGAATTGGAAAAAGGTGCTGCGGCTGCCATCGCTGCTCTGGAGCGCCTGGCGTACCTCAAAATCCTATACGCACAGTAACGCAAATATTTGGCTTAATCAGATTGATAATATATTTACCAAGCATGGAAGGGAGTATGCAGAAAATTTTGTGCGGACACATGCGACTTTTCGTTCCGATCTGGCCTCTGGCTTGACAAAACTGGCTCGCCTGCTTTTGCAAAACGATCAGGCTGTGGCGCTTTCGCTTGCCAAAGAAGCCGTGGCTATCGATCCTCGTCCGTTCCGCAGAAAATGGCTGGCGTTCATGTTCTTTGATGCAGGGCATGTCATTGCTGCACAAGACTTGCTGACATCCTTGTCTGATGATGTAAAATTTAAGTCTTCTGAGAAAAACAAGGCTGAATATATTGCCGGATGCCGACGTCTGTTGCTGGCTCCGCTTCCCCTGCCGGAACTCAAAGCCAGGCCTGCCGACGCACCCACGACTAATCGCATCCTTTACGTCGCTGCGAGTTCCTTGCCTTGGCACGTAAGCGGATACACCCTGCGCACCCATGCCTTGCTTCAAATACTGAACAAGACCGGTTTTGAGGTGCTCTGCGTGACCCGTCCCGGCTATCCACTGGATCGCCCTGATAGTCTGAGCGTTAAGGATCGCTCGGATTTGAAGGTAATTGATGGCGTTACCTATGAGACGTTGCCTGGCCCCCACCGCCGCAAGCTTGGTCTTGACCAATATTTGCTCAAGTCGGCGGAAATTTTGACCGAGAAAGCTCGATCTGAGCATGTGTCGGCGATTCATGCGGCGTCCAACTACGAAGCAGCGTTGCCTGCATTGATAGCAGCTCGTCAGTTGGGCATCCCATTCATTTATGAAGTACGTGGACTGTGGGAGTTTACAGCCGCCTCAAAGAAATCGGGCTGGGAGCAAAGCGAACATTTTGCCTTGGAACGCAATTTGGAGTCCATGACTGCGCAGCATGCGGACCGCGTGCTAACTTTAACCCAAGCCTTGGCGGACGAACTGTGTTCTCGCGGCGTCGATCGTGTAAAAATCCAGCTTGCTCCCAATGCCGTGGATGCAGAGACCTTGGTTCCCGTGCAAAGAGATGCGACTCTCGCCGCATCCTTGGGCATCAACAAGGGCGATTTTGTCATCGGCTATATCGGCTCTGTTGTCGCTTATGAAGGACTGGACGATCTCGTCGAGGCTTTGGCCATGCTTAAGCAACGCTTGTCACAAGCGAAGGTGCTCATCGTCGGCGATGGAGACGCACTGCCGGGAGTCCGCCGCTTGGTCGAGGCGAGAGGACTCACAGGCCAAGTCATCTTTGCAGGCAAAGTTGCCCCGGATCAAGTGAGAGATTACTACGCTCTGCTGAATCTTATTGCTTTGCCAAGAAAGCCGGAAACCGTCTGCCAGCTCGTTTCGCCGCTCAAACCTCTGGAGGCCATGGCTCTGGGCATTCCACTGGTGGTCTCCGATGTGGCGGCACTCAGAGAAATGGTGGTGGATGGCAAAACGGGCTTGGTCCACTTGGCTGGCAATGCAAAATCTCTTGCCGACTGCATCGAAATTTTAGCAAAAGAACCGGAATTGCAACGACAATTGGCAGAAAATGGACGCCAGGATGTGATTGCCAATCGGAGTTGGAAGCAGATAGCCTCAAATATTTCTCGTGTCTATAGTGAATTGACCAACGCAAATGTTACACCCCCCGGTGAACTTGACACACTACCTGAATCAACTGTCGACTTGACGCCCATCCCTGTCGAAGTAGGGAAAAACTCACTCGATGACCAGGGAAAGGCGCTGCTCACTAAAAAAATCACCTTTGCTCTCGCGCAAGGGATCGATGCTTTGCATGAATTTTTGAGTGCACAATGCTTCAATCAATCGAGAAAATTTTCTCACTTTTGCAATTTGTGCGCCGCGCAACTGTGTCTGGACGCCGGCGAAGAAACCGAGGCGATAAAACTGGCTGAGGGTGTTCTGCAGGAAGACAACTCCGCATCAACACTGAGAAGCGCTGCCAAGATCTTCTATAACGCCGCGCAGCTTGAGCGCGCCGAGAACTTGGCCGGCCAGTTGGATAGCGTGCTCAAGGAAGTCAAGCCGGCTGATCGCAAATTCATCGACGAGATTCGTGGGCGCGCGCAACTCGCAGCGTGGGCTTCATTGCCCGCGCAAAAGAGAACCTTGCCGGTGCAACCCAAGCGCGTGCTCAATATCCTGGCATTCAGCCTTCCGTACACGTCCGTAGGCTATGCTACGCGTTCCCACGGCTTGGCGACAGGTATCAAGAACGCAGGCTGGGACATACGGCCCTATACACGACCCGGATTCCCGTATGACTTCAAGCCCGAGCTTGAAGGCCAAACGCTTCCCGATCAAGACGACATCGATGGCATCGTCTATCGCCGCATCTTCGACTTTGACCGCAAAAGCATGGGCGAAGTTGAATACATGCGCACAGCCATCGCGCACTATGAAAAGATCATTCAGCAGGAACAGCCGGAACTCATACATGCTGCCTCCAACTATGTAACGGCCTTCCCTGCTCTTATCGCAGCCAGGCGCTTGGGCGTGCCGTTCATCTACGAGATCAGGGGCTTCTGGGAAGTAACCCGCTCGTCACGCGACGAACAATTCAAGAACACAGCCAAATACCGTTTCATGCAATTGTTTGAAGGCTTGACCGCCCGCCACGCGGATCGAGTCATTACCATCACCACGGCCATGAAAGAACAACTCATGGAGCGTGGCGTACCCGAAGACCGCATTGGCATCGCCTATAACAGTGTTGACCCTGACCGCTTCATGCCACGCCCGCCTGACCGCGAACTGGCCTCCGCGCTCGGGATACCGGCTGGCGTGCCGGTGATCGGCTACGTAGGCTCTTTCGTCGACTATGAAGGACTTGATGATCTTGTGACTGCCTGCGCCGGGTTGAAAGCGGCAGGCCGGAGTTTTCGTCTGTTGCTGGTAGGCGACGGAGCCGTCTTCACAAGCCTGAAAGAACAGGTAGAAGGCTTGGGGCTACAGGACATCACCATCATGACGGGGCGCGTGCCGCACGAAAGGGTGGAGGATTATTACTCACTGATCGACATCGCGCCTTTTCCCAGAAAACCCTGGGAGGTTTGCGAATTGGTGTCACCATTGAAACCTTATGAGGCGATGGCGCTGGAAAAAACGGTGGTGGTTTCGAGCACACGTGCTTTGCAAGAGATTGTCACGAACGGCAAAAATGGCTTAGTGTTTGCCAAAGGAAATGTTGCTGACTTGCAACAAAAACTTGATGCGCTTGCGACCGGCTCAGTGAACGGGTCTGCGCTCAGCCGACAAGCAAGGACTTGGATTTGTCAAGAGCGCAGTTGGGACGTTGCGGGGAAAGTATGCTGCGGCATCTATGACGTCGTATGCCAGAAGTGATGCTTTTTCAGGGGAACTTCATGCTACACGAAAGTCTAACGCCGCAAGGCAGTAAGGTTGTAGGCAGGGATGAAATACAGTGGCATCTGGCATCAAAATGGCCAAGATTACGCAGTATTAGATATTGGCTATGAATGAAAGGAAGATCTGTTCCATGAGCAATTTCCAGAAAAAACATACAATTACAGCAGACGGCAATATAATAGAATGCTCCTATTATCAAGCGCAGCGTGCAGACACGTCGGCATTATTTATTCACCAGCATAATTTGGCGATAACGCCGGCCAGCGTTAAAAATGATGATTATTGCGTTGCTTGCCTGATGGGCAGATCTGACATTAAACAAGCTTAGGATAATTGATGATGACAAACATAACGACACCTGACTTTGAAACGATTGAGCTCACTGTATCCGGTTGCTCCATATGCGGGGATTCATTGAAGAACGTGGAATCCGGACAGAACTGCATAGGATGTGGTAGCCGGGCGCGGCTTCGCTCACTGGTGCCACTGGTCGATGACTATCTTCGAGCAACTTTTCCGGCATTAGGTGGCACCGACCAGCAATTGCTTGCATTTGCAATGACTGGCGCGGAGCAAAAAATACTTTCACAACTATTCAAGAAGTTGAAATCTGCTTCGCTGTTCGGAAACTATTCTAAAGACCATGAATTTGGTGTTGATATACGAGATCTATCGCGCTATGCGTCGGACAGCTTTTCCGGCGTATTTGGATGCCTGATTTTTGATTATTTTATGGAGCATGAGCGTGCTTTACGTGAATGCTTTCGCGTAATTGCGCCCGGCGGGATATTTTTCACCCATATTGCACCATATCGCCTTGTTGACGGCCACATGCCTCCTACGCAAAAAGGAATCATCCAACCTAGATCTGGGTATTTTGAATATCTTCCTGAAAATGCGGATTTGTCGGACGTAAAAGTCGGACGCGATTGGTTCGTTGCGACAATGAAACAGGTTGGATTCCAGCCATCTGTCGTAAAGATCAAAGATGCCGCTCCAGAAATTATTTCTGAATGGCTCGTGGGAATTAAACCAGGCGCCTTTTTATAAGACCATGAAGCATCTTTTGTCGACATCTCAATTAAAGGCGTTCATGAAAAGCAGAATTGGCAGGAATGAGAATGGCATGTAATCGGCTCGTTGCGACAATGAAACGAATGGGACTCCTGAATTTGATAAAAAAAATCAAAACCGCAATTCTAGGAGTTTTTTCTGAACGACGCTTAAGCATTAAAGCAGAAATTTCCACTGTGTTTCAGTCTGTTGTACCTATCGGCGAAAGAGGAATTTCAGAATTAAAGTTTGAGTTAATAAAGCTGGCAAATTCATCACTACTGTTTATTGAAGATCATTCAGCATCAACTTTAGATGAAAATAGTGATGCACGAGAAATTATCGCGACCGATGGATCAGGAATGCTCCTTTACGTCTCTCATGATTTGGGAGAGTCCTGGTCCAGGATATATGAAAATGCGCAGTGGGACAGTAAGATACGAGCCGGCTTTTCACTTGCAGGTGGCAGCCGTCTGATAAGAACCTACACGGGACGGATGTATCATTTTGATGCGAGCGGGAAACTCGTCAGTAGCAGTCTAACAGGGGCTTGGCATTGGCATGGCTCACAGGGAATCGGAGAATCTGCCACGGGTGTTGTCATGTATGCGGAATACGCGCCATTGCGTGACGAGGACGGTGTGCAGCAGCTCAGCGTGTGGCGGTATCGCCCTCACGATTACGATCGAGAATGGCAGCGTGTATTGACGCTTCCAGCGGCAATCCGACCGCCCCAAGGGGAGATTCGTCATTTTCATGTTTGCCGTCCGAATCCGACGAATCCTGATCAATGGATACTGGCGTCGGGTGACAAGGGTGCTCACTGCCGATTGTGGTTTAGTGAGGATGACGGCGATACTTGGTCGGAGGCTCAGCTTCCTTCACCTATTTTCTCGAATGCGCCAGAAGGTAAGTACCCGTTCATATTGCGGTTCACGCAGTTCTCTGCATTAGATAACGACCTTATATGGGGAACGGATGACACCGCTCATGCTGGCCGCGCTGTTTTAGTCAGGATGTCCATGAATTCTGGCCAGCCTACCTTTGAACTGGAAGGATGGCTTGGAAAGAATTGTATTCGTAACATAGCCTCGTATGAAAATAGGGTATTTCTGCTTCTTTCGGAATCGAAGCACGATCCATCATCGGCCGATTGCGTCTTGTACGACGCCGCTACAAAACGAATCACTTCCTTGTTGTTACCCAATCTTACGCAATCGAAATCTTCAGTGACCGATTCGCTCGGGTCAGAGAAATTGGTGAACGGAGTCGGATTTTTCCCGGCATTGGAGGCCGTCTTAAAGGATATGAACACGCGAGGCATTTTTCGAGTAAGTATTAAGGAGTTTACACAATGATCCCTTTTGAGAAACTGACTAACAGCTCCGCTTCTGCCAGAGTTGTTTCTCAAGCTGAAAAAATCCTTGAACAAGGATGGCGCCTGAGCAATTACAAAGCAATTGATCTTGCCGGCGAAATTCCTTGGCAATTTCAAGATCACGGGCAGCGATCGCATAATTTCCATATTCAATGCCTGGATATGCTTGATCCTCTGTTCGGAGCGCATTCTCAGACTTCCGATGACAAGTATTTAAAGGCGTCGCTTCCCATCGCCCTAGACTGGATTCTGCGACATTCCGATCCGCAAGCTGATGGTATTTCGCCATTTGCCTGGTATGACATGTCCGTTGGCATGCGCGCATACCGACTGGCGTATCTGTTCCAAGCTGCGGAGCATGCTGGCCTGCTTGACGGAACAGCGCAGCAGTCCATCTGGTCGTCGCTGGAACAGCATGCTGTCTATCTTGCTAACGACAAAAATATTGCTTTTCACAATAACCACGGCTATTACCAGATCGCAGGGCAAATCGCGATGGGCCGGAGATTTTCTGACAAATCTCCAGTCATGGCCCATGCTGTGAAACAAGGAAATGTCCGCCTCAAGCGCATGCTGGAGCAGCAGTTTGCACCGGATGGCGTTCACCGTGAGCATTCTCCAGATTATCACCGCATGGTATACGAGACGCTCAAGGCACTGATCGATGCAGATCTTGTAAAAGATAAGGAGATCATCGCATTTGCGCTACGTATCGAGGAAGCCTTATCCTGGTTTGTACTGCCCAACCAGCATATCGTCAATTTTGGCGATTCCGATGATCGTTCGCTAGCCCGCCAACCCAAAGAGGCAGAAGGCAAATGGTCCACACCCGAAATGCGTTTCTGGGCGAGCGGGGGAAAGGTTGGAAAGACGTCCGAACAAGTTTTTCGCGCGTTCAGGGACGGAGGTTACTGGGTAGCAAGGAAACCGGGTCGTGACGCTCATGATCTGGGTTCATACAGCTATCTTGCGCTCAATGCAGCCTTTCATTCGCGGACACACAAGCATGCGGACGACTTGAGCTTTGTGTGGTCCGATCAAGGCGCGAACATCCTCGTGGATGCCGGACGCTATGGCTATATCGGCAAAGCGGAGCAGGGCTCGGCGCTTTGGCTAGACGGTTACTGGTATTCAGATCCCCACCGGGTGTATGTTGAATCCACGCGCGCCCATAACACCCTTGAGTTCGATGGCCTGAATTTTCCACGGAAAGGCGCTGTCCCTTATGGAAGCGCCCTTCGCAGATGGGGATCACACAATTCCGGCATGATGTTTGTCGAAACAGAATGCAAACACTTCAAATCTATTCGGCATGCCCGGGTGTTATTCTTCATGCCAGGCCAGTGGCTTGTGGTCTTTGACTGGTTTCATGACAACGCCAATACCCCGCACGCGGTCAAGCAATGGTTCCATGTTGCGCATGATCTCCAAGTGCTTGAAGATCAGGGACAATACCGCGTTTCCGTTCCCGGCGAAGGCAAAACGCTGCGTATTGCATCATTGCTCTCTTCACCTGTTGCCTCCAGGACTTATATTGGAGAAGAAAAACCAGTGATGCAAGGATGGTGGTCGGCAAAAGAACGGGATATCATCCAAAATTATGCATTCAATTTTGAATTGAAGGGCGTCGCTACAGGCGTGTTCGCAACAGTGTTCAATTTTTCCGACACACTAATTTTGGACAAAAAGTGGTCTAAAATCAATGTGTCCGGGCGCAAAGGAAAACTCCGCTGGAGTGGTGACAACAAAAAGCATCAATTGATTTTTGCGCGATCCGAAACAGGCGATCTGGTTGCCAGCTATACTCGCCGATGAATTTTCATGATGGCATGCGCTATGATTCCTTTTGAACAAATAATCAATACTCGAATTTCCGCTGGAGTTGTTGTTCGGGCAGAAGGAATCCTTGCACAAGGATGGGGCACTGCTGGTTATGGAGCAATTGATCTTGCCAAAGAAATTCCATGGCGCCTTCAGAGCCACGAGCAGCGGTCGCACAACTTTCATATTCAATGTCTGGACATGCTCGACCCTCTGCTCTTGGCGCATTCCAAGACTTCCGATGACAAGTATTTAAAGGCGTCGCTTCCCATCGCCCTGGACTGGATTCTGCGACATTCCGATCCGCAAGCTGATGGTATTTCGCCATTTGCCTGGTATGACATGTCCGTTGGTATGCGCGCATACCGACTGGCGTATCTGTTCCAAGCTGCGGAGCATGCTGGCCTGCTTGACGGAACAGCGCAGCAGTCCATCTGGTCGTCGCTGGAACAG
>Ga0209629_10004815_pt1 | contig 10081 bp, 4 predicted proteins | sample TergutCu122P5_FD_187286 | JGI IMG/M metagenome (GOLD analysis project Ga0209629, IMG submission 187286) | Cubitermes ugandensis P5 segment gut microbial communities from Kakamega Forest, Kenya - Cu122 P5 (SPAdes) (version 2) | ecosystem: Host-associated > Arthropoda: Insects > Digestive system >... | reverse complement strand
GAGTTGTTTCTAGAATATAAACGCTTACCCTCCACTCCAAAAAATAAATAAAACCGCAAATAAAAATAGAAAGAAGAAGGGTCCGTTACTTTTGTCCCTTTTACGGGTCAACGGGACGAAGAAATTTAACGATCTTGTTAAAAGCCGGATGTCTATTCACCCCAGGGTGCAGTATTAGTTGAGATAATATTCTTCAACTTGAGCCTGTACCGTTACGGTACATTACGGTGTATGTGTGGAATTATAATGTGAATAGCGCTCTTGTGTGTCCCTCTAGCTTATGTGCTGCATTATGTGTATCGAATCTGTGAATGCGATGGGGGTCGGTCACGCCGCGTGCTGAATGGAATGTTAGAACGGATAATATGCCACCTTGTATACCTTCTAAAGCCACCGTTTGGACCTTGCAGCAATGTCTTCTTCGATCCAGCATTAACTGCATTCTTACTGCAGTTCAGAATAATTCGTCACCACAACCACTACCACCCAGAATGAGTACCAGCAATATTTCCTGGGGGTAAAGGCAGCCGGTGCGTAGGGCTGACAACCTTAATACCTTCATGTACCGATTGTCGTGAAATCTGGGAGCCTCACCCTCCTGGAACCATCAGGGTCTTCCAAGCCTAAACAGGGATTGCTTTACCTTTACCACCACCACCACCAACAACAACAACAATAACAGGAACAACAACAACATCAACGACGACATCTAGTAGTACTAGTAGGAGCAGTGGTAGTAGTAGTAGTAGTAGTAGTAGTAGTAGTAGTAGTGGTAGGATTTGTTTAGTTGTAGCAATAATACTAATAATAATGGTTGTCGTTTATAGATGGTTCATAATTTTTACTTTTGAATTAATAATATTATACAATAATAATAATAATAATAATAATAATAGTGATACGGCTGAGAGACATTGCAGGGCAACAGGACATGTTAATGCAGCCCTCTGCAGTTACACACGAGACAATCGTAGATGGGAGGATGCTATTTGCGGGGACTGGGGAGAAGTAGATTTGTGACCATGTGGATGGGATGTGCATCCTTCTTCGTGTTGAACTGCTGCTGGGGCTGAAGTCTTGACATTGTCCTGGTGGTCCTCTGGCAAGGGGGTGGGTCTGTCTTTTTCGTAAGTCTCTATCCTTGTCAGCTGCTACTTACACTTTTAAATTTCTACCTGTGTGGCACATAGTTACGCGGCATTTGGATTGTGTAAACAATGTTCAGTATGAGGGATCTTCAAAAAGTTTCTGCCCTTTTTGCCCCACATATCTGTATTTAGCTTTCAGACATTACATATTTCTCAACACTGCCTTCCTGTTTCTCACTGTATTTTGCCATTCAATCTACAAGCTTTTTTAACCCTTAGGCTACCGGATTAAATTTCAGTTGCCATTTAATAACATTAAATGGCTGAGCGACTATAGTCGTCGTTGGCAGGTTAAGGGTTAAAGGCCTCGAAATAACGTATTTTCGGTTGTGTGCGAAGAAAGTCATGAACTGCCTCATGTACCTTGTCTTAATTTACGAATCGTCATCGACCTCTCACTGCCTCCTTTGGTGGTCCAAACAGATCAAAGTCAGAAGGACCCAGGTATGGATTATAGGCTGGGTGGTTGACAATTTCTAATTTCAGTGTCTGAAGTGTGGTCATTGTGTGAGTGGCAGGTTATGCTGTTGTGTCTATTGCCTGGGCACCCATCTTGCACAAATCTCGTGATTGCAAGGCTGTCATACACTACTGAATAGTCTGATCCTTACTTGTGTATGAAGGATTTCTCTCAGAGCATGCTAAGTTGCTTACTTCTAGCAATCACTGTGGCCAAACTGAGACCACAAGAAGTTACAATCAACATAGAATCCATCGCTTGTTTCTCTAAATGAACTGCTAAGAGGTGTGTTCTACAGGAGCTCTTCACTCAGATCGTTGCACATAGAGGTAAGCAGCATACCATTCGCTGTCATTCAGATTTTCCATGAGTCGGGGTTCACACTCCCCCCCCCAAGTATTGTAGCTAATATTAGTTTTTACTCACCACACTTAAAGAAGGTGCTGGAAATACTTTCCTTTGGCTCAGAGACATGCATCCTGTTTAATAAACACATTAATTACATATCAAAGCTTTGTAAGTTATGCGAGCCAGCAGGAAGTGACTAGCAACAGTTTTGGGAAAAAAATAATGACTCTATACACTTGTTACAGCTACTTGCTTATTCCTCTTGTGTGACTCTGTTTATACAGGTAGTAGATTCCCGTGCCCGTAACCTGGCTGACGGGAGCATGCAGCAGCGACAAAGGAAACAGCTGGAAGTGTTCCAAGCTCAGGTGCCTGGAGGGTCATTCCAGGTGATACGAACCCAGAGTGTGACAAGCACAAGTTCCAGTAGCAGCTCTTGGAGGGCAACCCTGCACAATGACGCAAATGTAACCTCTGATTTTGAAAACATACAGGTGTGCATTGGCTTTTATAAAATATGAAACATAATTTACTCTCTGTTAGTACAAACAGAAGAGTTCACACCATCAACACCATACCCCACCCTTGGATGCATTATTAAGCTACTTCCATCCACCTCTTGTTTTCACAACATATCCACTCCAAATCCATCTGAGTAGTGTTGTCCCATCTCCTTCTCACTCTTCTAAATTGTCCCTTTCCCCTTCTATTTCTCCAACAGAATTCTTTATATGTTTCTTTCTGTACACTGATAGATGTGTCCAGTCCATATTAACCTCCTTGATTGCAGTATGCTAACTATGTAGACTGTATAAATCGTGAAGACCCTAGTTATGTAATACATTACAAGTATGCCCATGCAGAACAGCCTGCATTACAGTTTGAGGAACAAGAGTTTGTTTTACAATATATCCTTGCAGTGATGCTATAAATAGTATTGGGTTTTCCCCAAATGGGGTTTCCTCATATCTCTGCATTTTGAGTTTTCTCTTCGTTTCCCTGTATGCAGTAGTCTTGATGTTTGTGATTATATAAAGACCATCACAAATGTTAGCATCCATTTTCAGTACAAAATGCCTATTTGGTTCTTAAAATTTAGGAAATGCTAGTAATAAAATATCAAATAACCCCATAGAAAAGAGAAGGCATACAAGTTCATTTTTACTCATAGTAAAATACACACACTCTTCAGAAGTACAAAATATGTTAAGCGACTGAAAGAGTGTCTCATTCCATGAAGATGGATGATAAGTCATAGTTACAAGTAATTTGAAGCTAGTGAGCTGAAAATGAAGCAGTTCAAGGAGGTATTCTTGCTGCACACTGACACTGGATAGTGCTTGTGGACTGGAGGTACAAAGCACAAAAGCTGTCTACTTCACTTAGTGAAAGACAACTTCATTGAGCTAGGAGTAATCTGGACAATAGCAGGAGATTGGGGAAAGCCACCCACATGGTCTCATTCTCCTCGTCTGTCACAATCAGTCATGAAAGGCAGAAATAGGGGTAACAGTGGGTGATCACGGGAAGTCAAATTTCCAAACACTGAGGTTTATGGACCTCAAGACTTTGCTGCATTAGTAACGGTTTGGCATTTCCCTGAGGATTGGATGGCTTGCAAGTGGGGCTGCCCATTTTCTGGGAACTAGTTTAGTCTGTGTTTTTCCTGAGTGGGCTTGCTCCATATTCCAGCATAGGGGTTTGTTTGTATTTTTCCTGTATTCTGGCATTGGATCTAGTTTGGTTTTACCTGAGTGAAAGGTTTTCTCTGTGGTGTGGAAACATAAGTAGTTTGTGTTTCCCTCAAGCAGTCAGTTCCTTGCATTTAAACATTTTGAGTTTTATAACCTAAGCTGAATAACTTTGGTGTACATATTTTATATTTTGCCTATCATTATTATTTACTGAGATACAGAGTATGATAGATGTACACTGAATATTATGCATATTTGACAAATTGACATCTTACCTCATTATGCCTCTTTCCAAATATTTTTTGATCATAGTTTTCCAACACTTTCATTTTATGTTTGTTCCTTAAAGCAAAGGATCATTCATAAAAACAAATGGCAACTGAGCATATCACAAAAACAAATTCTGCAACACCAGATGCAGTACATCACTTTAAAATATTTAATACTGGAAGTATTTAGGAACAAGTGACCAATGAAAGGACATTTTACAGTGAAATGAGAAAAATGACACATTTGGGACCTACTTGTTATTTTCAACTGCTTTAATCAGTTTCATTTGTTTTCTATTTTAACTATTTTTTTTAACTGTAGTAAAGTAAAAATATGATATTGTTTTTGTACATTTTTCTCTTTGCAGCTGTCTGTGAAACCACTAGATCTGAGTACTCAGAAGACAAAGGCTAGTGTAGGCCGTAGTGGGTCTATTGGAAGTCGCCGTCCACCATCCAGGCCTCGTAGTATTACAAGCAAAGTTGACACTGCCATTTCTGAAAATAAATTGGTTCCTAATGCTGAGAAAGAGGATGTGAATCAACGCCTGTCAGAAGTGTCGAGGATTTGTAAGGAAATTCATGAAGAATCAAAAAACAACATGTCAAATTCCCTTCTCTTTTCATTGCCACAATCATCTTTTGGCCTGCCAGCTCTAGGTGATAATACAGTGATTAAAACAGATAACATAAATAGAAGAGACTTTATTGATATCAACAAATATAGTTGTACCAAGTCAGACAAACAGAATTCATTTGGTGTATTTGATACCTTTTCAGACAGGGCAAAGAAATCAGATGAGACCATGCCTAATGGACATGTCCATCCCATCATAACAAGAAATAAGAGTTGTTCTAGTGAGGATCTCCAAAATAATAATCACAGTGAGCAAGATGGTGCAAGTGAAGGGCCTGAAATGTCAACAGACTTGGCTAGAACTGTAGGGATTAGGCGATCATTGCAGCTGCAAAATAGAGGAAATCATTTATATAATTCCAATGGAAACGTACGTAAATTTTACCAAGAATTACAGGAAGGAAAGGCACCAGATATTATTAAGAATAATACTACTGGCTTTGAAGCTCTGGAAAATATATTCAGATATGACAATGGCTCTGAAAAAAAAAATTCTTTGCACATTGAAAAAAATAATGAATCATGTAGCGTTAATTCAGTGACAGATAAATCAGGAAATGGATATGAACTTGCAGGGTCTGGGATATTTGATTCTGCTCAAGGTTCTTCATACAAACGTGATTCTTTCGTTACTGTAGAATCCTTGAAAGAAGTTCGAGGTCGATTGAGACACCTTAGTGTGCCTTCACCAAATGGTATTCAACACCCAGATAATACTAATTGTCAAACAAGGCATGTGGAGGATAGTGATGATGGAATTGTGGTTGAAGATTTTAGCAAGTCAATCCCAAGAACTAAGCCTGGGTTAGGAGAACAAATTCCAACATCTCACGTGAAATCATATATGTATGGCATGGAAGCAATGGCAAACTGCCGAAATAATATAAATAAACCTGCTGGTACAGGTAGCCTGGAATCAAGGACTTGTAATAGGTCTGGCAGCAGTGGTGGAAGCAGGTCTGAAGAATGGTACAACCGAAGAAAGTCATATGGTTTTGAACAAGTCCATAACCAACAGACTGATAATCATTCTGAACCAGTGACATTCCAAGAGAAAACCAGAATAGAGTCATCAACTGACAGTGGTATTTGTAGATCTTCAGAGACAGTAACCACATCATCATGGACCCCATTTAACAGGGAGAAAGCAAATGGCCAAAGTACTTGTGGAAGTTTGAAGGGAAACCACAACATTGAAATGAAACAGAATAGTAATGATGAAATAGTTACAGGGATAGAAAACAGAGGAACTGAGATTAAGTCTCTGACAGGTGGGAAGACAGTTGTGACTTTTGGCAGTGATAATGAAGGCATTAAAAGGGAACTGCATGTGAATGGTGCCAACATGATGGAAACTAGTTCTGTGACAGCATCAAATAACTGGGTAAGTGGGTGTGATAACAGGACAACTAACACTGTGACATCAAACATTAGTGTTAGGAGTTTCCGTCGCTTTTCAGAACCAGTAACTGTAACAATTCCAATTGTCCATGATGATTCATTTGATAAAATTAATGGAAGTGGCATTACTGATGCCAAGAAACTTTACATGGGACAGTTTCCTGAAGGATCAAGTCTGAGCATAGAAAATGGTTGGAGGAAGTCTGGAACATCATTAACAAGCGGAAACAATTCTTCACTGAAGAATCCTGCAGATGTATCACAAACACTTGCAGCTAGGAGAGAGCTGTTTGAGAAACACAGTGGAGGAAAAGATTTTTCTCCTGCATTCATACAAACTGACAATCTAATAAAGAGACATTCCATTGCTGTTGATGAATCTAAATATGTCAGGGAGGGTCTGAAAAATTACAATTTGTTGGACAAAAGAATGGGACACATTAATTCTGAAAACATGTTCAAAACAACTTCTATGAGCACTTCAGATATGGAAAATTGCAGTAGTTTGAATCTTTCAAATAATGAATATGCAGTACCTCTTCACAAAGAAATGGAATGTAAGATACCTACTGCAACAGAGATGTCCCAGGATGATAGTGATTGTAAACCTGCTTCATTTACTTTTGAAAACGGTGATGATAATGAATTATTTCTTCACAATCATTTGGCAGGCAAGAAACATAAGAAGGTTGAGTTCTGCAAAACTGAGATCCACTTTGCTGCTGAACCAGGACGTTTTAACATTGTTGAAACAGATGAGAAGCCTCCACCAAACAATATTAGGAGAAGAAGACGAAGTAGTAGTAGTAGTAGTAGTAGTAATTTTGCAATTTTATCTACCCCCCAGGTGCAAGATGCTAGTAAGACCAGCCTACCTGAAATTCGCTTTGGTGATTCACCCTATGAAATGAAGCTGCTTGGGGGAGCTGAGTCTAACAACACACCCTGCCAGATTGTTGTAGGTGCAGACACTTGTAATAAAATCGATTTAAACCATTCAGTCCATATTATGCCATCTTCGAGTTATGCCGCTGAATTCCAGCAGGATGATGCAGATAACACTTTCACACAGGAAAATGCTACTATGCTTCCATCAGGGAGGCAGGATACTGTGGAAATTGAAGTCCTTAGTAATGAGAAAGATGTCTGCAGTGATTCTGTAGTTTTGCAGCCAAAGCCCATGACTTCCACTTCTCCAAGACCTCGTAGCATATTAAAAAACAGTAAAAGTCCACGTTCTTTTCACTTAGGTGAGACAGATGAAGGTGTAGTGATATCAGACTTGAATGGAAAGTCTGAAATATTGAGTGAAAATTATGAGACAAAATGGGGTGTGAGACTGAAGCCCATACATAATAGACATTTGCCATTACCCTGTACATCCACATGGAAGTCAACAGTCACACTGCCTAACCTGAAGTTAGATGGTCAGAAACAACAAAATGGCTCTCCATCACCAACACTGAAGGATAAGAAGCTACAGTCCACACGCAATTATGTGGGAGTAACAGAGCCGAGCAAACCACTCAAGTCTCTTCAACCATCTCCTCAGAGAAAGTCTACTGGTGCCTTTGTGGCACCAATGTTATCAAACACCCAGTCCACTGAATCTGGTGGGGGTAGCATGGAGGTGAAAATCTTTATGGCTCCTTCATGGTCAGTTGCTGAGAGAGTACGTCAGGTGGAGGACTTGAAGCATGCTTCTCTGGAAACCAGAGGGTATTCCACCAAAGTAAACCTTGTGTCTGGGAAAACCACAGTCATAGACAGCAGATCATCTGATGAGCAGCAGAAGAAGTCCGTACTAGTTTTGTCCAAATATGAGCAAAACAATCACCAAAAATCAGATTGTCTCCACATAGATGAACAAAAAGAAAAAGCTGTACATCTCTGCGGTAAGCAATAAATATGTATCCTTTTGTTTTCAGTTGGAAATGTTCTAGTCTGAATTTGTCAACCTTGTGAATGCTAGCTAGAGTGATAAACCAATCTGAATGCAGTATGTGGAAATCAGGTCACCATGGCATCTAACAATTTCACTCTGGTGCACTGTTTTTTACAGAATACTTTTCAGTCATTCTACATTCGTATACTGTAATATACAATTCAGTTCATGGCTTATAATTCTGATCCTTAATTGCTTCATTTGATAGTAAAACCAGAGGCATTTTTTTTTTCAAACCACATTATTACCCAGCAGAAAAGTATGGAATGTTTTATATTATTTTAACTAGTAACTTAAACTCACACATACACATGTTGAATGGCACTCATACTTTATGCTTGTGCTTAAATAATTGGGTAGTACTGTGTTTTGTTCACAGTTTTATATAGTTATAGCATAACATCTCTGTGTAGACACTGTATTTTAAGTCCATTGACTAACCCAATATATTTACAGTTCTTGTAATTTCTGTCCTTCCGCCCAATTCTTGGAGGTGGTACCTCAATCTATAGAAAATATATTGAGGTCTGGTTACAGAGTGTAGAAAATTTTGAAAAAAACACGAATAACAAAAGAAATAAGATTGTCAATAGCTGTCTTAATTTAAATCTGGAATTCCAATAATGTTCAAACAACTTTGAAACTCAGAGTTAAAAAGTATTCAAGTTTCCTGATTTTGTAGCCTTTTTAAAGTTTGTTATAAAGCACAAAACACATGAAGCTTTTATACCAGGATAGTATGGTATATGGAGTCCATATACAAGATGAGCAAATACTTACATTATTTAATGTTGGACCCTATTCACTGATTAATGTGTTGCTAGTGGCACACATGTGCTATAAAATTTAAGTCATGTTCTTTAAAATTTATTTACATGGGCATATTATAATAATAAGTGCAGATTTTTTCAATATTATGACTTCTCAGCATTCTGTTGATTGTGAGCTAATAGTACAATTGCATGATTTTTTCCCTTCCCTACTTAATGAAGAATAAGTCAGACAATTAATTATAATTACACTTGAAACATCTGTGGAGTGCCTGGATTAAAAAAACGTAAATTTGTAAAAAGAATTTAATTTTATGATGCAATATTTTCCTGTATAATGAGGTTAGAAATAGTGTGTGTATGTCCTGATTTTCTCTGTATAATTAGCTATTAAATTATAGACCCTCATCAGTAGTTTGATTTAAAACTCTGTAAGTGGAAGCTTTTGTACATATCAGCTTCTCCTTGACTTTCACTCTGCTTTATATTCTCTTGAATTGTATTAGTTTAAGAATCTTGTATCTTATATCATTACACATTTCTAAGAGAGATAACATAACTGCCATTTGTTATATAGAAGATATATTTTTGTACATACTGTGACACACTTAGTACAAGAGATTTTTCTTACCAAATCAAAGGCATTACATGTCACCAAAAAACTGTGTTGTTTAACAGTTACTTCAAGCTTAGAAGTTCCCAACAGAAGTATTAAATATTGTGATGGCTTTGAAAACATTTGTCTGAATGGACAATCATAATTAACTTAATCCTTTAAGTTTCCCTGCTTCTGTCATTCTAACTTTTAGATATTACTTTCCTAGCCAACTGTTAAATAGCTGAGAGTCTTAAAATTCATAAACATAAATGAAATGCATATAATAATTTGTGATGTGTTTGAATAAATATGCTTAAAATGGAATCTCTAGTTGAATTTGGCCTGGCATTCAGAGGAGGCTGCAGTAAAGCTTTGGACTAAATCTGACACTTCTAAAATACAAAAGAAGTCTAATGTTACCATGTAAATATATGGACATAAATAAATAACTAAATGGAATTTGGAGTGGTCTTGTCCTTATTTCAAATTAACATTCAAACAAACGTTTTTTTTTGTTCTTATTAAAGAAGGCACATTCAAATAAAATTTTGGATTGACCCAACAGCTTTACAGTCCATTATTCATTCATTTATTTCACATTCCATTGATCTTATACAGATGTGGAACTAGTCATGTATACATTTAGCATAATAAATAAAGCAAGTGTACATACGTTGTGCCTTACTGTAGCGTCATAGGATAGCTACATTAACAATTAAAGTACTATGATTAAAGTAAGTATAAGTAATAATATGAATAAGGTTACTATTATAGTTAATTATGTATTCCTCCAGACTGTAAAAGAAATTAT
>Ga0209629_10004813_pt1 | contig 10082 bp, 3 predicted proteins | sample TergutCu122P5_FD_187286 | JGI IMG/M metagenome (GOLD analysis project Ga0209629, IMG submission 187286) | Cubitermes ugandensis P5 segment gut microbial communities from Kakamega Forest, Kenya - Cu122 P5 (SPAdes) (version 2) | ecosystem: Host-associated > Arthropoda: Insects > Digestive system >... | reverse complement strand
GATTTTAACGCACTGGTAACATCCAGTATTATTCAGTCAGTTGCCATGTGGGCATGGGGCGGTAGAAGGAAATGTGCGCATTAGAAACGCGAACTAACTTTTTTCCGTTTAAGAAATCGCCAAAACCTGGGTGCGTATTAAATTCGGGTGCGTATTATATTCGAGAATATACGGTATATAGGTTATAATTCAGCTACATGTTTTGGCCTAATTACAAGGTCATCTTCAGGCTGATCTTTGCGTAGGTGTAGTGTACAAATGAATATGCTTTCCATCTACGAGATCTCATATTACAAGATTGGTTAAAATAATTGTGTATGTCATATAAAAAAAACCTTGGGATTAAAATTAAAATGTGTTGATTATACAATAGGCATTAAAATGTATTAAAAACAGATGGAGTAAAATAGAGGGGGTGGTTATACAGTGGTTGGGATTCCTCCTTTTTAAAATATGATGGTGAGGTTTTTCTTGACAAAATGTCTTCTGTATGATTTCTTATTACGAGGTGGTGGAGAAGTTCCTCTTGAAAGACGAAATAGCTTTCGTATGGTCACTATTAACTTGCTGTAGAATTGGTTGTATTCAATCGGAAGTAGTTTGTAATCATATGTGTCTGTGCATTAATGTTCTTATATGAAGAGAAAGGTAGCAGGTTATCTTCGAATAGAATATCACTATGTGTCTAGATGAAGGTAAAATTCCTCTTGTAAGATAGAGTACATCTGGGGGTGAAAGTATAAAGTATGCCACCTGCTAAATACCAGTCAGAAACAGCATTACTGCTTCAGCCAACATATTCAGTCACTTGGGATCTTACAGGGCTAAAATATGAGGGTAGGAATGGATTTAATTGGCTCGTGATGGGGTCCTGTGGTGCGGTCTTGTGAACATGTTAATGTGTCCCTGGATTTCATAAAGAGTGAAAATTTTTCTACAAATTGAGAAAGTGTTGAGTTTTTCATACGAGACATATGTAACATTCAACTACCTATTGCATGAAGCATTTAAATTGGGCAAGGATCCAACATGGTCCAGAACACATTGTCTTCCTTCTTCCCTCAGTGAGTCCAACAGTTTTGGTAATCGAGAATCAAGAATCTCTGCCGCTGAAGGCCTGAATACTGGATCCCTCTGCAGCAGGTCATGGATCAGCTGCCGAAAGCCTGGTGAGTAGCCACCAGGTACAGGCTGGAAGTGGCCCTGATAACATATGGTAATGACATGGGTCAGCTTCAGTACAGAAGATGGGTTGCTGCACTAAAACACAGACAATTTAGAATCTAAGTGAACAATTCTGATATAAATGTTCTGTGAGAAGTAGACAGTTGAAAATCAATCTTCAGGAATATGAAGTTGTGTCACTTGGTTCAGGTTTCCTGATGTCCTAACAAAACCACTGTGTAAACCTCAATCTTGCACAGTTGACAGTTGTGTCTGGATTTTCAATGGGTGCATTATGGTTTTGATGGTCTTAATTTTTGGTGTGTTTTAAACACTGTTCTTTGAGACTTGTGGTTGTTTTTAATTCTTTCTGTAGCATTTTTCCTGTTATAATCTGTGGACAAGTCCTGTTCTCAGGAGCTTATCTAGACTAGTTGTTGAGTATTTCAGTGGTACCTGTGAATAGCTGGATCTAAGGGGTCCAACAGGTTAGGTGCTTCTTGCTTGAAAATGGTACTTACATGTATGACGGAGTCTCTCCATCATACATGTAAGTACCATTCTCATATACCCCCATAGCCCCCCAAACATGTCACCTGAGCTCCCCCTATATATCTCTCACACTTTATGTTCCCCCAGAGGCGAGACCAATCCTGCTAAGGTCACCTGCAGACAGCCCCACAACAGCAACCCCTAGAAGGAAGGGAGAATGACGTCCAGTTAAGACAACCCCACGATGACACTCTACACACCCCAGGGATGAGACCCCTGCATCACTGGAGTGATACTACATATCAGTCCAGCAGCTCCGACTGCCCAGTGCATAATAGATAGTTTGACAATGATTTGATGTTGAGATCTCCACATCATAACTCAGTTATGCGATTTGTATTGTGAAATCTTTATTGGTTCAAAAAACCCTGATGTTGGCCATGAATGGCTAAAACATGTTGTTTTTATATTAATTCTTTAGAATACACATCCTTTATATCATACAAATTGTGTTTTTGACTACCCTCCCACCTATCTAGTTTACCCACACAACGGGGATGACACGCCTTAAAGTTTTTTACAATTTGACTAAACTAGCAGATACATCACTATCACTACAAAAGCCGCATTCTAAGGCCACGCAATGCATTCTGCGCATTTACATTCAGTTTAGTAAAAACGTTCTGCTGTGCCTTCATCACCCATATGCTGTCTGCTTGGTTTTGTTTTTGTGCAGTAAATCACTTGCCTTGTAATTAAAGAATGGGTTTCTCAGAACATAAGGGAACTACAGCATAAATATGGCTCATCACCAATGTTCCGACCAGATATCAGATCTTAACAACTGTCAAAATTAGACTGTCATCTTCTGGATTGACAGCACATAGTTTCACAAGTGGCTGACAAAGTTTCAGAAAAAACTCTAATTCCATCTTCAACTTATATCTAGTAAGAAAGTCTAGAAATTACAAAGCTTCTTAAACTCACTGTCCCCAGTATGCTTTAAGGTGTGATGTCCACGACCAGCAATGACTTCATGACTACTAACATATTAGCTATTACATCACATTACCTTGCATTATGCTTATAGGATACATTAGTAAAAAAGAACACTTATTTTATGGAAAGTGTATGGTACGGCTGCTTATTTAAATATTTTACAATGATGTACCAACTGCAGAATTTACATAACAATTACAAGCTTAAGAAATATTAGGCCTACTCTCCTCATAAAACTGTTAGGAATGTTTACATCTACAAGGGGGTGCTGACAATTGAAAGGTTGCCATTTTTCATCCGACACGGAGGTCATTGCTGCCACAGAGACTTGGTTGGATGGAAAAACTTCTGAATTTTTTTTGAGTGGCTTGCAAAAGTTAGAGCAGTGGGCTAAGAAATGTATGAGCTTCGTGGGGGGTGTGTTGAATAAATCCCAAGTTTGGTTGCTGTAGCTTGTTTCCTTCCTGGTCAGGCTAAGGACTTATCAGCACCCCACTGTAGAAAAGGAAACACATGCCATACTTTAGCATTTTAGAGACTGGGACAGAGATGTGAGGACAATATTAAAACAAACTCTCCGGAAAAATGTATCAAGAATGTGAACTGGCTAGTACACAGTGAGTTTATGTCAGTGGTGTTAAACCAGGTTAATTTTGTTAGCTGTCAAATGAAACTACAGTCAGACACAGAGGTGTGGGGAACTGCAGGTCCAGATGGACACATTAAATAAACTACAATCAGACAGTGCCCAAACCTTCATTATCTTGTTCACCAGTGCTGGTAAGTTAGAGCCTTCAAATGTTTTCTGTAGACATGCCATTTCATACAGAATGCAGCCCAGGGCCCAGATATCTGATTTCTGGTCATACTGTTTGCCTTCACACTGAAAAATATACAGAAGTAATGTATCAGTCCATTCATTAGATAAAACCTCACATTTTTTCTTACAGCTAAGTCCAAATACACTTCAATGGATGGCAGAAATGGTGACAAAGAATTCAGTGTAGGAACCAACACAAACATGAACAACAAGAAACACTGAATTTCAAAAACACTTCACTTTCTAGTAGTAAATGCAATTACCATAATAAGAAAATGGTTCAATTAATAAAAAGATTAGGACAAAATATAAAATAAAAATACTCATAAAGCTTATATCTACAAAAAATAGAAACAATGTTAATGGACACAGTGTAAAATATTGCAATGGAACAGCATACAGAAATTGTGTTATATAATGTAGATACATGTAAGTTCACACTTTTTAAGTTTTTATGTATGACCCTAATGAAGCTCCAGAAGGACTGAGAATAAAGCTTACTTATAGTACAAACTTATAGTTGTGTTAGTTGGTGACTTAACTGGTTATTAATAAATTTTTCCAACTGATTGGATTGGTAAAACTAACCCACTAATTTGACTACAGTTACTAAACTGATAAAATCAGTTGACTAACCAAATAATTAAACTAACAAACTGAAGAGCCTAAGTGACTAAACTAACTGACTGAAATGAATGATTAAAATAATTTAGTAACCAAATACACTGACTAACCTGTGAGGAATCTGGCTGAATAAACTGACTACATCAATTACTAAACTAATCTGCTGAACCAGCAATTAATCTGTCTAAAGTGACTGGCTACACTTACTTCCTAAACTACAGATATAACTGACTAAACAAAATGATGGGACTAACTGACATAAATGATTACACTACTCTGCCTGTAACCTTGACACCAGGTGGAGGTGTCTTGTCTACACCATGCCCTGACCACTTCTGACCTGGGGGTAAGAGACCTGGTACCCATTCTTGTTCTTGTTACATGATTACGCTTCTCTCGCTGACTAAAGTAAATGAATACACCCTCCTTAATGACTCCATTCTGACTGGCCCTGGGGCCCACAAGGCCCCTTGTACAATGGGTACCAGGTCTGTTTCCCCCAGGTCAGAAGTGGTCAGGGCATGGTGTAGACAAGACACCTCCACCTGGTGTCGAGGTTACAGGCAGAGTAGTGCTCTGGGCACTCATGGCCTGTGGTAGAGTGACCTTTACATTTTACTCTAAGTGACCAAAGTGACTGGCTTCAACTACATGACAAAACCAAATGACTACACTGAATACCTGATTAAACATCAGACTATATGTCTAACAACTAAACTGACTAATCTAAGTGACTCAACTGTTTAAACTAAACTGTCTAAACTGAATGAACTAATTAAACTGACTATACTAACACACCAATTCACTGAATTTTTGGAATAAACTAAATGATTAATCCCAACTGACTAATCTATTTCAACTGACTGATGGAAATGATTAAAGGAACTACCTAAACTAAATGAAAATGACTTACTTACTCCATGGAGCAGAGTCCTTCTTAAGAAGCTAACCAGTCCTCAGCTAGTCAAATTCCCCGCATTTTATGGAACCCAAAGGTTCATTACCACATTCACAAGTGCCTGCCACCTGTCCCTATCCTGAGCCAGATCGATCCAGTCCTTGCCTCCACATCCCACTTCCTTAAGATCCATCTTAATATTATCCTCCCATCTAAGTTTGGGTCTTCCAAGTGGTCTCTTTCCCTCAGGTTTCTCCACCAAAACACGGTACAAATCCCATCTCATTCTTCTCGATTTGCATCTGAACAATATTTGGTGAGGAGTATGGATCACTAAACTCCTCATTATGTAACAATGTTTTTCTGACCATGCATCATGAATTGACTATACATTGATTACCAACTTGATGCACTGATTATTATTTATTCATAAAATACTATTCTCCTCTACATGTTTCAAGCATCAAGTGCTCATCTTCAGGAGGACATAGTTGTACACATGCAGCATAAGGTACCGTCACTCTCTATAAGAGTTCCTGGTGGCCTGTCGATACGCAGCTAGAGGCCACCAGGAACTCTTATAGAGAGTGACGGTACCTTATGCTGCATGTGTACAACTATGTCCTTCTGAAGATGAGCACTTGATGCTCGAAACATGTAGAGGAGAACAGTATTTTATGAATAAATAATAATCAGTGCATCAAGCTGGTAATCAATGTACAGTCCTCATTACGTATTTTCCCCACTCCCCTGTTACCTCATCCCTCTTAGGCCCAAATATTCTCCTCAGCACCCTATTCTCAGACACCCTCAGCCTACATTCCTCCATCTAATCAAAATTACTAAATCAACTAAAGACAACTAATATGACTGAACTAAGAAGACCATACCAACTGAATGAACTATCTGTCCATACTGACTAATATTACTATACTGACTAAACTAGGAAATCTGCCTAAACTGACTTGTCTGACTATAGTAACTGGACTAAGTGAACCAAATGAATGACTCACTTACTGGACTGACTACTCTGACACAACTGATACATACAGTCCACAGATCCTTAGTGTGTCATAAAGACAGTAGGATGTGGAACAAGTCATAAATACACAAATATACAAATTTACAGTGTAAAATATTACAAACATGTTACAAAAGCAGTATTATAAATCATCCTTACACACAAAAAACTCATCTACAGAGTAAAAGCAGTGTGTATGTACATATTTTCTTAAGGCTGCTTGAAATTTGGTCTTGTTATTCCTGAGGATTGTCACACTAGGTGGTAAACTGTTGAAAATTTTATGCCAGTACAGAAAATACTTTTTGAAAACATGATTGGTTGGCACTTGTTCTGTGAAGATAATGCTTATTCCTTATATTAATAATGTGTACAGACAAATTTGTTTGAAAAATTTCCTCATTGTCAATAATGAAGCTCATATACACTGGCATGGACCAGGTAGAAATAGACTTCTACATGAGGTTCTGGGTTGTGCACTAACCATTATTCTGATGATTTTCTTTTGAAAAGTGAAAATCTTCCCACTGTTGGAACAGTTACCCTATACTCCATACTGTATGAATGAATAACTCCATTAAACTGACAAAAATGATCAAAACATGACCAAACTGCCTGAACCAAGTCACCAATCTGTCTGAAGTATGACTAAACTGACTAAATTAAATGACACATGAGACTACACTAAATAGAATAATTAAACTGACTCAAGTAACCAACTAAACTGACTAAACAAGCTCAGTAAACAAATGACCACAGTGAACAAGCTGACTGCCCTCACTACTGACTAAAGTCACTAATCTCATGAACTGACTGAAGTAACCAAAGTGACAAAACTAATATAAGAATTTGGCAGAATTTACTAAACTGATTAAGCTAAACAAACTGTCTGAACTAACCGCATGAGGGACTAAAATAATGGACTAAGCTGACTTTATTCACTGAACTAATCAAAGTAAATTGCCTAAAAACTGACTAAATTAACAACAGTAAATGACTAAGCCAAATAACATAATTCAATAAAGTAAATGACAGAAGTGACTAACTGGCTAAATAAATTCCAACTGACCAAAGTAACTGAATAAAGTGTCTACACTAACCCATTACTCTCACTATACTAAGCTACTGAAGTAATTACTTACTACTTCATCCTTCACAAGTTCAAGTTATCTTATATGCTTGTAATATATAACTTGCTTCAGCAGCAGAAGACTACACACCACACCAATACAAAACGACTGGCAATATTATTGTTTTAACTGTCCTGATCTTGATTATTCTAGAATGTTCACAGAATGATGACAATTTTCAAACAGCACAGACGTACAATGAACTGATGTCAACGGAATCGACCAGGGTCTACTTTAAGGTCCTTTACAGGGAATGGGTAAAAAATACAAAAAGTAATTTTATTACAATACACAAAACTGAAGAATTTTTAAGTTGTAACAAATCTGAATGTACATTTATAGACTCACAATAAAGAATGGCACACAGTTTCAATGGCACCAAATGTTCAAGTAATTCAATATTCATGACATGCTCTCTAAAATTGTGCTTAATCTCTTACCATCTCTGGACTGATATAGTATGGTGTTCCTAGCACAGTCTGAGCTTGAGCTCTAGTTGTCATCACCTTGGAAATTCCAAAATCCCCAACTTTGATGGTATTGTCTTTGTTCAAAAACACATTTGCTGTCTTCAGGTCCCTTACAAAGACAGGAATAAGAATGAGAAATGAATAAAGGTGTGCGTGGGTGTGTGCAAGCAAATGCACTTCCATTTACATTCTATTAGTAACTCATTACAGAACATAACAGAGAACACTGAAACAATCACCCCCCCCTTTTTGGACTTTGTCCATCATCTAAAACTTTTTAAGTAACACGACATTTTGAAAGTTGACTCTGCTTCCGTCTTCAGGTAATGAAGCAAGCTATTCTCTGTGACCAAGAATAGCTTGATCTAAGAGGTCCATCAGGTTTGGTGCTTCATTACCTGAAGATGGAAGCAGAACTGGCTTCTGAAACATCACGCTATTTAAAAAATTTTTGATGATGGACAAAGTCAAAAAAAGCAGATCATGTCAGTAACTCATACACTATCATCCAAGCCCTACAGTGTTGAATAACAAAGAACAATTTTTATAATTACTCCCTGCTTAACCCCAGTGCCTTTTACATGACCAGAAGAGTATGACTATGGAATATATGAGGAAGAGGACATGTGATATGGTCCTTTGGCCCTTCACTGTACACTCTCTTACTAGAAACTTTAATCCTTGAGTGATCCATTTATTTTCATATTAAAACTTGACATAAACTGTTTTTAGAGGAAAGGTTCTTTTACAACAATATGTAAATATATGAGTACTAATAAAAGCATTGAAAGAAATGTTTAAGTCATCACAGGATATCTTCCCATGCTTCATTATGTAGCTGCACTTAAATTCTTCTAGACTCTTTGCTGTGAACTGTCTTTTTCTTTAATGGACAGCGGCTTTGCTTATGTGTTCTGCACAATCAGCACAATAACTCTCATAGCAGAAAGCACAGACATGTTGTGATATGCAAAATTCCAATCTGCTGAGTTCCATATAAATTTACATATACTCATATGTGAGACCACCAGTTATAAGAGCATCAGCAGATGGTACAAGCAATCTACAGAGACTGACAGTGTGGAAAGGATATGCCCTGGGTGGCCCAGACAGTCGAATTAAGATGTGGATCATGTTCAGCAGGCTTTCATATGGAGCCCCAAGGAGTCCATTTCCTGAGCAAGTGCATATTTAAAGATGCACTACTAAACAATTACATGTATAATTCTTCAGGAAAGCCTACATCTAGGACCAAGCAATTAAAGGCAGTCCAGAAACTTATGGCACATAATAAACAGCTTACACTGCAGTTTGCAACAGACATGTGAACAAAAATTTTAGAACATGACAACTCAGTTCACACTGTCTTCACAGATGAGGCAAAAGTTCACACGTCAAGACATGTCTGTCAACATAACTGTGTCCTTTGGAGTAGTAAGCTACCAAGAAAACATTAAGGAAGTGAAAGAGACACTGGCCCAAGCTTCCTTGATGAGGACATTATTACAAGCAATTCATTCCTACACTTGTTGGAGAATTATGCTCTTCCTCAGCTCAGCAGCAAACACAATCTTACAATTCTTCAACTCGATGGGGCAAATGTTCAGTTTGTTCACACTATCTGTGAGTGAACATGAATTTCCTACGTTGATGGGCAGGAAGTAAAGACCAATTATGTGGTCACCTTGTCCTCATGTTCTTATGCCTTTGCACTCTATTCTTTGGTGCTACATGAACAACACATTGTACAGCTAAATGGTGAGTACACTGAATGATCTCAAGGCATGGATCACTGCAGAAATTGCAGATGTTACAAAAAGACATGATGCAGTGAATCTGGCAAAAGGTGAACTACAGGTGGGATGTATGCAGAGCTACAGATGGTGCTCACAGTGAAGCACTCTGCATCTAACAAAAATTCCACTTCGTGTAAAAAAACTGTTTCAGTTGACAACTACACTGTAAGTACCAGCACTGTCATATACGAGGGTTGATCCAAAAGTTTCCAGACTGGTGCCGCAATCTGCACAGCAGTTGTGTTAGTGCCAAGCAGCGGTAGATGGTAGAACAAGCATGTTTAGCGAGTTCGCGTGCCAAGTTTCACGTAGGTGGGATGACGTGGGCAGATTTTACACGCGTTTATTTGGAGTCATGTATGTGACGCGTGGCGATTTTTATGATGGATCAGAGAAAGGAACAGCGAGTGTGCATTAAATTTTGTGCCAATCTTGGGAAAAGTGCTAAGGAAACCCTCGAAATGATTCAACAAGGCTTTGGGGACCAAAGCTTGAGTCGTGCTCAGGTGTTTCAATGGCATGCCCGGTTTAAGACCGGTCACACATCAGTTGACGATGACGAACGCACAGGGAGACCCACAAGTTGCACAACTCCTGAAACTGTTGCACGAATTCAAGAGCTCATTCGTCAGGATCGACGTCTGACCATTCGCGACATTGCTGAGGAG
>Ga0209629_10004812_pt1 | contig 10083 bp, 7 predicted proteins | sample TergutCu122P5_FD_187286 | JGI IMG/M metagenome (GOLD analysis project Ga0209629, IMG submission 187286) | Cubitermes ugandensis P5 segment gut microbial communities from Kakamega Forest, Kenya - Cu122 P5 (SPAdes) (version 2) | ecosystem: Host-associated > Arthropoda: Insects > Digestive system >... | reverse complement strand
AGAAAAAATTTCCCACATCACAAAGCACGATTAACCTTCAGCGGAAAGTACTGTATAGCTGGTGGCGATATAGGGGTGAACAAAAGCCCTTCCAAATTCAACACATATGCGCGACCCTGTTAGGGGACGTTCGGCTTTGAGCCTCGTTTAAATGCCTCGCTGCACGACCCTTTAAGGGGTCGTTCGGCGTCTAAAGGTTAAATATCTTCCACCACCCATAATAAGCAAATATAATAAAGTTTAAAACCTTGTTCTACCTCGTGTGCAAACATTTGTGACTAAAATTAAAATAAAAATTAAAACTATTCAGTTTCCAAATCACCAGCTTAAATAGCAAAGTTTTTATTTTAATTTTGTCTCAGCATCCAACAGCTGTATACTACAACACACAACACTGACATATCACAGGCTAATTATCAGTTCTATATAATCTGAAACAAAGTATGTATGTTTTGTGGTATCCCATACTTCAAAAATATTATTTTCACTGCGTTGCACCTTGTTCTGAGTTTTCTAGAGATGACTTGATGATGGTCAGTTGACCAAAACATATGGTCACAATAAACTATTTTAGTTTCTTTTAGTCTGAAAACACAACAGGATGTTACCTGTAAAAATAACTTTATTACTCTGACTTCATGTGTTTTTGTTATTTATTCATCTGACTAAAAAAGATGAAAAGTTTTTGAGATCTTAGAAAAACTGAAAACTAAATCAATAGACAAGCAACACTAAAAAATTGAAATAAGTACGACAAAAAGCCATATACGTGGAAGAATAAAGGTTACCATACAGAGCAAGGAGTTTGTATGTGCACACAGACCTATGCACAGATCATGGACTGTTAAAAAACAGATAAAATTAAAATAGACACTGAGAAATAAGGTGGAAGGAACTGAGAAGATGGCAAAATGCCAAGGGAAGAATTTTCAAAATAAAGATGATAAACAGCTAGCACACTAACCTGTACTCTATTAGAAAAAGATAAGAGTGAGATACAATGACAAATGCAGAAATGTTACATCTTCACACTTCTGTAACAGTGAAAACAGCTGTGGGAAAATGAATGGCCTTTAATTAACCTAGCAAAAATAACGGTCTTTGCCCCTCTATAAAGTATAAAACATAGTAATATCCTAATTTAGTACCTGAAGAAAAATACTACTTGCTAGTGTTTTAATGACGGGCAAAGGGTTAACACACTTGTACATACAAATGTATTTGAAACATTCTTGTCCTGCTGCCAAGACTGCAAAAGGATCTGAGCAAAACTAATGGAATATGAGCTGAACAATGTAAGATATACAACTAGCACACATCTGAGAACAAGAAGTAGGAATATCTGATAGATAAATTAATTAATTTGAAAGAATTTTTAATGACAAGAATATCTGAGACTCATATAGCCACAAATGGATTTCATAAGTTTCACACAGGTGCGCGCGCACGCACACACACACAGAGTTAATTTAGTACAGGATAACTCATATGCAAATGAGATGCCCAACCTGTAACAACCTTTCTCTGTTTTTCAGCACATATTACCTTCCTGGGTAGACAAATCAAAATTTCAAGGCAAATCTTTATATGCCTAAATGTTAAAGTTAACAATATAATGCTGCAAAGGTACATTAACAGTTTCCAACATTATGCTTTTGAGACTGTAATGTCATATCTCATACTTCTTAAATCCTTATAAATATGACTGGCAATATCACAGACATGGGCAGATAATCTATAAAATCACATCACAACTAGAACAGAAAATAATCATCATAGAATCTTTCAAATTCATGTGCCTCTACGTACGTTCATAGCTAGGGTGGGGCAAGTGGTGTGGCCAACCTGGGCAAAAGGGTCCAAAGGGTGGCAACATGAACATTTTAAATTTAAAAAATCTGATTTTCAGCAGTCAACAAATTTTAAATTAATGCAACAAATAAAAGGAAATTAAGAAAAATAATTGTGATTCTTTTTTAATTTCATAATTTCTGTCGGGGTGGCCATTGTGACTGCTGGTCCTGGGTATCAACAAATCTAGCTACACCACTGCCTCTACACAAATGCATATGCAAGAAGCGGCTTGTTCAACAAGATATGGATCTTAATGGTCACCAGTCTTCATAAACTTGCTTCAAAAAGCCAGGAACTGTTGGCTGACATATCTCTGTCAATCCTCTTGTACTTGCTCTTTGGACTTTTCTTTTTTGTCAAACAGCGCAGAAATCGTTTCAACCATCTGGTATCCGCAACACATGTCTGCAAACAAAATCAAGTCACAAATTTTAAAACACAGCACCAAAAGCAGAACAGTAATCTTCTATACCAGATATGTAAATGAACACAAGATCAATGCACATAAGTTATCCAACCAACTAAGTAACATACATAATGCTTTAAAATTCAAAAGTACTTTGTACAAGAACAAAAGAATAACATTCTTTGACTCCATGACTGGAAAAAGCTATTATCACATAAAGCTGAACATTCACAGAGAACCCACATTCACTGACAATCTACCAATACCAATCCCAACCACACTAAAGAAGATAAGTGGCAGCAAGCCATTTTCTGATACACCACTTACACTACCTAACACAGACCTACTGTGAAGTGATGTTGGTGTTTCAAAGGAAACTTGATACAGCACACTTTTCAATGTTCTCTTTATAGAGAAGGTGGGCTGGGATAGTGTAGTCAGTATAGCGACTCACTACGAGCTAGATGGTTCAGGGATCGAATCCAGGTGGGGATGAGATTTCCTCACCTGTTCAGACCAGCCCTGGGGCCTACCCATCCTCCTATACAACAAGTACTGAGTCTTTCCCAGGGGTAAAGTGGTCAGGGCATGGTTTCAACCACACATCCCCAACAAGCATCTAAATTTTTACTCCCCTCCTGGGCCTTCATGATCTGTTCTAGGGCGAGATTTACCTTACACACCCAATATGCACCCAGATTTGTCACAAAACTTACAAAATTTAATTCCAAACTTTTTTTTGGAACATAGAGGCAAAGATTACTTTCTCTTTGAACTTCATGACCAATTTGTTTGCTGTCCTGTTGGAAGGTATAGCTATGAAAGTTTTGAATTTTGAATGTCAAATATGTCTGACTTTATGCAATCTACCACACTCAGTGGTGGCCTGGCTGTCAGATAGCTAGTGCTATGAAAAGACTAGGCAGCAAACAAAAACTTGCATGCTTAGGGATAATGGGAGCGATGCGCACTACTCCTACTGGTGATATGGAGGCACTCACTGGCCTCCCTCCACTGGATCTGGTGAATCAAGGTGAGGCGAGGTCAGCGGCCCATCCTCTCTGGAGTCTGGGGTGTTGGTCCTACCATCACCCCAGTCGAGAACATAGTAGTATACTGATGTGGCTTCAGAGGTCAGATCCAATATTCAATATGGGAGTTGACATTACAAGACCAGCTTTTAACCTTGAACCCTAATATACAGATACTATGTTGACTAGAAAAGAATGGACCAGAGGACCTGGGATTCCTCCTGTAGTTAAAGGGCTTGTCTGGTTCAGAGATTGGTCCAGGATGATGGAGGGAACCAGGGCTATGGGCTATTGGCAATCATTGGGAAGAAGGCTCAGTATCTCTCTAGGGAAACATGCTACAGTCTCTCAGGCTGAGGTATATGCTATCTTGGATTGTGTTAATGAAATTCAAATGAACGTTAGGCCAGAGAAATATGTTAGTATTTGCTCTGACAGTCAGGCGGCTCTGAACGTTCTTCAGGCTGCCAAAAGACATAGAATTATATCTCTAACCAACACACAGTGGGACTGTATCGGGTTCCTGGACATGCTGGGGTACGAGGCAACAAAATCACCGACAGGCTCGCAATGGACGGTACTGTTCAAAAATTTGTCGGACCTGAGCCATCCTTGGGGGTCTCTAGCAAAACATAAAAAAGAAGATAGAATGTTGGGTGGATAAACAGCATTTGGTAATGTGGCATGGTACTAGTAGTATTCAGAGATGGGCTCAAAAACTGATTTCAGGTCCTAGTCCGACTACAAAGCTCTTCCTACTGCTGACTAAATACAGTACAAGAAAGCTACAAAATCACACTTCTCTATACATCAGAAGGTTTTACTTATGTATCTTAGCATACCTAGCAACCTCATGGACAGACCTATCCACTTAATTTGTCACTTGATATCCAACTCTGTTTTCCCTGCTACACTTTCTAGTCCCTTCTCATGACTACTTCAGTAATATGGTGTGTATAATCTACATTACTAACAAGACACCAATATTTCAGTCTTTTAATAACCACATTCACAACAATGAACTGCATATACGTAGGCTGATCATTTAATCCCGGGACTGATTTTTTTTCAGGGAAGCTATAATATGCAGCGAAGTGGCAACAAGGCAGGATAAGTGGCAACTCTGTGCAAGTGTACTTGCATAACTGGAAGCCGGTATCTCCCCACATTCGCTCTGTGGAAGCCTCTAAGTGAACATCTATGTGCAGTGTGTGTCACATCTCACGATGGAGGAGAAAGTTCAGCAGCATGTGTGCATCAATTTCTGCTTCCGTCTGGGGAAAACTGGTGCTGAAACATACGAAATGCTGCAAGCAGCTTTCAGAGGGTCCTGCCTAAGTTGATCAAAGACATTTGATTGGTATTCCCGTTTCAAAAATGGACGCCGATCCTTTGAAGACAACCCCCGCCCAGGCAGGCCGTCCACCTCCCACACCGAGGAGGCCGTGGCACGTGTGCGAGAAATCATTCGCGCTGACTGACGTCTATCAGAGAGTTTGCAGAGGATGTTGGAATAGAATTCGGTACGTGCCAGAAAATTCTGACTGAAGATTTGCAAATGAGACGTGTGTCAGCAAAATTTGTGCCCCGTCTCCTTACGGCAGAGCAGAAGGACGATCGCGTGTCAATTTGCACTGACCTCCGTGAGCAAGCCCAAAACGATCCGAACTTCATGTCCTCGGTAATCACTCGTGATGAAAGCTGGGTGTACAGGTATGACCCGGAAACAAAGCAAATGTCCTCCCAGTGGAAAACTGCATCATCTCCTCGACCAAAGAAAGCGCGACAGGTGAATTCCAATGTCAAGACCATGTTGATTGCGTTCTTCGACACTGACGGGCTCGTTCATCATGAGTACATCCCTAGAGGCCAGATGGTAAATAAGGAATTCTACAAAACAGTCCTGCAATGCCTCCGTGACGCTGTGCGCAGACATCACCCTGAGAAGTGGCGTTCTGGCAACTGGATCCTGCACCATGACAATGCCCCTGCTCACAGGGCTGTCACCACAAATGAATTTCTGGCAAAATACAATATTCCGTCCCTCCCACACCCTCCCTACTCCCCTGACCTTGCACCATGCGACTTCTTCTTGTTCCCGCAACTGAAGAAAACAATGAAAGGTCGCCGATTCGATGACATTGAAGAGGTGCGAGCCAACGCGAAGAGAAAAATGAGGGCTATTACAAAAAGTGACTTCCAGAGGTGCTTTCGTCAGTGGCAGGAACGCTGGAATAAGTGTATACAAGCACAAGGACACTACTTCGAAGGAGACAAGACCAACTAGCCGGTAAGTCTACTCTTTCACTCACAAAAAAATCAGTCCCAGAATTAAATGATCAGCCCTCGTACATTTTGCTGTCACTATCTCAACTGTTGTACATAAATTTACCCTGTAAATTGTATTCTTTCATCAACTATAATAATTTAATACAAACTTAACCTTTACTGGTTATTAGAAAATATTAAATTTAGTTGTTTCTTTTCTACACTTTACACAATGCTACTTCCACCACGGATGCCTTTGGATCTCCTACTTCCATGCCATTATCCCCACCTCCCACCACCCAGTTTTCTCACTTCTGCTGCTTTGGATATGAATGGCGAATTCACAGGTACTTTACAAGCTGTCTTGAACATCTGACAAATGACTGCTTGCTTGAACATTCTTCATATTTGTGCACAAAATTGAGGAAAAAAAAATGTAAAAGAATTACTTCTGGCTGAGTAATATGTAACCACGCTGTGAAACAGTGCAAGAACCATCTGCTACACCCACTAACAACCACAATACATGGGCTTGGGTGCTGCTGATAGAAGGAATAGTGAAATACAGTGCTACCAGAAAGTCATGCAATCTATGTTTGAATCTTTATTAATCGCTATAACTGAATAATTTGAAATGGATCCAGAGAAAAACATACATAACAGTGATAATACCAGTGCAGAATATGTGCAGGTCATGTGGTGTTGTGACAAACTGACACTACTGTTCCTTGAATAGTAAAAGTTTCAATGTGCCTTTTATCAAATGCAATGATTGTCCAATGACAACCTACCCAGAACCTTGTTCTGATCTAACTTTCAAGAGTGAGTTTCATGAAGCATTTCCCAATTACCCTGTGCCAGACAAATCAACAGAAACTCAGCTGGAGAAGTATCAGTGTCACAGGAAGCACGAAGAATAGCAAACATTCTGGGAAACATTTGGTGTTAAGTGATGGTAATGTGGATAATATCCATCAAATTTTGTTACTTTCTCCAAGAAAGTCAATGACAGACCTTTCCCATCAGAGCAGATCATCATATGGAAGTGTGCAAAGGCTACATACAGCACATAATGCAAATTCAACATTGCTAATGATGCACAAACTTCTGTGGTGATCACATAACTTCTCATACATTGTGACCCCTCAATCTCCAGATGTAACACCATGGGACTTCCAACACTGGGAGTTTTTGAAACAGAATATGTACTAAAATAGGTTACAACCTTTAGAAGAACTGAAAGAAAATACTCATTTGTACATTCAAGTGTCGCTGAAAAAACTGTTCACTGGTTGTATCAGACATGAGGAAAAGAGTGAACGCATGCACTCCTGAGCATGCTGTGTATTTCCAAGACTTAATAAAACACCATGTTTCTTTTCTGATTTTATGTATTTTTTTTTGACAAATATACCATTTCTCAAGAAATGACTTTTCTATCACCCTACAAAATGGGTCTCTAAATTTCCAGATCATCCAGTGCCGGATATGACAGCTCTTATTGTATAACCGTAATTAACTAAAATAAACAACTCCATGGCATACAATCAAACCTGAAAGACTGATAGTTGCTCCACTGGTCAAGACATCCTGCTTCATTTATGGAAACAAGTGATTAATTAGTGTTTATAGCAATTCACAACTCAATTACATAATCAGGCAGATGAAAATGGTCCATTCTTTCACACCCTATTTCTCTAAGATTCGCTCTGATATACATTTACTATGTAGCCCAAGTTATTGGCTGTGCCATATGGTCAACCACATGCAATAAGAAAAGAACATTCAGGTCTCCCAAGTTCACTCTCCCCTCCAGGCTTCCCAACCAAACTTTTTTAGGCATTTCCTGTTATACATGTGCTATCTTATTCCCATTTACAAGCCATGTTCCTACATAAGAGATAAAAGCAGCCATCTCTCTCACCTCTATGAATACAGCAGTTACAAGATGAGCACTTGGGAATGCAAGCAGCAACAGTCTGAAGGTAACATGCTGGCTCTTCTGTGACACAGGCATCACTTCAAAGAACTTGGCTAATGGCTCCACAGGGTACACTAGCAGCACTGCAGTGAATGCAGTAAACAGGAGCAGAGTGAACAGCAACAGCACTGATTATGAAAAAGAGACATATAAAACTGAATAATTTAAATCTTACATGGTGTATTTAAGAGACACGACGGAGTGCCATCATTAATAGCAAAAGGTAAAGCTGTTTTTGGCCTTACAGACCACAGAATATGTGCATAAAGGCAGAATGATGAAATCCCAGCTGTGGTTAAAGATGGAGGTGAATGGCCAGCTGCACGCTGTATCAATTGTGCATTCAGGAGAAGAGACCCCAGCTCCCACCAGACAGAAAATCAGATAGGCCCTCAAGCCATTCTGCTAGTGGCAAAGATGACAAAAACCTGGACAACTTTGCTGGGATTTGAATACCACTCTTGTAGTTCCTAATCAGTTGCTTTTACTGAGTAAGTGATCGGGGCTCCATAAATGTATTTTCAACATATCAACATATGGTTCATTAGTCATCATTGTGAACCACATTACTTTACTTATTTAAAACAGTATTTTCATTCTCCTAAAGCTTATCCCATTAACTGCTGCATTTCCTAACCCTTTCACCTCCAAATTTATGCACTGATATACCCTCCCACCAAGTTTCGTCAATATTTCATGCCTTATTATTTTCCTTGTTAGTTTCTAAATTTGCCAGGAGAAAATTTATTACATCTTCAATTCAAACTCAGGCATGATAATTCAAATGTTCAAACAACAAAAAGGTGTTACGAAACAAAATGGCAGATTGGATATAAGTATACTTGGCATTCAGCCAGTGGACACACCAGATGGACGATGGACAAAAGTATACGTGGTGCTACCCAAATTTTCCTTGAATTTGAATATACCGCGCAAACCGTTAGCGCTATGAACTTGCGCCGCTAGGTGCCTCTTTTTGTACCTTTCAACCAACAGTGTGGCAACTGGCGTCTTTATAAGTGCACGTGTTTCCTAGTTTTGGCTGTTTTCTTTACACCATTTTCACGAGTGTCTGCGAATATCGAAATGGCAGGAGTTAAGGAGCAAAGAACTTGCATTAAATTTTGCTTCAAGCTCAACAAAACTGGAGCTGAGACCCACCGAATGCTAAAGGAGGCCTTTGGTGAGCAAGCTTTAAACCAAGCAAGAACATTTGAGTGGTTTAAGCATTTCAAAGATGGCTGGGAATCTGTGGAAGATGACAAACATTCTGGTCGACCGTCCACATGCACAACTCTGGAAATGATTGCAAAAGTGCATGAAGTTATCCTAGAAGATAGAAGACAGACTATCCACAATGTTTGTAATCGCGTTGGACTGTCATATGGGTCATGTCAACGCATTCTAGTGGATGAACTGAACATGAGAGGAATTGCAGCAAAGTTTGTTCCTTGTCTCTTGAACAATGACCAGCGAGACCATCGGGTTCAGGTGTGCACCGAGCTGCAAGAAGCAGTTAGACATGATCCTAACTTCCAGTCCAGGGTCATAACTGGTGATGAATCATGGGTGTATGATTATGACCCGGAAACAAAGCAGCAGTCTACACAATGGAAGACGCCATCCTCTCCGCGACTGAAAAAAGCACGCCAAGTTCGCAGCAACATCAAGTCAATGCAGATCATTTTTTTGGACATTCGAGGAATTGTGCATAAGGAGTTTGTACCACCTGGTCAGACTGTCAATGGGAAGTTTTACTGCGAGGTTTTGAGACGACTGAGGAAAAATGTGAGGCGCAAACGGCCTGAGATGTGGAAGAATGGAAATTGGTTGTTGCACCATGACAATGCGCCTGCACACACCTCGCTCGTTGTGAGGGAATTCCTCACAAAAAATAACGTGACCACTGTTCCCCACCCTGCCTACTCACCTGACCTGGCCCCCTGCGATTTCTACATGTTTCCTAAAATGAAACTCCGGTTGAAAGGGCGACGTTTCGCCTCCACTGAAAGAGGTCCAAGCAGAATCGCAACAGATACTAAACATGCCAATTCCGGCAGACTTCAATAAGTGCTTCCAAAAGTGGCAAAATCGCTGGGATCGTTGTATACAAGCCCAAGGCGACTACTTCGAAGGTGACGGTGGAAATTAGGACTTAAAGTAAGTATTCATGTTATTATGAGCAAATTCTCGGAAATTTTGGGTAGCACCACATATCTGGAGTTGGTCTAGTGGACACAGTAGACACAGGTAAGCATATATGGGGTTGGTCCAATGGACACGCTAGATAGACACGAGTATATTCACAGCTGCTGCAGTGGGCACACAGAATGGATATGAGTATAGTATGGGTTTGTCCAGTCGACACATCAGACAAAGACATAGATATATTCAAGGCTGGTCCAGTGGACACTAAAAATAGATGAGTATAAAGGTAAAGCAGTCTCATTACAGGCCTGGAGTGGCCCAGAGGGTTCCAGGAAGTTAAGGTTCCCAGATTTCATGACAACGGCATAGGATGGTGGTAAGGTTGTCAGCCTAAC
>Ga0209629_10004811_pt1 | contig 10083 bp, 3 predicted proteins | sample TergutCu122P5_FD_187286 | JGI IMG/M metagenome (GOLD analysis project Ga0209629, IMG submission 187286) | Cubitermes ugandensis P5 segment gut microbial communities from Kakamega Forest, Kenya - Cu122 P5 (SPAdes) (version 2) | ecosystem: Host-associated > Arthropoda: Insects > Digestive system >... | reverse complement strand
TGTTTGTTTTGTGTCGTTCTGTGTATTGTTTGTGTGTAAATGTGTACTGTACTACTGCCACCGGGTGACAACCAAATTGCAGTTAATAAATATATCATACCATATCAAAACTTTTCTTCGAAGTGTATGTAACCATCTACCAAACTACACGATGTCATGATCCAGAATACTGCACTGTAACAATTGACTGGCCGGAGAATCTGATATCTCAATTATGTGGCGTCCATTGAAAAATTGCAAAATCATTACGAAAGCAATATTTGGAAATGTACTGATTGTTGTGACTGTAGTCTATTTAATGTACCATCCTATGATTAGCCTGCATGAATCAAGGAAAACCACGAAAGGCATGTTCGGTCTGCCCATCGCAATTCGAAAGGGGGGCCCTGGGAGAAGCATGAACTAGTACAACATTCAGACCTATATCTGATTAGTTCATGATATAGTCCGATGTCGAGTTATCACGTCTACAGGATATGGAACTGTGTGCGTCATTGCAGCATGCATGTACATTATCGACCGTCTGAATATTTATTGTGTATTGGTGTATGACCTTGTGTCATTATTACTTAAGGCAACATTTAAAGTTCAGTGTACTCAAAAGGATATCCTGCGATTTGTGTGCTGTTTTTTATGTTATTCAGCTTCATAAATGAGGCCACATTGAGGAAAAATGGAGTTGGGAATGAGACAGAAATGTTTAAATGTTTATAAATGACGCACCCACTCAGCTTGCTGACTATCATGCCTTTCTTTTACGTCCACTGCTGATTCTTCCCACCATTGAAGTCGTAAATAATAACTGGTGTTCCAATGTCCTTACTACCTCCTCTAACGTCCAGATATTTTCCGGAATGCACACTCTGAATGTAGAAAGACATTTCGTCTTCTCCTGAAATGAAATGCAATAGGATTATTTTAACAGAAGTGAAGTAAAACCATTGTCCTTCTTTCCATTGTTACAGAACCATTTCATTTGTGGCAGTTACAATACCGTGTTGTTTTCGCGACTTTTACGTTAGGAAAAACGTTATATTTTCTCAGCATATATGTATTCGTTTCTCTGCGTGAATGTGAGCCAAAATCGGTTATTATGGACGGGAGAAATAACTTGTGAATATCTGATGGTGAATGACGGGTAAGGTAGTTCAACATAAGAACGTTGAAATAAGAGAGTAACGGAGGTTCTCGCAAAATGAAGACCCTCATGACTCAGAACTCTAAAACAGTTCTAGCTGACTGTATCACCGGTTTAGAGATTTAGAAAACCTGCAATTTATCCGAATGTTGTGTAATTGTGCCTTTTTGAGATTTCAGAATAAAGATTTATTGTTGTCCTAAGATATACTAATTAATTTGTCTTTGTAACGGTGATGCTTTATGTTGTCTTTCAGACAGAATTTTTTTTTGAGGATCATGCAGATGTACTTCGTTCTTCGAAGTTTTAAACTGGTCAAGAATTTTAGATCAATAAATCCATTAACCAAACGTTTTTACTCTAAACCGCTACTCGTTGTGTTCGTATTTTCCTCCAGCACTTCATCAACCTAATAATGATTTACAAGGGTCACATTAATCTCATTACATAATTTTCTGTATGGAACAATAATGTCTTCTTTCTTAGTTCCTAATAATCTAACGAGGAGCCTATACTCATCTACCCTGAATATTTGTCCTTTCCTTAAACACTGTTAAAGTGAGGATCGAAGTATTCCCCATATGAAACGAGGGAAAAGGGCCATTTCTTAATATTAATACTAACAGTAGGTACATGTAGCTACCGCTGTGCTTTGCCACATTTTAGAAGGTTTGTTTGGCTACATATAACTTTACCCTAGTGAAGACAAAAAAATGCAATAAACACTAACATAACATTGGGCTACGTATGAGTGTACCCGAGTGACGACAAATGAACAGTATAATAACCAATCATGTGACACTGTGCTACGTATGAGTGTACCTTAGTGACGACACATAACAGCATAATATCCATTCTTATGACACTGGTCTACATATGAGTGTAACTTAGTGACGACAAACGAACAGCATAATTACCTCTCATATAACACTGGACAACAATTAAGTTTACCCTGGTGACGAAACATGAACAGCAAAATAACCACTCACATAACATTGGCCCACCAGAAGTTCGTTCCTGTGGTTCAGCTTACTCAAACGAGAGATTTCGCTCTGCAATTCGCCGCACTTATCAGAAACTGCATTTATTTGCCTCAGTAAGAAAAGCACAAGCAACAGCGGCAACCAGAATCCAACGGGAACCATTGGTGGTAATCTGAAAACAGACCTGGTTAGGTGAAAATGTGACACCGTGTAGTGTGTTATGAATTTACCAACGTTATACTGACACGTGGACTATTACACAAGATAGGACTTTTAGTCTTGAACTTCCCTTGTTTGTTCTGTGTATTTCGTTTCACTATTTATCAGTTTAACATGAGGGTGTATAGCGATCAATGCTGTCACGCCCCGAAATCCGCATGCAGTTATCTTCATCAAACAGGAAACTGAAGAAACCTTTCGCACATCTTGTTCTTTAACATGCTGCAAAATTATTGCCTCAACAGCAGTTTCTTTTTTCTGAAGATTCGTTTACGTACAACGTATAAGGACTTATAACTGAGTGCTGTTAATGTCGCTTAAGTCTTAGAAATTCTGGCGTCTGACCAGTTTACAGGCGCGTTTGCACATTAGCGTAAAGCAATTACAAGTATCGTGCTGTCTGTCTGCCTGTCTGTATACATAGCTGTCCGTTCTTTCGCATGGAACAACTCACTTACACTACACAAATTTTCGTAAAATTTTATACTATTGAATTTTAGGGAAATCCTTCTTGAAGTTTATTCATAGTCGGATAATTATCAGGAACTTTATTAAAGACATTTTTACGTTGATGATAATGTTTTACTGAATTTTTTCGGAACTATAAAGGTTAAAATAAAAAGGTTACAATCAAAATAAATCCTTCAAGTCAAATGCCTTTTTCCGAAGATCGCAGTATTTACGAGATAATTACAAAAAATACAGCAGAGCTAGAGAACCATAGACATTAAAAAATATGGGTAATTAATTTTCGCTATTCATGCTGGGTTCTTACACGTTCTTAAGTTGTTAGTATTTAATTCTTATTGACTAGGAACGGAAGCAACTTTGAAGTTAAGATGCATTTTGCATGAAGGATAATTACGACAAAAATATAATCATAGTATTTAATTCTCACTGCTCTATAGTTTGTTATAATTACAAAATAATAGGTCATCACGTAAATTTGATATTGCTTGCCCTTATAATCACCGACGTAGACTGCATGTGGAGACGTCACGTTCCCCTGCAGTTTCCAATTTTTATTGCTTTAATACATGACACGTGTTTCAGGGAATAAAAATAAGCGTTTATGATATTTCATAATTGCGGCTTATATCTATGAATATGAAATTTGTTATGTATATAGTTTGTAAACATACCATTAAAATGTGTTCTAAATGTTGTTTGTAAGACGTAAATTACAAACCCTTTTATCGGGGTGAAATTTTGAATTCATGTAAGACCGGCCTATTTATCAAAAATAGAATAAGGGATGACATATAATAAGTTTTTGAAATAAATATTACAGCGAACCCTAGTAAATGTTAATGGCATACGTACAAAGTCGATTAAATGTTACGACCATCTGACGAGAGTCTAGTAAGCAAAAATGGGAATATAGTTCAGTGTTACGTTAGAGAACTACGTGCATTACCTATAACCTGACTGATTTTTTAGGGAATGAAAATTTACGTTGTTGGGTTGTCCGGTGGCATAAGTTTCGTTATATCCTTTTTGCATATCGATCTACTTGTTCAAAGTATAAACGTTTGTAGTCGCAGACAGCCTACATTTTTTTTATAGAAAGAAAAATTGGCTAAACACAACTTCAGATAATCATTCTTTTGTTGAATGTCATAAGTTGCCTGGCGTTTGAAAATACAGGCTGGGAAGTCCATTGCTGTGGGTGGTAACAGTGTAAGTACGAGTATATCGTCCCCCAACACCTTAGATTGTAAATTACGCATTCTTTATAATCGGAATACACCAGAATCGAATTTCAGTTTTGACACTGCTTTATCATGACCCTGCTCCATAGAGTGAGTAAGTAAGTAAGTAAGTATGTATGTAAGTAAGTAAGTAAGTAAGTAAGTAAGTAAGTAAGTAAGTAAGTAAGTAAGCAAGGAGTTCGGAGTAACGTCAAAGAGAAGATGTAAATTTTATTGTTTCACCGTGCATTTTATTTCACTGATCCTCTTATACCAACTAATGCCACTATTTATACAATAATATTAGTCTAAAATGTTAATATTAAAACACTTAAAAGCACTCCAGCATCTTTCGATCATTCTTCAGATCATCATCAGGGATTCGTAAGTTCCCTGTTAAAGTCACTGAATTTAAAATTTAAAAATGTAAAAATTAAATGTGTTGATGCGGCAGCATAACGCTTGGTGTAAGTGCGTAACGTTCTGTGTGGCGAGGTATATTGGAGTCCAACTTACCTCGCTTACGCACTTACACCAAGCGTTATGCTGCCGCATCACCACATTTAACTTTTACATTTTTACATTTCAAATTCAGTGACTTTAACAAGGAAATTACGGACTCCCTGATGATGATCTGAATAATGATTGAAACATGTTAGAGTGCTTTTAAGTGTTTTAATATTAACATTTTAGACTAATATTATTGTATAAAGAGGTGCATTAGTTGGTATAAGAGAATCAGAGGATGTTGTATTCAAATACGTAACGTGTGTGAATAACTGTTTTTCGTTTTTGATGTATTAGGTAACATACCTGTAAAGTACATTATTGGGCATATGTTAGGATGATTTCAGCAGTAACATCCTTTAGCTCTTAGGCAAATGAAAACATAAATATATTTCCAGTTTCATGATAAATTATTAAATAATTATGACACAGTTTGCAAGGACGCTTGCAATACCTTAAATATCAATTTTGAAAATAACTTAAAGAATAAATGGTGCTAAAAATATGTGAAATTAAAGAAACTTGCAGTTGTAGCAAAGTCTGCACTTTTGTTACCCAGCACGATGCCCATGTGTCCACTTCACACAAGTCTTACACTAGATCATGTTCTCTTCGAAATCCTTCCACATTTTGAATGGAACCAACGATCATTGGGAAAATTAGATAGCGCCTTTTCACTCACTTATGGCACTTTTGTCTTAAACTCCAGTGCGCCTGTAAGAATCTATTTTGCTCTCAGTCTTCCTCAATTGCACATCTAAAAAAAAGTAGTCAACTCAGTAGCCCTTTTAAACATTTTGGCTCTGTAGCTGTCTTGTACCTTGAACAACCCCAGCACAGTAACTGTTCGCTATATATTCTACACCAAAAAATCTCAAGCAATTCTTCTACGTGCAAGAAACCAATGCATTCAGCAATCGTTTTATACAATTTTTTGTACTCCCTGATGATGGCCAATAAAGTCCGAAACATTTAGGATTTAGTGGCTTTTATTATATTAATGTACTTGTTATACAATTGTGTGCATTCATTTGCTTAAATTATAGTAATGTAATTGTAATGCAGCAGCGGCTGTAGCTTTTAGGTAATGAACAAGCATTGGCCACATATGCCTGAGTGACACATCGACCAGGATTGATTCGCGACGCTTCTCGATTTCTTCTTAGGTGTATGGATTCAAGGGTATAAATAATTCCACATCCAATGCTTACAGACGGTGAGAAGTGTGATCCGACAACGAAAAATTTATGTCGTGTCACCTGCAAACAGAATATTTTGGTGTGCTCAACAATGAAGAAGAATCTGATGCTGATCACTGGATTTCACATTTTGCAGAAAATGTTTCAACCACTTCACTATCAATTTTTGTAGACAGAACTGCTGTCTGAGTTGAACGCACAAAAATTTCCTGGCGGCGTCCTTATTTTTAAATGTTCGCATCTTCTTGTTGCGTGTAACAACGTAGGATGTGCATAGCAGCCAGCAGCGCTGAAGCATCAGACAGCTTCTGTATTGGTTCGTCTCTTTCCACTTTAAGTCGAACAAATCCTAAATGTTCCCTTTCTCCCTTTTCTCTCCCTATAATATTGTTAATCCAGTGTCATCTACGTCATGCACATACATTCTAATAGCATTACGTTTAAAGTCAATAATTATTTCAAGCAAATTGAACGAGTCACTTTCTATGTCCCTACGCAAATATGCTGCCGTAGTCATTATTTAGCACGTGGCTGCCTCAAACTTAGTTGTGGGTGTCGCCTGGTGAAGCCATAGTAACATTTCCTTCCAGCGATTTCTGTCTTTATTGAGTCTGTGGGAAAAAATATTTAATCTAACAACTTTAAATGCCAGGCTTCTTGAAACACTCATAGTTGCACAAAATATGTATTATTGCAATTTTAAATCATGATTAACCAATTTCCCTTCGTCAACCATTTAATTTTTTCTACTGCAAAATAATTTTTCCTTTCTAAATATTCCTTCACCCTATTTGTTCGAACAGGATGTTTAAACTACGGTGCATTTCAACCAACATCATTGTTTCGAACGACTTTAAAAGCTCGCTCTCTGCATATTTTCAGGCTCCCATTTTCCGTGTTTAACAAATTTTGTATGTAACCGATTTTTTGTGTAACAGAATATGGAAATTAGTTTTTCAGAGGGCTGGCATGACTACAAGAATATCACTTTAAACTTCGTGATAGTTACACATAATTACGGAATAATATGTAAACACAGGCCTAGAAACATAACAATTTAAACTACAGCCCGAGGTTTTCCTACAAATACTGGCGATCTGAAAAAAAATGTCTGGTTCCATGAATTGTCCAACAGACAATTTGCAGAGCCCTGTGGAGTCGTAGATAGCAAATCCGTCACTTTCTCTTTGGCGAACCTCTGGTCTGCCATATAAATTAAAAAGCCAAGAGAACCGGTACAGTTTATCCTACAGGAGAGAACACACTTAATTCAGTATACGCTAATTTCTTACTTTCTGTGATGATAAATAAACGTAGAAACGTAAGGTAAATAATTAAGAACAGAAACGTAAAACAGTTTCGTAGCCATTTTCTCCGTGACCGTATTAAGTACAAGCTTATCTGAACAAGACGACACGTTAGTAGTTGCTTCTCCCGCAACCCTAAGAGCGCATGCGCTGCCAACATCATTTGCATCGGTGGTCCATCCGTTGCCTCGGTTCAATAGTGTCAAACTAATAATCATATATACGTTTTGCAGCTACCTGAAGAAAGCAAAATTACTCAAACATATTATGGTCCGATTTCGCCGTTCTTTATTAAACGTGTTGTTAAGAATCCTCCAAAAGTCTTTGGAAATATTTGATAAAATGGTAACTTGCTAAAAGTTACGAAACAGCATCTCAGAATTGTAAGCCATTTACTCTCAGATATGTGCATCCTTTGAAATACAAGAGTCCAGTCCCTAGCAACACAACGGAAACAGGATAAACATATATACGGTTAGTTAATCGTTTATTGTTTCATTTTACTGTGGATGAAATAAAGACAATCCATTATTACGATACGGAGGAAGAGAGTGGTTCTTTGAGCTAGAAGTTACGGTAGAAGCTGGCAAGTCCTAATTTTATGTTTTGTTGACCGTGCATCCCTGCATAATCTTCTAATAAACCAACTTGTTGCACAATTTTTCTTAGTACGTTTATTTCTTAGTATATTTATCAATCTCTACATGTTTCGGGCGACTATGTGCCCATCATCAAGAGAAACAACTGTATTTATGCGACCCTTGGCACTTGTTATTCTGTATGGATGACTGTCCGGTATGCAGAGTGAAATGAAAATATGCTAAGAAATAAATACACTAAGGAAAATTGTGCACCAAGTTGGCTTCATTTACGAGACTCGCGTGGGCCGGGTAGCGTAGTCAGTATAGCGACTGCCTACGGGCTGGGCGGTCCGGGATTTAATCCCGGTGGGGGGCGAGATCTTCCGCACCTGTCCAGACCGGCCCTGAGGCCCACACAGCCTCCTGTACAATAGATTCCGGGTTTTTTCTCGGGGGTATGATGCGGCCGGGGCGTGAAGCTGACCCCTCACCCCCTTCTAGTGCCGAGGTCAAAGATAGAGTAGAGCTATACCTCTACTCTCCCTAAGGGACTTCGTGGCCTAAGAAAGTGTGAAACCTACCTACAAGACTCGCAATTCCTGTTTGGCTGATGCTGGCGATTACTAAGAAGAGCTGAAAGTGAACACAGATAATGGCATGAAAATCTGAACTTGTTGCAACTTTTACAATATGGAGAGGAAGCAGAAGGCGTTAAACATCTTTTGCCCCTCCCCCCTTTTTCACCCCTGCAGTTGTGGACATATGGATGGAATAAAACTGCAGTGCGAACGGTCTCTTTCTCACCCCTGATTTAAGACATAAACGACAGTGGAAAACTTATTGGCTATTACTTGAAGTGTTGAAACGTGTGTTCACACGTGTTGGTTGTTACATTCCTTATGACCATGCATTTATTCTCAGATAGAAGAAATATATTTTAAAGCGCTGTGTCCAGTGTAACTTTATTTGTCACAAAATATTTGAACATATATTACGGACACTTACCGTTCCACGTGCCGTAGTTTCCATTTATTTTGAATGTTCTTCATACTCCAGTTTTCCGCGAAGGTACAGGAAGTTGCAGTTATAAGAATAATAAAATTCCAAATGCTATTATAAAATCGAACGTCATAAAAGTAGAGTTTACTTAACAAAGGAATATAGTGCAGTAAAGAAAATGTAACATGCGAGGAGAGAACAATTCAACTTCCTTACTTTTCTCACTTATTCATCCAACCGTACTTTTGAGGGGCTGAGGAAAATTGATGTGGACTAGCAACGGGACAAATAAGAAACTATAAATTACAGTTTCCTTTTTTTTAATACTTCAAAATAACCAATAAACTTTATTTTAGTTTTAAATGTGTAATATTTGTTGTTGTGTGCTCAGTGAGGAAAGGAATAAGGAAGGGTCAATGGTCTCAGGATACCTTCTTTGTTGGTACCTCACTTCATCCGGAGGACACAGTAGACTTGCTCACTTCCCCATTGGAAGGGTGAAGAGCTGTATGTCCTTAGAATCATGACCTTTTTTAAGAATATAAAATGTCACACTGAATCAATATACTCAGAATTAAGTAATGACAAATAACAAAGTAAACGTTAAAGTTATTAAGGGTAAGTTTTGATTAATGGTGTCTATCAGGGTTTTAACAGTGTTAGTGACTCATTCTTGGACGGGCACTATCCGGAACTTCTGGCTTTGACGACCTTCTTTACTGGCAGCAACGAGAGGAGCACAATCTTCCGTTGAGCAGTCCTTCACACTCAGCACTGAGCCCAATCCGCTCCTGATCGTAAAGTCGTCGTCGAAGTGCCACTTCTGGTTAGCTCCTCCGTTATCAGACCACACGACTATGTCTCCAGATTCTTTGCCTCCCGAAATATCTAGAACATGTCTGAAAGTGGAAAATTCGGTTGTAAATTTCTCTGAAAATCTCAGGCAGCTTTGCACAATAAAAATTAACTTTCCAAAATACCAACTTAATGCACAATTCTTTTATTCTTCAACAATATACATGATACACTACGCTCCTCAACGTGTTTCGAGCAGCACGCTGCTCATCATCAGGAGGACCAATTGTATCACCACAGCCTCTGGTATCGTCACCCTGAAAATAGGTGAAAGATCATATATTAATAAAATGAGATCTGCTGTATTATTAAAACAATATTGAGGTAAAACAATCTGAAGTAAAATTTCTGTGATTAGTGAAGTGAGTCCTACTGAACTTGTTAAATGCAGCCGTGAAAACATTTATAACAGACCCGACACAGGAAACAGCTAGACATTTTACAATATTTTATGACAAGGCAAATGTTTTCACGGCTGCATTTAACCCTTAGGCTACTAATGTCGTATATATATGGAGCTCCTAGTAAAGCCAGAAATGCTAACGTCGTATATATATGGACCTACGTTTGGCAACGCTGAAACAGTCTCTTTCTATTTGCTGCA
>Ga0209629_10004810_pt1 | contig 10084 bp, 11 predicted proteins | sample TergutCu122P5_FD_187286 | JGI IMG/M metagenome (GOLD analysis project Ga0209629, IMG submission 187286) | Cubitermes ugandensis P5 segment gut microbial communities from Kakamega Forest, Kenya - Cu122 P5 (SPAdes) (version 2) | ecosystem: Host-associated > Arthropoda: Insects > Digestive system... | reverse complement strand
ATGTAGGAAGTTTCAAAAGTAATACAGGAATAAGTATCAATGCCGCAGGAATGCGGATTTGCTTATTTGTATTACGGGTATTTCCTACAACCTCAGCAGCGGATAATGTAAGTCCGCTTTTTTATTTTGTAAGATTTTGAAATTTAATTATTTAGATAGAGGTTGCGCCCGACACGTATCAGGGATAAAAGAATGGAATGTCCAATAAGCGGTATGCACAAGCAGACAACGATACAAAAAATTGAACCTGAAATTTTTTTCACCCATTTAGGTGATTGACAGGGGGGGAAAAGGGATGTAATTTTGCAGCCGGAAAGTTTTTTTTAAATTAATATAAACCGCCCCGAAAGGGGCAAAAAAGAAAAGGATATGAAAAAGAAAATGTTGATTGCCGTAGCGGCAAGTGTGATGATGAGTTTGGTGTCTTTCTCAATGGCGGCTCAGGACGCAAAAAAAGATGCGCAGGGACATAAAACCATACCTGTAAAAGTCAAATACATGGATAATGGGAAAATAGTTTCTAATGCAACAGTTTATCTATTGTATCAGGAACCGGGAAAGCCTGAATTGGTTGAAAAAACGGCCAATACAGGGACAGGTCAAGTTGTGAGTTTTGCTGTGCCTTTAGATAAGGAAGGCGCCTCGTATCCATTTGTGGTTCTATACACAAAAGAGGAAGCAAACAAGGCAAAGGAACTGGTAAAAACATCAAGCATACGTGCATTGCGGACGCCGGCGGGTGAAAACTGCGCAGATTTCGAACTAACCGTAACTAAAGGCGGGGGCACGAGTAATGATGGATGCGCCATACAAATGTGGTCTATGGGGAAAAAGTAAAAAATAAGTACGAACCGCTTCGAAAGGGGCATAAAACAAAAAGAATATGAAAAAAAGTCATTATGTAAAGGCAGGTATTAATTTGACTGCCGGTGTTTTATTAATTTTTGGCAGTATTATCATGGCATTGCGGTTTCAGTTAATACCACAGTGTATTATAATGGTATTAGTCGGCGTTTTTTTCATTGTTATTGGAGGCTTTACAGCCAAAATACCACTGGAAGTAGACAAAGAAGATTGGAAAGCTTTACTCATAGCCAATCAGATACTTTTTGTGATACTGTGTGTCTTTTTTGTAATTGGAATTATAGGCAATATTGCAATTACATAATATTGTCAGGTCGAGTCGAGCGGAATTTGTAATCCCCCGCTCAGCATAACGTCCCGTTGCGTTGAAGGTAAAACAGGTATCTACGCTTGCAAAACGTAAAAACAGGAGCAATGTTTAAGAAAACGTAACGAGGACGGTATGCTGAGCGAGGTTGAACGAAAATGAATGATAACGTAAATTGAGACTTAAAACATTTTCACCCATTTAGGTGATTGACAAGGGTGGAAAAGGGATGTAATTTTGCAGCCGGAAAGTTTTTAAAATTAATATGAACCGCCTCGCAAGGGGCATAAAAAGTAAAACAATGAACAAATTAGTGATTCAAAAATCGGCAAAACGCCAACAGATGGGCGTAGTGAAAAAAATTTCAGTTTTAGCAGTGTGCTGCGTTGCAACTATGTTATTCGCGTTAGAGAGTTGCGATCCGGAGGATTTACTCAGTGTTGAAGAAAAAGCGCAAAAAGCGTCTAACGAATTTTGTGAATGTATGAAAGACAATTCGCTGAGTACCTGCAAAGAAAAATTGAATTCAAACTATGGTTATTACAGTCAAAACGATGATTTTATCAACGCATTTAACAATGCAAACAACTGTGGAATAACCATTAGTAAGGGAAAATAACGAAAATTATTATTTTTCATGTTTATGGGAATTATAACCACTTTACAAGCAAGAATATGAAAAGGAATTTTTTCGCTGTAATTACAGTAAGCATTGGATTGATGGCTTTTTCTGCCTGCTCGCAGAAAAAAGCCGAACAGGAAAGTAATGCTATGCAAGGTGCGCGACCGCTGCCGTCATGGCTAATGGTCGATCCGCCGGTAGACGGAAAACAGTATAAAGGCAAAGCAAATTTTGCCGAAACACAGGATTTTGAAGTCAGTTTTATCTTATCGGAAGATAAAAAAGAAATTCAGAATCTGTCAATAAGCATTACCGATTTGAACGTTAGCGCTACGTATGAAAACATGCGTATAGAACAGAAAGGAGGGAAAGTCACAACGAAATATACCCTATCTTTTCCCGTACAGGACAACAAGGCTGAAATAGACCTTGGAAAGAATGGAAATATGTCAATCAAGTTTGATGAAACCGGCGCATCCGGCACAATCAACTATACATATATTATTTCTGCAAGTTCGGAAGGACAAAGCAGCCATCCCGAATTACCGGTCTATTTCGGCGAGCGCGCTATGCGTTTTCAACCACAATGATTCAGTATTAAAAAATTAAACAAATAATAACCGCCCCTCAAGGGGCATAAAAAAAGTGATAGAATGAATGCAAGCGAATTGAAATTTAGAAAATGGATAAGGTATGTCTTTAGCGGAATCAGTTTTACCGCTATGGCTTTTGTTTTTCAGGCATGTTATGGACCGGCGTATGGTACGGTTCCTGATGAGAATGAAGATGTAAGAATAATGGGAACGGTAAGGTCAAAAACTACAAAATTGCCGATCAATGGGATACAAGTTGCTGCTAACAAGGGGCTTAATTTTGAATATTCCAACATGGACGGTGAATTTGATTTTTATATAGGCCGCCTGGATAGCAGTGACGACAGCATGATCATCTATTTTCTCGATGTTGACGGACCGCGCAATGGGTCTTATGCAAATAAAACGATAAACATTAAGTCTGGCGTCAAAAATGAAATACATATTGACGTCGAACTGGATGAAAAGTGATGAAACAAAACATGTTAATTAGCCACGATGAAACAGTTTCTTGATAAGACAGCCAACCGCATTTTCAGAGATAATGAGGCAAAATTGCACATTCTCAATTATTTATTTTGGGAGTGCACATGGCGTTGCAACCTGAAATGTCTGCATTGCGGTTCAGATTGCAAGGCACACAGTTCGTTTCCCGATATGCCATTTGAGGATTTTCTCAACGCAGTTATCCCGTTAAAAAAGCAATATCCAGACAATCCCATCTTAGTTGCCATTATGGGCGGCGAACCGCTCCTTCGCCATGATTTAGCCGAATGTGGTAAGAAACTGCGTAACAACGGCTTTCGTTGGGGTATTGTGACCAACGGTTACATTTACGATGAAGCGATGCATGCCAGACTGATTTCGGCCGGGATGGGCAGCATCACCGTCAGTCTGGACGGCTTGGAAGAAAATCACAACTGGTTGAGAAACAACCCCAAAAGTTTTGAGCGCGCCATCAGAGCGCTGGCACTGATTGTGTCATACCCCCGGTTGAACTACGATGTCGTCACCTGCGTTCATGGGAAGAATCTAAGTGAACTCCCTCTCTTAAAGGAATTTCTGATTTCGCAAAACATAAAAAACTGGCGCATCTTTACCGTAGCGCCGATTGGCAGGGCTGCAGAAAATCCGGAATTGATGCTATCGAACGAACAAGCGCTTCAGTTGATGAATTTTATAGCCGCAACCAGGAAAAATGACCCGCGTATCAATCTTTACTTCAGTTGCGAAAGTTATGTCGGCCCCCTCGAAAAGCAGGTACGCGACAGTTATTTCTTCTGCCGCGCAGGCATAAACATCGGTTCGGTGCTGATTGACGGTTCGATTTCCGCTTGTCCGAATATCGACCGGTGTTTTGTGCAGGGCAATATTTACAAAGATGATTTGGTCGACATCTGGGAAAACCGTTTTAACGTGATGCGCAACCGAAGTTGGTGTAAGACGGGAATCTGCAAAAACTGCAAGTCTTTCAGACAATGCAACGGTGGCGCTATGCACCTTTGGAACGAAAAACAGGATTGTATCATGAACTGCCTGGAACACAACATGGAGCAACTTCGCCGGACGCAGGTGAGAATGGAGAATTGAAAGCGTTTGTATCACAGCATGAGGCAGTTTCGCCTCAGTGAGTTGCAATTCTAATGAATTTTCACCTCTTTGGGTGATTGATAAGGGTGGAAAAAGGAACCTTTGTGAAGTCGGAAAACCCGATGGCTGCAATGTACAAGCGACCCACCGGACTTTGATCCGGCATGATTTGACAACGTAAAAAATGCAATTAGAAATTTTCTGACAAATCTTTGATTCTAAACGGATTGAATGAAATTTCTTTATCGTAGACGTCGCTATGGTCGATGCGTTTGACCCATTTGACAATCTGGATGGTCACCGGTAAAATGATGACTTCATAGAGCGTTTTCAGGAGCGCTTGTGTTAAGGCCAATATCCAGAGTTCATGCCATCCAATGATCGCCCCGAAGGCTATCGGAAAAAAGATGATCGAATCGGCGCTTTCGCCCACCAAAGTGGAGACAATGGCGCGTAACGAGAAGTGTTTGCCCCCGGAAACGACTTTCATCCGGCTCATGATATAAGCATTTAGAAATGAGCCGACTAAGAAGGCGCAAAAGCTGGCCGCAATGATGCGTGGCCCCAAGCCGAAAATAAATCGAAACGCCTCGTCACCTTCCCAATAAGGGGCAGGAGGCATCAGAATGGCAAGCTGCGTTAAGCCAACTACCAAAACATTCATCAAAAAACCCGTCCAAATAATCAGACGGGCTTTTGAATAACCCCATACCTCAACAATGACGTCATTGATGATGTAGGCAATCGGAAAAACGATCAGAGCGGCAGTTGCAGCGATTGGCCCTAACCGGATCACTTTCGTTGCCAATAAGTTAGATGTAATAAAACAAATAACAAACAGGATTCCCGTCATCATGAAGGGAATCGAAACATTTTTTTTCACGACAGCGCCGAAATAGCCGAACCGATCAAATTCGGGTCTTGCATCTCATCAAGGATTGTTATTGTCACTCCCTTGGGCAGCAATATTCCAAGTTCTTTCGCGACAAGGTCTTTATAATATGTCTCATTGTGCTTGTCCCTGCCCCAGAATACACTTCCGTCAGCGGCTAAACAAATCTTGCGGATGGAAGGAGACTGAGCTGCCAATACTTGCACTAATCCGGCTAAGGAGGCTGCCACAAGTTTCGCCGAACGGTCATAAATCCATTGTGCGGCAATTACCTGACTGTCAGGCTTTCCAACTGGATCGTTCAGCATCTTGGCGATATCTGACCCGTCGAAGTCGTATTTGATCCGCTGATCGAAGAAGAGTGTTTTGAAAATCTCACCGAGGTATCCGCCGGAGATAGCTTTTTCGAAAAGCTGGCAGTGCTGATTGTTCGACATCGCGTCAACCATCCTGTCTACAATGGTCAGATGCGGCGGTTTGAAGTTTCCTGATTCGAGATTGACCGGAATGACTCCTTCTTCCTTGCTGTTGAGTTTTTCGATTTTGTCCAAAGGCATCAGAGCCGCCATATTTGTTCCGGTCCCAACAATCAATCCCAAGTACGTATCAAAACCGGCCTCGCTTAGCCCTGCAAACAGACAGGCAACGGTATCATTGATGACTTTGATGTTTGTAAATGTGGTATGAATGTTTTTGTAGTTGTTCAGGTATGTCATCAATGGCTCTCCGACAGGTTTATTAATCATATCCGGAATGTCAATCCCTTTCGTCCAGCGAAGCAGGATGGCGTCGCCGTTCAGCCTTGATGCAGCAGGATAGGAGAAACAGTAGCCGATATGCGACACTTTGTTGTCCAAATGTTCGAGTTCGCAAATCAGCGAAGCCATCTCATTGAATAAGTCTTGCTGCTTGAACCCTGCCGTCTCCTTGGCCGATAGCGGTTTCTTTTTTACTTCGAGGATGTAAGGTTTCCCTTTCCTGAATTCGATGATGGCAGCCCTGAAGTTCGTTCCACCCCAGTCGAGTGTCAATACTTTACCATCGGTGATGTCCTGTTTCGGCGAAATGTGAGTAGGGATGTTGGAAATCTCCATCCCGTCTTTTTTGAGGCCTTCTTCAATTTTAGCCTGCAAACTGTTCGCAATTTCTTTCAGTTGTTCTGTTGTTAGATCAAAAATATTCTCCATATTGTCTTTTTTTAGATAATTTAGTTTTGCGCAAATGTAGGCATTTTTCATATACTACGTATACTTTTTATTAAAAAATCTATCCGAAATGATATTTTTCCGTTTATAAATGCTTCGATTTTGTCAGACAAGTGCTATATTTGCGGCCTCAAACGATAGTAACAGGTTATTAAAAACGACTCATTATGCTTAAAACGATCCTCTCCATTTCCGGAAAACCCGGATTATATAAGAAGGTATCTCAGGGGAAGAACCTCCTGATTGTCGAATCGTTGACAGATCAAAAACGAATCCCCGCGTATGCGAGAGACAAGGTGGTCTCGCTGGGTGATATTGCCATTTACACAAACGCCGAAGAAGTTCCGCTGTATAAAGTGCTGAACAGCATCAAGAAGAAAGAAAATATCCAGCCCATCTCGATAGATGTATCAAAGGTTACAACGGATGAATTGCGTCAGTATTTTGCTGAAATCTTACCCGATTTTGACAGGGAAAGGGTGTATCCGACCGATATTAAACGATTGATGAACTGGTATAACCTGTTGCTGTCCGTAGGAATCACTGAATTTGACCCCGAAGAGGAAGCTGTTGAGGAAACTTCGGATACGGCTGAACATGAGGCAGCAGAAGAAAACAAAAAGCCGAAAGAAACGAAACCGCGACAAACGGCTACAGCGAAAAAAACGGTAGCACCGGTAAAATCTGCCGCTCCTACCAAACAACAACCGTCGGCTTCCGGCAAAATGAGGCAACGCACCAAACAGAAATAGCGTCTTTGCAATAGAGACGTCTACTTCCTTTTGGTGTATCCACATACTCAACACTTTATAATGGAAAAATTAATTTCGCTTGAAAGTTTAGCAAACATAGAGGGGGCAACTGCCTCGGAAGCGATTGATACGCTGTTCGAAACAGTGCGAAATGCCGGCATCGAACTGCCGGTTGATCTTCCTGCCAGTCATGTTGTTACAGTAGAAGATTTGAGAGAAGACAGGGTTCGGGATGCTTCCGGCCTCGAAAAGCAAATCATTATCAACAACTTCCCAGGGCAAAAGCATAATTATTTAGTTGTACCCAAAGTATTAGAAGAATAATGGAATCGGAAATACTCACCATACATCATGAACTTGTTACGAGACAACGTTCATGTTATGAGATCATTAATGACGAATTGTCCTGTGTTGGCCAGCATGACAGCTTGCTGTTGGCAGAGGATGCGCTCGTGTCAGCTTCAGCTATTGACAGGAAAATTGCATCAGGAGAGCCTCTGGGGTTGCTTGAAGGCATACCCTTTGGCATACAGGATATGCTTTTGCTGCAAAACACAATCGTTACCGGCGGCAGCGACTTCCTGCAAAATTACAGATCGCCTTATACGGCAACGGCCATTCAACAATTGTTGGATGCAGGCGCCATTCCTGTTGTGAAAGAACCTTGCGACTGCTTAGAACATCACACCGGCAGCCTTGGCGCTTCCGATGAAGCTAAAGAAATTACTGCTTTCTCCATCGGAGATGACGATGGCGGTTCAATCAGACAGTCAGCAGGATATAATAAAATGTATGGCTTGAAGCCTACGTTTGGTCGTGTTTCACGATGGGGAAGTATGTCGGCATCGTCGACTTCCTGCATCAGCCCCATGGCTTCTTCGCTGGAAGATATTCGTATCATTCTCAATGCAATAAGTGGAAAAGACAGCAATGACGTTTCCACCTTTGCATCCGGGCCGATTTCGGAAAGAGTTTTTAATGCCAACTATTTGAATCGAAACATAAAGATTGGTTATTATCAAAGTTTTATCGAGAATGATGTCGTGGAAGATGATGTAAAAACTAACTTCCAACAGATGATCGATCGATTATCGTCGATTGGCATCCAGATCGTTCCGTTGGATTTCTTTGACATAAATATATTGGTGTCAACATTTTATGTATTATCGATGGCTGAAACTGCTTCCAACCTGGCTAAACTGGACGGTACGGTCTATGGACGCAGAGAATTTGCGGCGCAGCCCAACGATGACAGGGCGGTTCAGTTCAACGATGACGGAGCGCCAAAACATATCCGTGAAGGCTCCTATCCGACGAAAAACAGTTCCATGATGCTTCGTGCAGCCTATTTGCCGGAAGAGACGAAACGCCGCATCATTGCTGGAAGTCGTTTATTATCACATGGATATGACATTGATGTATGGTTAAAAGCTCAACAGTTAAAAGCCGCTATCATTGGTAAAATGAATGAAAGTTTTGAAAATGTGGATATTATCCTCTCTCCGGTAACGATTACGCCGGTATCTCCTAACCAACGTGCAGCAACTTTCAATTTTGAGCAAATTCATCCCGAGCTATTTTCAACTTATATGCAAGATGCTTTTACTGTGGCTTTTAGCCTGGGTGGACTGCCGACGTTGTCTGTCCCGTTTTTTCTGCCTGCCGGCATCCAGATTACGGCAAACAAAAACAGAGAGGATTTGATACTGCATGTTGCCAAACTATTAAAAGACAGACAATAATGGATAAGATTCAAGATATATTGGAGATATTAAAAGTTCACGGGCTGGAAGTTGTGATGGGTTTGGAAACGCACATTCGCCTGAATACGGCAACTAAATTATTCTGTTCTTGTGCCAATACAGAAATCAATGAGCCTAACGTTCATATCTGTTCGATCTGTACGGGACATTTGGGCGTTTTGCCGATGTTGAATAAAGAGGCCGTTAACAAAGCCATTCTGTTCGGCAAAGCAGTTCATTCGTCATTTAAAAACAAGCTGATTTGCTGGGACAGAAAACATTATGAATATCCTGATTTAGCGAACAACTTTCAGTTGACACAATATCGAAGTCCAATCATTCCCGACGGCTATGTGCAATGCTATCGCAATGATGGTTCCGTCTTCCGAGTTGATTTGGAACAGGTTCATATTGAGGAAGATGCTGCCAAGTTAGTGCATGAGAAAAATCATACGCTGGTAGACTTCAACAAATCCAGTGTACCGTTGATTGAGGTGGTTACCAAGCCTTGCATTCGCCGGATTGAGGATGTGGCCATTTATGCACAAAACCTGCAACGGATTGTGCAGACGCTGAAAATATCGAATGCAAACCTTGAAAAAGGCGAATTTAAGTCGGACGTCAGCGTTTCACTCAGAAAAGAAGGTGCTGCTATCTTGAATGAACGCACTGAAATCAAGAATCTTAACTCGTTTAAATTCATGACAGAAGCCATTCTGGATGAGGTAGAAAAACAGATTGCGTATTACGTTGCGCACCATGATTTCCGTCCCGACCAGGTTACTGTTTTGTTTGATGCTGACGCCAAGCAGACGAGAACGATGCGGAAAAAAGAACATGCCGCCGATTATCGTTATATGCTTGACTCAAATATCCCATGGGTGGATATTACAGAGGCAATTACGCGCAACAGCGTCGACGAGGCGTCGTTGCCATTTGCCATCGAAACAGTGATGATCCATGCCGGCGTTCGGCCACAGGACGCCAAGTTTTTTACGTCGGATACGGTACGTTCTGCCATGTTTCTTGCCCTCAATGCACAGCTTAACGACCCGCTTTTCGTTACTAAAACGTTGCTAAACAACGTCAAAGAGGAAGAATACGTACATTTATCCAATATCGATGCGTTGACTTACGCTTTTCACGCTTATCAATGCAATCAAATTTCGATTATCGTCCTGCAAGAAGTGATTCAGCATTTAATCAAAAATGAAGCATTTGATTATAAGTCATTTGTAGACAGCAAGTTTATTTCGGACGAGAAGATCAATGACGCCATCAATCAGGCTTTGCACAAGTACCCTCAGATTGCAGATGAAATCAACGCAGGAAATCAGGCCAGGATAGGCATATTGGTCGGCGACGCTGTTCAGTCAACCTTGAAAGTTGTTCCCGGCAAATTGATCAAAGAAAAAATACTGGAGCGCTTTGCTGTGAAACAGACGGATTTTGGCAGAGAAGGAGGAGCAGAAAAAGAAACCAAAATGATGCATCAAAGCGCCTGGCAGGAAGAACCG
>Ga0209629_10004809_pt1 | contig 10085 bp, 5 predicted proteins | sample TergutCu122P5_FD_187286 | JGI IMG/M metagenome (GOLD analysis project Ga0209629, IMG submission 187286) | Cubitermes ugandensis P5 segment gut microbial communities from Kakamega Forest, Kenya - Cu122 P5 (SPAdes) (version 2) | ecosystem: Host-associated > Arthropoda: Insects > Digestive system >... | reverse complement strand
CGTAAAGTAGCCTTGGTTTCTGACAGTGCCGTAAAGTAGCCTTCGGTAGTGACAGTGCCGTAAAGTAGCCTTCGTTGCTGACAGTGCCGTAAAGTAGCCTTCGTTGCTGACAGTGCCGTAAAGTAGCCTTCGTTGCTGACAGTGCCGTAGAGTAGACTTCGATACCGACAGTGCCGTAAAGTAGCCTTCGATACCGACAGTGCCGTAAAGTAACCTTCGGTACTGACAGTGCCGTAAAGTAGCCTTGGTTTCTGACAGTGCCGTAAAGTAGCCTTCGTTGCTGACAGTGCCGTAAGGAAAAACCATAACAAACAGTGACATTAGGGCGAACAGACTCCGCAAAGTACGATCACCTTTACACCCCTTGCAAAGAATTAGGTATGGGTGTGGGCGATTTCTTGTCCGACTGCACAAAATGCGAGAAAAATATACCGTGTATTTTTAAATTATGTGTACTCGTTGGGCGTCTGGATTTTTTTTTAAGTTTGAGACCTCTGTGTCGATTACTTTTCCATATTTTTTTGTAATTTGGAGAACTTTGTCCCGTGCGTGACTTTCGAACACAGCGTCTTCGGAATGGTTTCAGGTAAAGACCTTAATGGGGCCAATTTTAAAGCTAATTTTACGTGCTGTACATACTTATTCATTACATCTTAGTGACTTCACATGTAAGTAGAGATGTTTGCGATTACATATCTGCCCTTTGATTTTCACTCCCTTACCACCCTCTAACATCAGGCTCAAAATGTCGCGGGTTACAGGGCTCTCCACCCCACAAACTGCCCTTCAGCGTAGAGTGGGATGACAATGAACTTAACGTTAGAACCCGCCCGTTACGCGCCGCAAGACGCTTATGTGGGCAGTTCCATGCCACAGAAATCAGTGTTTCGAGGAAACCCCGCATCAACTGGTAGTATCGGTTGAATAATCATATTTTATGAGACATCTGAGTTTGAAAGAATGGAGGATGGGAAAAAGCAGCAAGTGAAGGTGATATGATTGGACTAGAGCAGGACTGACAAAACTATAGCTCGCGTAACCAAAATGGCTCGCGGAAAGACTTCCTTGGCACGCGGCATTCACTGTTCTATTTTTTTTTCTTTCTTTCTTTTGCCCGACCAGCGTCTCCATATTGTGAAGAATATGTGTATGTATGCACATATCTGACTGCATAGAGATAGTACACGAATTACCCTTGGTGCCAAATAATACTGCGAGTGCAACATTTTTACCAAACGGAGAGCGGTGCGAAGTGTTGACAGGATATTTAACATTGGAGTGACGGAACTGGCGGTGACTGGGCGAATGCATGACATTGGATAAAACGTTTTACAGTCTTCTTCTTAAACAGGAAGCAGTAGCAGCCCCAGTTACTTCCAGATTTTCTTCCTTATCACATTCTTCGAGGAGGCCTTTATTAGAAATATAATACAATAATTATACTATGCATTCTACAGTATAATTATAGTATGTATGAATAGTAATTATGCAGTAATTAATGATTATTATTGAAGACTCCAAGCCCTTATTTTCTCTTCAAAATTCCCATGGGCGCGCGAAAGTATCTCCCCGAAATTTATAGACAAATAGGACACGCACCCTCAAAAAGGTTTGCCAGCTCTGTACTAGTGTATGCCTTACATTACGCACCCTGTCCCCAAAACCTGCTAGGCCGTTTGAACGCCAGTGAAAACAACAGAATAGACTCTCATGATGAGGCCTGACAGGCGTATTGTTAATCGTGCCAGTCGTTATGGGCTTTAGATTGCGTGGAAGAGTGGAACATCTTCCAGCGACGTGGAGACTTTTCGGGTAGCTGGAACTGATTCATTAAGCTTACTGCAGCCTTCTCTCTAAATTCTTAAGCAGCTGCTTTTTATGTATTATTTCTAACAAAGTGTTTTGCGAAGCGTGGAATCTGTCCATTAAAGTATGTGTATTTTATTTTAATTTATACTAGTTAATCCAGATTTCCTGCTATCACAGTGTTGTTGCTGAAGATTCACGTCTTTTAGGGTGTTACGGTATGTCGTTGGTGTAACCTTCGAAATAGACCCTGAAGATGAGAGCATCATTATCTTTCGAAACATCTAGAACTACACGTATTTACCCCAATTAGACAGCGTACACATTCCAGAATACCTGAATATTCGGATCTATGACTAAGATAATACTCGGCAATCAGCTCGCTCTGGAAGAGGTTATGGAGCTGTCGCAAGACACGCTTCGCAGTGAATGAGAAAAAACTTAGCATTGGATTGAAAATTGTTCAGACTGTGGTCTTCCGGGCTGTAATACCGTGTAGGCTTTGGGAGATTTCAGATGTTTCGAAGAAACCCGCTGCTTCTGTTCCGAGATGAAGACATTAACTTCCTTCCAAACGTCAGTAACCAAACACGGTGTAGCAGCCCAGAAGGTTACGGTCTAAATTTTCACTATCTAAATCTCATCCAAGTTGCTGCCATAATACTGGAGTCTGGGGTGAATATACCAGTGAAGAGCATGCCTCGTCGTCTCGGTCGGTTAACTAACTGTGAAAATGTTAGCGCACATGTTGCTACCACGTGCTGACAGTGGAATTGCTGGCAGCGAACTGCACTTTCTGTGTCAACAACATTTAGGGTACAGAGTCACATATTTATGTACCTCTATGACCAGAAATTATAATCTCGTGATGGAACTAAAAGCCAGAAGTGCGGCACATTAACCCTCAGCTACTAACCCGAGTAGAGTGAGCCTCAAGGTGGCTTTCCATTATGCTGATGTGTTCTGTCGTGTGTGAACTAATCTGCTAACCACACACAGTGATGTTCAGTGAGCGTAGTTCACCAGGCTTTTAGTTCATTTTGTAGCCGCCATTGAAATATTCTGTGGCTAAACTTATTTGTTTTAATTGTGGGGATGGAAGCAATTGTATAGTTTCTTTGATGATTTTCGTTATTTAGTTTACCCATATTTAATAATATCGATGCTGTGAACGAGATATCTTGCCTGATGCAAAGACTCACATCCAGTCTGAATAACTTTACTGTTTAATTACTAGTACAATTTTAGTAATTCGTTATTTCGTTATTTACTCCGTCTTACGACAGGTCCACAGCGTCTTCCAAAGTCAGTTCTTCACAGAGTGCGATCTAGCGCTTCTTTCAAATTCCAGTATCTTCTCTTTCCGTAAGGTCATGCAGTAGCTGCGTACATCTCCTTCCTCGTCCTCCCGACTCTTCTTCTCTTATTCTTCTTTCAGTATCATGTTTTACAACGCAAATTTGTACGCAAGATGCCACCAATCCAGTCAGCCTTCCTTCGTGTTATTTTATGTAGGATCTTTCTTTCCTCCTTGACACTTGGTTATTTTTCACACGATCGGTCCGATAGTATTATACTAACACAGATTATACCTAAATTAATACTGATATGTTTAAGGAAAAGATAGCAGTTTTACGAGTTAAAATATTGGCGCGAAAGCTATTACTATTATTCTGTCATGTACTTTTTCGTTGTTCTTTATCGCATTAAGCCGCCTCAGCATCAGAGTAAGTGTACTTGATACACGTTGGTATAGACCTACTTCTGTGAAAGTGAAAATGCTAAATATGTATGTCGTATGGGAACAGAACGGGTTATTGGCAATAAACAAATAAAGAAGACATCTCTATGCCATTCATATGACGATGCATAATGACCCTGAAGAAGGCCGATTTTATTTCTGGGTATCTTATACCTTCTGTTCGTGTGTTTTCTCTCCCTCTCCTATGTCCGTGACTTGCTACCGTTCTTGCAGTGTACCTGTATAATCGTGATCGATCCTCGCCCTTCTTGCTCCCTGAGCGTGGAAGCAACATTTTCCTCCGAAATGGTGACATCCGCCTGAAAGACTATGTTTTGTAGCATCACAAGGTAGTAGACAGAACACAGTCTGAACAGCACCACTTTGACATTCTAAAAATTATGAAAACAAATAAGATATTTTCATGTCTTGTTTGCATTATTACGGTCCGTTAACGGAGAGATTTTACGTGCATCTCCTTGAATTCACCGTTTAAGTACGTAGCGTACTTGTCCGGACGATGTGGCTTGGCGCGCAGCACGAGTTCCTGCAACTACAGGCCCATCCCGCCTGGCTGTTGACTGTGTTTGTTGCATTATTACCACCTGAGACCCGTGTTCTGATATCATCGTTAATTCCCGCGCCGCTACTGTCTAACCTGTCGTGTGTAATTACAAGTATACTCTTGTACTTCCTGCAGAGGGCGTGCAGCAAATTAGAGGCAAATCACGTGTCTCCGCAGCATTCTGTGGTGCAGTTGTTGGTTTATCATCATTACCTGTGAAAGATTAGCTTTAATTTGCCTGTTATTTGTGTGCTTGACCTGCCGTTTGGGGGATAAGAGGATCGGTGCCATCATGAATTAAAAACCATTCCACCTTTCTTATTATTCATTTATTTTTGGTTTAATAGATCTCTAATATACGAAAATTATATATCGTTTATAGCAAAAATGATTAGCAGATAGAGAATTGAAGAGAATAAAGAAGGTAACCGTCGATTTAGGTGCCGTCTTGGTGTTTTCCTGGAGGGACTGGAAAGTAATTAAAAAACGACCACAATATGCGGTATTTCTCTCGAGACTTGATCGCTGCATATTCAGAATTTTGTGTAAGAGTGCTAACCTTTCGAGAGCGAAGTTCACTTTATTATTATTATTATTATTATTATCATTATTATTATTATCATTATTATCATCATCGAACGCACCTAAATGAGGGATGAACTTGTTAGCAGCTGCCACATCTACACGTAGCCATAAATCACTTCGAGCGTAGTGTGTTCTGTATAAACTTGTAGGCCTGTGTTGTGCGTGTCGACAGTGGATGGCAGCTGTCACTGGATGTCATTTTGTGCAGAACACACACAGTAGGACGGTAGAAGTCAGTAAAGGGAAACAAGTATGTATGGAATACAGACTACTTGCTAATTAAAACAGTAAAAAGGTAAAGCAATCCCATTACAGGTCTGGACAGGCCCTGAGGGTTCCAGGAGGTTGGGGCTCCCAGATTTCAAGACAGTCGGCTCATGGATGTGGTAAGGTTGTCAGCCGTACGCACCGGCCGCCTTTACCCCCAGGAAATATTCCTGGTACTCATTTCCGTTAGAGGCTGAGTCGACCCCAGGGCCGTAGTGGGGTCGGAAGGATTATGTCAATAAAAAATTCCAGTGACGCCATCGGGAATCGAACCCGCGACCTTCCGGCTTGTAGCGCAGTGCCTCAACCAACTGCGCCACAGCGTGCCCCAATTAAAACAGAAAGCACAGAAAGACAGCAAAGGGAAAGAGTAAACTCCAAAATAGGAAATAATTTCGTCATATGACTGAAATGGATTCACTACATCATTTAAATCGCCACCTGAAAGACAGACTACAGTTTTCACAGTTTTAAGTGTTGCTGTTTTCATATTCTGTGTATTAGTACTCTGAAGCATCCACGTAATGTACAGAATACGTATTGTTTAATAATTCAATTTCCACTTCGCAGAAGACATAGTGCTTCATTACGAAGACCCGTCGGCTTAATGCTGTAAGGGGGAATAATCTCTGGGTAGTTTGAGAATCACTTCAATAATCTTCGTGGGCAAATTGCAAAAACTTTTTGCTTTTAAAGGTGAAAGTATTTTAGGGATTATCATTTAACTTAGTAGCCTTGTTCTGAATAGCACGCTTTTTATAATTATGTCATGCGTAGACTGTAAATTTGCTGTGGCACCGAACAGTTATCACTGGCGCTTTGAGAATAATTTAAAATCCATCTTCCAGGAGTCTCGTGCTACCGGCACTTCATACTGCATGCCTGTGCCTCTTTCTCGTCTTCTGAAGACAGCAGCGGTTTAAAGCGCCTTTTTAAAACTATCTGAATGTGTTTGTACGAAAGAAATTCCATTTTGCATGATTAAGGGGTGTTCTCAAATTGTATTTATTTATTTTTTTTTATAACTTCCAAATCCAACCTCTGCATAGGAAGTTTAGAATGACCGCTCCGTGGAGACAGGATGCTGTCGTGGGGGGTAGTAAAGATTTCGGAGCAGAACTCACAAAGCCCACTTTGCTGCTGCACAGGTATATGTCCGTTCGAACTTATCTTTGTTGTTGTTGTTGTTGTTGTTGTTGTTGTTGTTGTTGTTACTGCAGTAGTTTCGGTATACGCTGCCGTTGTTAGATAAACCTCCAAGTTTTTGCGTTTTCGCCGTGGTTGTAAATGTTTTCTTATATTCCCCATTCCGTGCATTTGTTGTTTAAAAATTACAGTTTGTAATAGACTTACAAACTGTATATCATATATGCAGTGTGTGTATGTTTATGGTATATCTCCGTCCAAAATTCTGCTTGGCTTATTGGTAACTCATATCAAACTGTTGGCTAAAGAAATGTTCATCACGCCCGTCGTAACTCTAACCGCCTATACGTATTTACGATTCGTCAAGTCAAGGAAAGTAGGTCTACATATTGCTGAACGGCTTGGAGGAGAGGGGAGGCACAGGTTTCTACGTGCATACAGAGAGTTAATGAGGCTCTTGTTAAATTGTCGCATGAAGATCGAGAAGGAGATGTGCGGATAGCATTGAAGTGAATGTTTCTTCTTTCATTTTGATCTCCTGCCTTTAGTTATTTGTTTTCTCTTCCGTATTTTCTGTATTTACGTCTTTCTTTCGTTATTTCATTTTCTATCTTCATGTCCTTTTTCTAACCTTAGTTTTCGTCTCTTTTTGCTTTTTTTTTCTCACGCCCGGCCCCTTGACCTCTATGCTAAAATATGCTGTTAGTCATAACCCATACGTAGTATGTAGTAGAATGCTTTAGCAAATACCGGTCTTTTCTGGTCTCATTTCCGACATTATTGACTGGATGTCGATTTAATTTGGTATTTCATGTCTACGTTACAATCCTGCCGAATTTACGTTTGGTTCTATCGGTCAGATATAACCTTGCTTTACATGACACTCAAATCTCACTTGTCGATTTTGTAAAACGGCGGCAGATCGTAGAAGTTGTCACGTGATGGAGCTCAATATGACTTGCAGAGTGTAGTCTGTTTTAAACCTTTTTGTGGGCCGGGTAGCGTAGTCGGTATAGCGACTGCCTACGGGCTGGGCGGTCCGGGGATCGAATCCCGGTGGGGGGCGAGATTTTCCGCACCTTTCCAGACCGGCCCTGAGGCCCACCCAGCCTCCTGCACAATGGGTACCGGGTCTTTCCCGGAGGTAAGGTGCGGCCGGGGCGTGACGCTGACCCCTCACCCCCTTCTAGTGCCGAGGTCTAAAATAGAGTAGAGCTATACCTCTACTCTCCCTAAGGACCTTCGTGGCCTACGAACGGGTGAAACCTACCTACTTTAAACCTTTTACAGTGTGGCGAACATTGAAGCAATGGAAAAGTAATATGTGGTTCAGTTGTCTGTGATGCCTGCAAAATGATTAGTTTTGCACCTGAAAATTCTGTATGCAATGAATGAGTAGCAAAGTGGATGCGAACTTGTCTAGAATGCGTTTGGAAAACTTTTGTTATCCATCGTACCTTCCAGTTTTGTTTCATTTGAAGCATAGGGACCTGTTGAACTCCATATTCCTAGCGTATTTCGCTAATGAATAAAGTATATCATTGGCAAAACGTAATAATTCACGCACGATTCCTGACTAGAAGGACAAGAGTTGGTTAATGTGAACACAATTGGCATGCAAGCAACTCTGGTATACTTCACTGTGAACGAGGACGAAACAACGGCCGAAACCGCAGGTCAATAGTTAACATTTACACAATGAACATTCTAATTAAATTTGCCTAATCAAAAATTGTTTACGCAACGATTTATTTACTCATGTGTAATAGCGAGGTTTGCAGTTGTGTGCGGGAGCAGCGGGCTGTCTGTAAAAGCGGTCTATCTCTGCTGGTAGTTTAGCTGTACTGTAAATCCAGTGGGGCCTGCTACATTAATGGATGACCTAAGTGCCCAGGAAAATATTTAGATATGGGAAAGATGAAGTAAATGGACAAAGAAATTACTGCAGACACGTAAGCACTTGCGGCGAGATGGTTACCGCTACATCTTCCTATTCTACACGGTTTAGGCTCAATTCTCAAGTCGCAAACCGGCTGTAGTAACAGGTTTTGAAGCAGTTTCTGGAACATAAAAATCGGAATACTTCCTGAAGCAGCACAACTGCCGTTCTTTTCCACGTTATTTTCATTTATCCATCACATTTAACTGCATGTCGCTTATAAATTGTACTTGAATACATTCATCCTTTCCTCTGCTGTGTGATTACCTGTACAGTTGATAAGGCGTTGTTAAATTAATTTGGTAAGCGCAGAGATTCTCTTACTCGAAGCTGTGTAACTTGTGGAGCTGATAACGTGTCGGCAAATGAAGGTGCTTTTTTCATCATACGGAGGAACGTCGCGATTTACATTGTTAGCTCATATCATCGCAGGGGTTATACTCAAGAAGTTAGGCTGGGACAGACATGAAGTCGTATAGGCAGCTATAAATGTGTAAAAAATTTTGGGCATGCGTTTTGGAAACCTCTGTGTGTGCCTGATCTGTGTCCTTTCCGTACTAATTCAAGTGCTGGAACGATTTGCATATAATTCGATGTGAAGGCGGTGCCGCCTTCTGTCGACCAGACCCATAGTGAATTACCATCGCCACTGTCAAGATGACGTCCACAGAATATTATTGATACACACTGACGTAATAGCCTAAAGGATAGTTTTATTGGAGGCAAAAATCTTTTTCTTGAAAGTGAAACGTGTCATACGTATGAGTTCTGATATTTTCACGGAGGTGTTCTGTAGACTGATACCAATGTGTTGAAGGGCCCCGATGTCGCCACTCTCAAGAGTCCATTCTATCCACATTCGATTGTAATGTTGAGGTATGTTGTAACTCCGACCACATTCGATTGTAATTTTGAGGTATAATGTAACTCCGAAATGTTAGTATGCACCTACAAGACAACACCGTGTCACATTTCAGAGGAGGAAAATGAAAAATGCGTAGTGGTCATCACACAAAGGATTTCAACAGGACGGGACACAAATGCTATTGGTGTTGCACTAACAGGTGGTTGATGGAAAAATGATGCTAGGATACGAGTCGATTAGTAACATGGGTGAACACGCCTTGAATTTGAGTCACCGCCACAATTCAAGCTCAGGCTAACGCTTAAAGACCGTGTTTAATGGAATAATGCTAATACCTGACCACTATATACAATTTTAGCGCATGGGCCTGGCTATCAGTTCTGTCTTGGTGACTGAGTAAAATTCCCGTGCTGTTTGCTGTTTCCCTAGTTATGAGGTACTATTTGAAACCGTCATTAAAAATTGTTGTTCTTTATTCGAGTCAGAAAAATAATGAAACCCCACGTCACCTGTCTGCCTACCAGCTTCCTTCCCTCTGTGTGCCTTCCACCAGTCCCACTAAATGTCACATTTATTCTCGCACTCTCTCCATCTCTGTCAGCGTTTTTAGTTTGTTATTTGTGTTGACAGAGCGGCGGTATACAGCGCAGAAAACACAGGAGAGCAGTTACACTGTACGAATTCCCACCGTACATGTTCATTCTTTCTCTGACCCGACTGAGAGCTGTTACAATATTTGATCAGTATTTCAGTCCCTGTTTCTGTTTACAATTTACAGTGTACAATTTGAAACTCAGCCTTATTCGTAAATTTGAATAGGCCTTTATGTTATCTGGTTTCTCTTTGGTATACGGTCCGAGTAGTGACATTTGATCGAGCGTTTACGATACACTGAAATTGAAATCTCGTCACCATTTAGTACGAGAGACTGGAGAGCGTCTGAACTCCATCCAGATGCAGATTTCGATTCAGTTGCTGAGCATGCCATCCTGCACTGTGCAGCGCACAACACGGTGCTAGCTACGAGGGTTGGAACTTTAATAGTCGCAACTATTTATTTACAACTGATACAAAATAGATACATGTTTCGAAGTTTTACTGTCCTTCAGTGTAGTCACCAGCATTGTGTACAACCCGTTGCCAGCGATGTGGAAGTCGTAGGATACCTTTA
>Ga0209629_10004808_pt1 | contig 10085 bp, 9 predicted proteins | sample TergutCu122P5_FD_187286 | JGI IMG/M metagenome (GOLD analysis project Ga0209629, IMG submission 187286) | Cubitermes ugandensis P5 segment gut microbial communities from Kakamega Forest, Kenya - Cu122 P5 (SPAdes) (version 2) | ecosystem: Host-associated > Arthropoda: Insects > Digestive system >... | reverse complement strand
TACTGATGTTTACGCCATTTTCTTTGAGCAGGCCGGTGTAATCTAAACTCGTGAACTGGCTACCCTGATCCGAGTTGGCGGTTTCGGGGATCGCGATGGACAGCGCCCGGCGCAAGGCTTTGAGTAAAATTCGCCGCCTGCTCTATCAAAATCTGGACGGCGATTCAGGCTGGAGGTACGGTTCCCCGAAAAAGGCGGAAAAACAGAAGGATACAACGAACCCGATTTATGTTTTATTGGATGGCACAAGATCTGAAGATTGTTTATAAGCAGCCGGATACAAGCAGGTTCATTCGTCGGATATCAAGCTGGTTAACTGGTCCGATATCAGATTGCCCCTCGTCCGATATCAGATTGATATCGGACGAGGGTGTTTTGAACCAATATTGCCGAATTTCCTAAACTTCACATTTTTAGGCACCAAACGCAAGAAACCTTTATTTTATGCGGTCGTCATAGTGTCCATATGGATACTATAAAGTTGCTGGATATATGCGGCTTTCATGGCATTAGTGCCTAATTTTTGCGGAGTTTAGGAATTTGCCGGAAAGAAATCGGCCGTCCATATCAAAGCAGGAAAACTTTGTTAGATAATTGTTGAAAATGTTCACGCTATACACTATACTGTATAAGACATAAATATCCATAAATCGACAAGGAGTGATATGGAAAACGGGAGTGATTATTGCAAGACAATAAAGGGAACGGGTAATGACCGTTCAGAACGGATCGGAACCGTTCGGAATAAGGGGGCGATGAGCCGGACGACGACAGCCGGAATCGTAACGACAGCCGGAACCGGAATGACAGCCGGAATTTTACGGCAATGGATCACGACACTTAAATTCTATAAATCATTAGTTGCACAATGGTGTTGATTTTACCCACGAAACCAACCTTTTACGCTAACGATTTTTTGGGATTGCGCTATTTGGAATTAGGCATTTCCGAAATAGCCGCTTATTTAACGCTTCATTCATGTTTAACGGCAGATTAAGCAACATTCTGCAACTAATGATTTATTAAAAAATATATTGCACAATTTCATTAAACTGCTCTATAATTAATTAGACATGCAGTTCTGTGGGCATTAGCGGTCAGGGGGTTGGGCGATGAAAAAATTAAAATTGCTGTTAACGGGATTAGCGCTGGTCACAGTTGCAACATCCCTATATACTGTTTCCGCTATTGCCGGCAAGGATACCGTTAACGGAATTAAACTTCATGAAGTGCCCGCAAACAAGCAAAAACAATTGGAGGATGAGGATCAGTTTCATATTGATGCCTCAAAAAAAGCACAGCATTCAAAAAATATAAAAGATGATCCCAATATCCCAGTCACAATTCCGGCAAATCAAAAGGGCCCAAAAGGCATATTGCCGGCCGATGCCGGCCCATTTTCGGCTGCAAAGTATACAACAAATAATATGTGGGTTGGAGACATAAATGGCGTGGATACAACGGTTTATGTCGGATATTGCACACAAAACCCCGAAAATGGCTTCGTGATAGTATACCAGGCGAGCGGCGCTGGATTGGTATCCTTTACTCCGGCAAATTTTGGCGGCAATTATTTCATTAATTCGGTAAACGGCAGCAAATTTATATTAATTGCCAATAGTTCCGTTATAAAAGGCACAGGCGGTTCAAATGGCGATAAAATCGTTTTTGATTTTTCTACGCAGACGTTCACCCACAGCAAGTGAACTAATCGAAAATCAAGCTGACAATGCGATAACAGCGAAAAGCCGGTCATAATATGATCGGCTTTTCTCAATATTTTACTATATTTCTTTATACGCTCCTCGCGAACACGTGATTGCCGATGCGCGCCACTATGGGCATGTTCTTCGTCCACTTCGCCTTGGTGATCTTTGGATTCCAATAATAAACCGCGCCGCTGGTGGGGTCGTTGCCGCTCAGGGCCTCTTTTGCCGCCTGTATGCTCGAGGGGGTCGGCTTCATGTCGTACTGTCCGTCGTTTACCGCGGAAAACGCCCCAGGCTGCATGATGACCCCTTCGATGCTCTTGGGGAATCCCGGTTCGCGCACCCGGTTCAGCACAACCGCCCCCACGGCGACCTGCCCGACGTACGATTCCCCGCGGGATTCGCCGCTTATTATCCTCGCCAGCATCATCAGATCGTTTTGGTCCGCGCCACCTTCGGGCCGCTCGTCATCCACCGTCTTATCCGGCGCTTTCCCTGCCTTTTTCATATTGGGTTCCGGGTTCGGCTTTGGGCTTTGCCCCGGGTTTTTGCCGCCGCCCTTATCCGGCGCGGCTTTATCCGGCGGCGCGGCTTTATCCGGCACAAACGGCCTTGCCGCGGCCTTGCCTATCGCTTCGGCAGCCATATCTATGCCCTTGTTCGCGTATTCGGGCGCATTGCCGAATAAGTCCGCGAGTACCTCTTCTTGGCTTTGTTGCTGAAGTTGCTGGCTTTGTTTCTGATTTTGCTGCTGAATTTGTTTCTGAGTTTCTTCCTGAGCCTCTGTTTGGTCCGCTTTCTGACTTGCCTGACTTATCTGACTTGCCTGACTTTGACTTTCATAACTTGCCGCTCTGTTGTCGGCGAATTTCCCGTTAAACAGGCCCATCGCGCACAGCGTCTTTTTATCCGTGACGCCGGTCTCCCTGAGGCCGTTGCGGCGCTGGAAGGATCCGACGGCCTCCGCCGTGGCGCCGTCGTATATGCCTGTTATCCTGCCGGTGTAATAGCCCCAATCAGAGAGCCTCGTTTGAATTTCCGCCACCGCGGACCCCTGCGAGCCCGAGTTGTATACAGTGTCCGCGACCACCGGCAGCGAACAGAACACTATGGAAGCCGAGAGAATAACTAATATGAATACCGCGGTCAGGTGTATCTTTGATGTTTTCACTCTGAATGACGTGCTACATCGCATAAATAAAGCTGTCCTCCTTAAGTTGTCAAAGCGTCCTTGTCTGTTCCTACCCAAAAAGAGTTACTTTCTTGCCAGTATCACGTTTGCTTTGGTTCTCGCTATCGAGTTGGCGTTGTTGTCGATGCTGCACAACAGCTCCTGCCAGAGCTCGACGGCCTTGAATTTTATGGAGATTTTCCCGCCGTTGCCGCCGCCGCTTTTTACCAGGCTGTATTCGCCGGGCGTCAGGCTGGTCTTTAACAGCGCGTCGGTCCTCGCGTCGGCCTGGGGTTTTGACGCGTCCACATAACACAGCGGCGGGAACATGATGCACCACCAGTTCGCCCCGCGCGCCGCGCCTATGTCTATGCGCAGCGCGGTGTATTTCCCGGCGGGCAGCGTGACGTCGCTGTAGTTCTTCTCCGGGAAGACATCCTCCGCGATCCGCGCCGTTACCGGATAATCGTAACCCAGCCCGCGCACTTCGGCCTGGGCGAATTCCTGGATGCCCCGCAGATTTTGCCGCAGGAATTCCCGGCTCTGGGCCAGGGTGTCCGCCTCCGAGAGGCCCGCTGAATACCTGGAGAGGACGGCGTCCTTGACGGCCGTTTTAAGCGCCTGGTCAGCGGGCGAGTCGCTGTTGGCCCTGATGTGGAAGCGGATGACCTTGCCCGCGATATCGGCCTGTACGACCTGCGAATACACGCAGGTGCATACCGCCGCGAGGAGCGTGAAACACAGCCCCAGGCATACGGCGAAAATCCAGATCCTGCGTTCGTTGCTCAGCCAGCCGGCGAGTTTATTGATTGAAATCACTGAAATCACTGCCTTTTTGTTTAGCGTTACCATACAGTATTTCCAAAAATGGCAATTTTAATCAGGAACCCGCTGATCTAAAACTCTGCTAGTGCTCTATCTGGCAAAATATTGCAGAACGCTGTAGGGGCGACCTTGTGTCTGCCCGTATTCCGGGCGGAGACAAGCTCCGCCCCTACTTTATTTTTGTCGGACGACATACTAATCCAAAACTCCAATCGAAACGATTTCTACTTTGACCGAAGGCTGGACAGTCAGCTCCCTTATCAGATCCGCGTTCGCCGCCTCCCGCCTGTAAAGCCCGTTGGCGAATTTGTACATCTCCCTCCGGAGCCCGAAACCGTCCGCGTTGGCCTGACTGAACGCCGCCGCCGCGCTGTCGATGCGGCTGGCGATATCACGTTCAAAGGCCGCCTCAAAGCGCCTCTGGCTGTCCTCGTCAAGTTGTTGGTTGATCATATACTCCTGGATGTCGCCCTGGATATCCAGCTCGAGGTTGTAGACCGGGCAGCCCTGCGCGTCGAGGCAGAACGACGACTGCTTGCGGCAGCTCTTGATATGCAAGGAGGCGCGCGAGCCGTCGATGACGACGGAATCGCTGAGCCCGTCGGCTCGGTTTTGCAGCAGCAGCACGCCGTCGGTCTGTTCCTCGTCGAGGTCGCACGCGTATTTGTAATCGCTGAGCAGACAGCCCCCCTGCGGGTCGAGCAGTTTGCCGCTGACGACGATTTTTGGCATCAGGCACGCGCCGTCGGTCTCAAACTGGTCTACGGCGCCCTGCAAGTCCAGCCGGATGCTTGAGCTCTGGCTCGCGCCGGTGTTTTTGTAATAGGTGGCGAAATACGTCCCGATGAGCGGGCTTCCGTCCAATTTAGCCTCCAGTATGTCCTTCGCGGCGGCGTCCGCCGCGAATATCAGCGTCTTTCGGCTGATCTCCCCGTTTCTCTGCAGGGCGTCCAGGGCTGAACGGACTATGCCCTCGTCCTTTAGGGCCTCTTTTCCGAATACCACCGCTTTTGTCTGCCCGAGGAACAGCTTCTGATTGGTTTTCTGGTCCGCCGCCCGTATGGCGGACAGCGCCGTCTTGCCGGCGCCTGTCAGCACGCCCTCCTGTTTGGCGCCGTTTTTCGAGGCGATCTCAGCGAGATCGGGCAGCGCGACGGACGCCAGGACGTCTCCGCTGTCCGGGTCCCTGTCAATGCCTATGGCGTTGACTATGCCGCGGTTTTCCAGCTCCACCCCGTCCCAGCAGCCCGACAGCGCCAGGCACAGCAGCGCGCATATTATCGTTCTGGCAATCATTTCGCGCCCAGCCCCCTTATCCTGGCGACCGCTATCAGTGCCAGTGGCACCACAAAATAATATGCCGCGCCAAACCAGATAAACATGAAATTGAGGACGGCGTCCGCGGTCTCGTCGTTTGCCGCGGCGAGCGATATGAGATAGACGATCAGCGCGCAGGCCAGCGTGTGGCGCCTGTGCCCGCCCAGCTTCAATACGCTTTTTGACAGTATGGCCATGAAGAAGATGCCCGCGGACGCCATGGCGTACACCGCTACGATCCAGAAGCTCATTATCAGGGCGTCCTGGCGCTCAAAGAACGACCCCGGCACGCCGACGCCGTCCATCAGCTCTATCACGGGCCATTTTTGCTGGGCCACGATGCGCGGCCCATACTGCGCGATGGACACGAACGTCGCGACGAGCGCCATCGCGCCCACCGTTATGACCGCCTGGACGGACGCCCGGCGCACGCTGCCGGCGTTTTTGCTCTTGATAAACGGATAGACAAAATACAAGAACTCGATGCCGGTGAATGTGATCATATTCATCCCGCCGCCGAGGGCGACCCTGTCCAGCGGCGAATCGAGCAGTGAGCCAAACGCCGGCATCAGATTTGAGAAATCGGCCCCCGCGGCCGCGAGGACCAGAAAGATCGCCATGGGTATGATGGCCAGGAATATCAGTATCTCGCCGGCCCGCGCCCGCGCCTCATACCCGGCCGCCGCGGCGACGAGCCCGCTTATTACGACGAGGGCGCTGACGGCGTACAGCGGGGTGTTCGGCAGCATGACCTGCTTGACGATCTCGCCGAAGATGCGGAGCTCCATGCCCGTGCAGATCATTATCTTCGCGAACAGCCCGGCCGAAAGCAGCACGCCCAGCGGCCTTCCCAATATCGCCCCGGAGTATTCGTTAAAGTATTTTTCCGGGAATATCCTGCCGGCCGTGGCGATAAGAAAGGCGGCGGCGCAAGCCAGCAGCGTCGACAGGATGGCCACGATCCACCCGTCCTGGCCCGCGAACATCGCGGCGCGCTTGGGCAGCACGACGATGCCCATGCCCAGGATATCCATAATGAGCAGCGCCTGTAATTGGCGTATGGAGATTTTATCATTTTGAAAGATCATGCAGTCCCTCTTCCTCATCTGTTCTGCGCGCACAGTCTCTGTTCGCGAATATCGGGCGCCGCTTCATCATGGGGAGGGGGGCGCGGAATATGGAGTCCTTTAAATCATCGTAATCCGTGACGTCCGGGGAGCAGAACGGATACAGATATGGGATGCCGAAGCTCTTGAGGCTCGCCAGGTGTATCAGCAGGATCAGGATACCGACCCAAAATCCCAGCAGCCCGAAGGGGGCCGCGCAGAATATCAGGAAATACCGGGCGAGACGCAGGCCGCCGACGAGGCTGATGTTCGGTATGGTGAAGCTGCAGATGCCGGTCAGGGCCGCCACCACGACTATGATGGGGCTGACGATGCCGGCCTCGACGGCGGCCTGGCCGATTATGAGCCCGCCGACTATGCCCACCGCGCCGCCCATGGGCCCGGGCAGCCTGATATCCGCCTCGCCGAGCAGCTCAAACGCCAACTGCATTATGAGCACCTCAAAGAGCGCGGGGAACGGGACCATCAGCCGGGCGGCGGCCATTTTAAGGACCATCAGCGAGGGTAGCATCGCGGGGTTGTATACGTCTATCGCGATATATAAGGCCGGGAGGATCACGGAGAGCAGCGCGCCGACATACCTGAGCAGCCGCAGAAAGGACATTATGGTCCAGCGCTGGTAATAGTCCTCGGCCGATTGAAAGAAGACGTTCAGCGTGGCCGGGACGATGAGCACAAAGGGCGAGTTGTCGACCACTATGACGATGCGCCCTTCCAGAATGGCCGCCGCCGCCTTGTCCGGGCGTTCCGTCATCTGAGTCTGAGGAAACGGCGACAGCGTGTTCCCCTCGATAAACTGCTCGATGTATCCGGAGTCCAGGATGGCGTCTATATTTATGCCTTCTATCTTCTCCTCCACTTCCCGCAGGATGCTCGGGCGGACGACGTCGTCCAGATACACGAGGGCGATGTCGGTCTTTGAGCGGGTGCCCGATTTCATCTGCTTTATTTTCAGCCGCGTGTCGCGTATGCGGCGGCGGATCAGGGCCGTGTTTATGCGGAACGTCTCGCTGAACGCCTCCTTTGAGCCCTGTATGACGACCTCGGTTTCCGTGGCGTTGACGCCGCGGTTGGGCCACCCCTTTGTGGAGAGCACTATCGCCTGGGCGCACCCATCGGCGAATATCGCCGTATCGCCCGACAGCACGGCGAGGATGATCTCATCCATATCCGGCGAGAGTTCGGCCTCGGCCGTGCCGATGGCCTCCTCCATTATGATCCCCAGCGCGTCGGTCTTTTGAAATACGCCGATTTTGAGCGGCTTTGTGAGCAGGCGCACAAAGACGCTTTCCTCAAGGATGGAGCGGTTGGTCATATTATCGGCGTAGGTGATGTATATGGTTATCTGCTTATCCTGGCCGACGCTGAGCTTGCGGCTCACGATATCCCCGCAGCCCGAAAAGGCGCCGCCGAGGTATGCGATGTTTTCATCGAGTGAGGGGGACACAAACAAAAAACATCTCTCCTTCTGAGTTTTCCTTCTGGATTGATGTTGTTATTTTTTGCAAATATAGGGTTTAATATGCATGAATGGAACTGACCCGGCCGGAACCGGCCCTGACAGGAATTGATGCAGAGTATAACTCTATGATATTGTCACACGTGGCACATTATTATCGCCGTCACACAGACACGTTTATATTGTTTTATAGCGCTTCATAGCGTTGAGCGCGGCGTAGGCGGCGGCCTGCTCCGCCTCTTTCTTGGAGTGCCCGGACCCCTCGCCTATGACGCGGTCCTTATGGAGGGCGCGAACGTCAAAGACCGGATCGTGATCGGGCCCGGACCTGCCGATCACTTCATATGTGACGCCGTAACCGTCGATGCCCTGATATATCTCCTGCAACTTCGATTTATAGTCGGAGGTATTATCGTTTGCGCGTAGCCGGACGACATCCCGCCAGAGGATGCGGCGCAAGACGTCCTCCGCGCGCTCCAGCCCGCCGTCGATAAACACCGCGCCGATTACGGCCTCAAAACAATCCGCGAGGATGGAGGGCTTTGTGGTGCCCGTAGACATCTCGCCGCGGCCGAAGCGTATGTGATCCTGCAATGAGATGTTGCCGGCGGCCTGCGCCAACGAGCCCTCGCAGACGATTTTGGAGCGCATCTGCGTGAGACGGCCCTCGTCCGCGTCCGGGTGCTCCGCGTACAGCCAGGCGCTCACAAACATATCGACGATGGCGTCGCCCAGAAATTCGAGCCGCTCGTTGCTCTGTTCGCCGTGCTCGTTGGAATATGAACTGTGCGTCAGCGCCGTCTTGAGCAGGGCCTTGTCTTTAAAGGTATAATCGAGGATATTTTCAAAATCCATACTTAACTTCATCCAAATCCCGTATATAATTTTATTACAGCACATTGTTGAGCTCTTCGACGATCCGGGCGTCGATAAACGACACGCACTGGCGCACGGCGGAGGTTATGGCGCGGGCGTTGGAACTGCCGTGGGCCTTGACCACCAGCGCTTTCAGCCCCAAAAACGGAGCCCCCCCGATTTCAGAATAATCCATGCGTCTGCGCAGGTTGTCGTACGCGCCCTTTGAAAGCAGCGCCCCGAGCCTGGAGACGGGGGAGGACATCAGCTCATTTTTTAATATTTTCAGCAAAAATCCGGCCATGCCCTCGGCCTGCTTCAGGATCACGTTGCCCACAAAACCGTCGCACACGAGCACGTCGCATCCCCCGGTGAAGATATCCCGCGGCTCGACATTGCCGATGAAATTGATGTCGGAGGCCGAGAGCAGCTTGTGCGCCTCCTTGGACAGCTCGTTGCCCTTTTCCGCCTCGGCCCCGATATTCACGAGCCCGACGCGCGGGTTGTCAAGCCCCATGACCTTCTTCATATAAATATATCCCATCTTGCCGAACTGGGCCAGGTAATTGGGCTTGCAATCGACGTTGGCGCCGCTGTCTATCAAAAAGGTGAATCCCTTCTCGCTTGGCAGGGGCGTCGCGATAGCGGGGCGCTCTATGCCCAGCAGCCGCCCGATGGTGATCGTCGCGCAGGACAATAACGCCCCGGTGCTGCCGGCGGACACAAAGGCCTGCGCCTTTCCCTGCCGGACCAGATTTATCCCGACGACCACCGAGGAGTCCTTCTTATTCCGGATGGCCGCCGTGGGATGTTCGTCAGGGGTGATGATCTCATTGGCGTTGACGATGGAAACGCGGCCGGTGTCATAGCCCCCCTGCCTTGACAGGTGCTCATATATCCAATGCTCTTTCCCCACAAGGATCACAGCCAGCCTGTCATCCAGGGGGAGCGCCTGAAGCGCGCCGGCGATCACCGCTTCCGGCCCGTTATCTCCGCCCATGACGTCCAACGCGATATAAATCCGTTCGCTCATATCTCCAAGAACCCCCACACATTAATAAAAACGCGGGATATATAAATATAGGCGGCAAGGCCGCCACACAAAAAAGCTCACGCCGCGAATAACAGGGCTCAGGCCTTTTTTATTTCCAGCACCTCTTTTTTGTTATATGAACCACACGATTTGCAGGCCCTGTGGGATTGCATAAGCGTGCCGCACTTGCTGCAAGCCACAAGGCTCGGCATGGATATTTGCCAGCTTTGCGCGCGCCGTTTATCGCGGCGGGCCTTTGAGGATTTACCCTTTGGACAGATCGACATTTGTTACACCTCGCTCACCTTATCAGCTCATCAAAACACCGTATTCGTCAGCAGCTCCGGAGGGGCCGATGACCCCACCGCGGCAAATGCCATAACGCTGCCAGCCTATAAATTATAACCATTTCCCGCTCGTATGTCAAGAAAAAATTCCACGGCATCACGTGATTCGCCGCCGTGAAAATTGCAAGTTTAATTGCCCAACCAATTTCTACCAATTACCTCAAGCTGCCATTTGGTTAGCTGTTTTATATCCGAAGATTTTACGAGGGCAGTTGTTGACCCAATCCTCTATTCTTTGAAGC
>Ga0209629_10004807_pt1 | contig 10086 bp, 6 predicted proteins | sample TergutCu122P5_FD_187286 | JGI IMG/M metagenome (GOLD analysis project Ga0209629, IMG submission 187286) | Cubitermes ugandensis P5 segment gut microbial communities from Kakamega Forest, Kenya - Cu122 P5 (SPAdes) (version 2) | ecosystem: Host-associated > Arthropoda: Insects > Digestive system >... | reverse complement strand
GGCTGCTGTTACAGTTTATACTGCTCCTGATGATGGACGCAAAGGGCGTCCGAAACATGTACAGCATACTTGTAGTTGTTAATAAACACAGTACTGCCAGAGTTGCATATTGTTGGTTTATTATATATTATAGACTTGTGATGCACGGAAACTCAAATATAGAAAGAAAAAAAAACCCCTACATGGTATGTTACATCTCGTTGTTTACCTTCCCACAATACTGGAAATGGCGAACACATGAGCAGTACCATGATTTCTTCTTGCAATTAATTGTGTGATAAGTTATACTACAGACACGATTAATCTCGCACAGAAAATTAGTCGTCTCCCTGTACAAAAAACCAGCAGTAAAAGAAACATCTCTTACAAGACACCCACAATCAATAACAATCTCTTTGCTCCCTAGAGGGAAGCATTCCGAAAACGAAAATCTAGTTTGGGCTGGAGAAGAGCACCACAAACCACAGTAAATCAATTACTTCACCCACGTCCAACGTACTACTGACTAAAAGGTTTAGTGACTTACACCAATGGAGGTGTATCCGAATTCACCATCACGCAGAAAGATATCCGTGACAGGAATTAGAACTATGGCCAATAAATTGAACAATTCAGGTTTCCTAGCACTGGAGTTCTAAGCTAGCTACACTCTTTACTGACGACGTGGGTTCATGCACCTGCAGAACACTGTATGAAACGAACAGACTAAATGGTTCGTTTATAATACACGCACTACAGCTTCCACAAAAATAAATGCAACCCCTAAGGACCTGACAGTATACGATTCACCCTTCAATATACCTCCTCGTATATATCAAGGAGTCGGTGTACAAGTTAGCAATATAAATTCTCTTTTCAAAACAAAAACTCACTTTCCACTGCAGACCTGCACACCAGCACCTGTTACCAGTACTCAAAGGACAGGCCGAGAACCCAACAAAGCTCATACGAAATGATACAACTGTACCATTCAAAATGGTGTAGCATGTCCAAGTACAGGCAAAAGGCCAGCATTAAGTCCCATCAAAGTAACGCCACAGTTACTAGGCCTCTCTTTGCCTGCTCTATCCAACACTTTTGTAAATACCGTGAATTTGTAGGAATATATATATATATATATATATATATATATATATATATATATATATATATAGGTGGACATATTACGGATCGGATAGAATTTGTGGAACAAGCTGCTGTACAGCACTTCTGACGAGACAAAGGAAAACCAAGTATGTTGGAATATGCGACCCCGAAATTCAATCCAGGAGCTTCTTACATGCCAATCAAATGCACAGTCCATTCAGCTGGATGTTTGTCCGACGTTCTAATTATCCACTAGAAACGTTATCACATTTAAAACATGAAAAAACTATTTGCTTTCAAACGCTTCCCAGTTCACACACAATGAATACCATCCACACCTTCGTGGTACAGCGGAGATACAACTCCCTATTCAGGACGTCCCCATTAACTTAACAGGTTTCTCGAGGCATTCTTACTTCGGAATAATCCAGGCACTCCGCTTTCTATTCCATCCTTCCTAATTCTTCTACCTCCATGGAACACAGTCCTCCAAGAGCAGCTAACAGTTGCTCAGCTACTACAGAAACCTACCCGACAGTTCATTATGGTGTTCGCTACAGACTACCAACAGCCACTAAACTAACCCAAATGAATCAACTGCATGCTCCTACCCCAGTTTTTAAAGTTCGTGTATAACATTTCGTATCACGCCAACTTTTCACTGCGAAGAGTTGTTACCTCCGCACAACCCCCAACTCGTAAACTGGTACACCGCCCCTTCACGGCTTCCCGCAACTGCGTATTCACTATACAGCAGCTATCCTCCATATCTTGAGGGAGTCTTCTCAGGCCGCAACCTGAAGACACGCAAAGTCGTGGTGAAAGCACCCTTTCTAATTAATTATTCAACATAATATACCTTTTGCATTCCCCACAGTAGCGGCAAATAAACACAAAGCTGCCTTGCTGAAACTCTAAACGGGAAGTGACAGCTGCAGAAGAAACTAAAGAGTTACAATGAAAAATAAATTGCAATGCAGAAAGGTTACGCTTTTACTGTAATGAGAAAAACGTTGAGTCCTTGAAGGAGACACGAAATTACGGTCGTGGTTATGCATTTAACTGTACGCAATTCGTATGGGTCATGCCATAGTTAAGGCGGCTAATCGTCAGCCTCTCACCGAAGAGGCCCGGGTTCACACTCACGGTGCAGTCCGTGAGCGAATTGGCAGGTACAATCAAGTGCTGACAACTGATGTAAGCGTACAGCTGGAGTCACAATCCAAATCTTTTATCACTTCTTTATCTTTGTCGATGTGTGGCTTTACTCTACCATTCATTAATCACAGTCATTTATGCGGATATCTATTCAGCAGACATCCACACGGACTAAGGCTAATGACTTTTCGCAGCCCGTAGATAATTGGATGGGAGACAATTGTCGATACGAGGGTCAAGCCGAGTTGCGTGTTTCTTTGGCATGTTATGAATTCGCACAAATACTCATTTAAACTGTGCAATTCTATTATTCAGCTAGAGGTTATGCAAGGCTATTTATGCTGGCAATGGCAAGGGCAGAACTGCAAAGGAAAGCACGCATGTCCTCTGTTTTTCCGTGATTTGTTTACTGACGTTCTGATTCAAATGTATCGCGTTCGAATGTAACTGTCGACAGATAATTTAATTTGCAAAAACAAAATTCACAGATATTTTTACTTCTTAAAGTACACCACTTATGCAAAACACAGACTTGTATGTTAGCAGGAAAAAATTTTGTCTTCAAGACCTGGCATGTTTAATAGGATGTCCAGAACCCCTGAGCTTCAGGGTTGGATCGTATGCGTCTCGGCATGGACTTAGGGATCTAACGTAACTTTGAGAGGAACATTAACCTAAAATAACGTCTGAAAGGGTTAGTCTATTAGTTAGACCATTCTGGCTTCAAACTTAATTCTAAATTGGCATTTCTCTTACCTTTCGTTACACAGTGACTAGGAAGATGTTGCCAGTACTCAACGGAAGGTCGGAAAACTGGTGTATACACACACTTAACTTACATCATTACATATACATGGTCCTCTGTCAGAAAACACAAACTGGATGAAGGTCGTTAATCAATCGGAGGCAGCATGATACACAAAGAAGTATTACGGTGTGGTTGCAGACTTAATTCTGATTCGTCAAGGAGATGGATCCACGATACATGACGTATGGCAGCCATGACTTAAAATGTCATCTTGCAGTTCTCTGCACACCTCAAAGTGCAGACACTTGAAACCATTACGGTATTTCTACGCCTAAATGGGCGATTATCAACCTCAGGTCTGGGTACACTTGAGACACAGCCATGTTACAACAGAACATATACGAACAGCTTCCAACAATTCGCTGTAGCCGTCACAGAAGACCCGCCATCACGACAGCGAAACAGCGCGTTTTCAGGTTTGGACGGAGCCAAAGGCCTCCAGTTACACGGAACGGCAGCAAATATGTTAAGCAGTCAGCTGTTGATAGCCGACAAGGTATAATTACCGAGCTTCGAGGACGACCAGAGGACTGTCTCCGTCACTGTGCTTGTTACAAAATACAAAACTGGCAGGATTTTGGCAAGACCAAAGCAACGGACATAGGGGACGTCAGAAATCTCTGCAGAACAGGTGCATTAAAAATACTAGCAAGATAATTAGAAAAATAAAACTGACATTTAGCAATAGTGCAGGAGATCATATGGGACAAGGATGGCACTGAGCTAGCAGAACATTACACATTTTTTCTGCAAGTCACACTCGTATGAGAAAATTAAATTCGGGGAGTGCTTGCTACAACACAATTTACAATATTTATCTTCCCGTCTCATACCTAAAAACTTAAGAATTAAAATATACGACACTACTACTTTACTTGGTTTTTTCAAACGGGTTCCAAATTAACATGAACGTATCTTATCCAAAGGGAACCAGATTGAAGGTATTTCAGAACAAACTGCCAAGCAAAATGCCTTGGCCCGAAAGAAAGGGAGAGACAGTAGTAAGGAAACTGCATCAGAAGATATTCTTAATTCAATACTTTTCACGGAACAGCAAAGGGCGAAGAAATAAAGGAAAATGTGATGGCTGGAACACGTAGGCAGACAAATCACATAAAAATGTAGTCGATAACCCCGCAGACACTGCGAAACTGGGAGCCCTAAGCGTAAATTGGAGAATAATTGGGGATAATATTAAAATTTATATGTAAGAAACGGAATGCGCGGTGCTGAAAGGATTTAACTAGACCAGGTTGGGGTTCACACGCCGGATCCTATGAATAAATAACCTCCGGTATCCATAAACTGGGAGAAGTAGTGACCAGTTATCGACAAAGACTCTGCTCCATACAGTTTGTTAACAATTGGAAAATGTTCGCTCTCTATATCGTCTGGAGTGTTTTTATCGGATCAATAACAGTCCATTTCACGCAGGATAAATAGAGAAGCAGACATTAACTACATGGAGAGGGAAAAAGATATTTTCCTACCGTTTTAAACGTTGGTATTATAAAAAGGTCTTGTATTCTGCGTGCTGTAACTTCAGACCGAAAGATACATGGTGCAGAGCGGTGTTGTGCTGAGGTAATCCGTAAGAAGTAAATCCGTTGAGTTACATCGTAGTAAATTAATTTGTGATGCACCGCAAAATATAACCAACAAAACATTACGACTTTGCCCACTGTCGGTAGTTACATTCATATACAAGACATTTCGGAAGCTGACTCCACGTTTTTCCTTGAATATTAAATGACCATATCACAAATGGCGCGGCACCTAAATTACACTCTTCACTTGTGTCAGTACCAATGTGAATTCGTGCTCCTCGTAGGCGTAAAAATTGAAACTTATAAACCAAATAACTCCGAAAATAATTCACCAGAAGAATGTAAACCACGACAGAAAGAACATACGTAACACGCCTAGATTCACGTGGCTTCTGGATTTCGTTTATCGTAGTGTCATAAAAATCAAAATAAAAATTTCATGAACTAAATCTGTTTCCGACTTCACGTAGAAAAAGCGGGACACCTGCTAAATCGGAAGGTCAAAAGGAGGCGCAACTGAGGCAAATGCGTACGCGGTAAACAATGTGCTCGGTTTTCAACCCTCTTACCTCCAAGACAGAAACAGGAGCACTTTTCGAAGAGCTGTGTTACTCCTTTGTAATTATTACAACACTTGACGATGGACAAATCAAGAAGCTACGTAATGCTAAATTCCTGTATACACCACCGTCAGGACCATACAGCACCGAATGTATAACATAACTTCACAGAAGGCCAACGCCCATATTCTGCTCCTTCCGTACCAAAGCATAAAGGAGACGGTGTAGAGCATATTTTATCGCCCCTGCGTCTGAATAGTGTATTGGTAGCCTGAGGGCGACAAGACAATAGAAATGCTTGAGTAATTACTTTTTCGGTGGTAGCAAGAGAGGCAAGACGGTGTGTTAATGAAATTAGAGTAGGCCTACCAATTCCCCTTTCACACAACACCCCGATAGTCTCCAACAATCGCTCAAGAAAATTAAATTCAAAAGCTATTCTTCTGAGGAATTCTTCTCCGTACAGCACACATACGTTTCATGACCGAGAACATGGGCTGTTTTCCATACACCAAGGCTTCTATGTGAAAAGGATGATACTTAAAGCCGCTAAATAAGTTGTAAATGGGCCAGACCACGGCGAAGAATAGGTAAAGCCCCAAGGATTCTTAGCCTCCCCAAAAGATCGAATTGAGCAGTCGCATTCACTCTCGGATAGCTTCATCCTTGAGCAACGAGCCCATCGGTAGCGTCTCCGCAGGCTACAGAGCTGGTCTGGAACTAGTGACCAAGGGAAAAATCCTAAACCCACTGGGAACCAAATCCCGACCGTCCAGACCACAGCCAGTCAGTCATAATTTAACTATTTCTGAAGCTCTTTTCAACTACCCAGCATATAAAAAGCAGATTTAGTGTAGGAGACAACTAACAAACAGAGAAATTTAGCAACATACAATACGATAAGGTCTACATTATACGTTCAATACGACTCCAAAATGTTAATTCCTTCGGTTCTAAGGTAATGCGGATCATAAAATGTGTGTCACTGGTGACTTTTTAAGATAAATTTCGTAGAAACCGAATAAAGGATTAATTATCAAACACAAAGACAACATCACAGGGCTCATAAATTACCGAGCACAACCCACTAATTAACTAATTAATTAATTAATTAGTTAGCACAAGACTACGAAATCTCAATCCTTCAAAGCAAATACAAAGTTGACTGTTATACACACAAATGTAAGACCTCCATAAATCACAGAATGTCAGGTTCGAGCAAAATGTGTATATTTTAGGTAGTCTGAATGGAAACAGAATTGTAGCAACACAAAACTATTCACGGAAGTTAAGTTGTTCATTTGCAATTTTATTACCACTTGCACATTAGGTCTCTAACAACATACAAGGATTGAGTTATCACACAGTGAAAGCGGATAAACTTGAATGTAGAGGCCCCTCAACCCAGAATGTATTAACACAGACAAGGGCGATAAAAACACTGCAATAAATTTACAGAACCTTCTACCTCTCCTTTCTCTTTGGTTTATTTAATGACGTTCCTCATCTCACACTGGAAGAATAACTATAAACAGCGATTGTTGATGGAAGAGGTATTGGACTTTTCCAGAATTTGCCTTGATTATTGAAAACCAAGAACTCCGCCAGGCCAGACGATATCCAGGCCCACAATCAGCGCATTGTAGGAGGTACTAATCACAATGGAAAATCGAGACAGAAACAAAAAGACAGCACTAAGATGATCTTAGGGACAGAACATTGCGCCCCACTGGGTAGTCCACCTACTCTGTTTCCGACAGCTCGCAGAACTAAACTTCGGCATTATAGCGACGATTTTTTCAGGTTTGTAATATTTCTCTAAGTGTTTTCAGGCAAATTCCGAGACAGAACTCGAATTATGCTGCGACCACTTTCCTTCCGCACCTGTTCAAACTCCTTACTCATTAACCGTTCCATCGCTCAACGCTGCTCAGCCTGAGCTTCGTTAAATAAACTAAACGCTAATCAAACACGTCACAAGGACTGGAAGTGAGTGGAACTGGTTCAGGTTAATGGAATCATCCAATCACAAAATGCTTTGTTCCCTTATCGAAGTGTCAGTTATACGCGTAACAAAACAAAAACTTCTCCGTGGTTGGTGAACAAAAATATGTCAATATTTTACACAGTCTCTCAAAATGTTACAAGATGAGGCGACGCAATTTTTGCGTGCTACAGGAAACAGGGTGAAGTTTCTAATATTACGAGAACTCTGAGACTAATATTATCAGTCAAGGGAGGTCAAATGTCTGATCCTACGAAAGCATGGATGAAAAAGAGCATCAAGGTGATGCCTTCTAACTTTTGAAGTAAGTAACTTTATAAACTCAAGTGCAAAAGTATAATTATGATGAATATGAGGGAAAGAGCGACTGAAGCATAGCTGCAAAACTTCCGCTGGATGCGTTCCAGCTTATTGGTATCAGTATTCATAATGTTATTCCAGACAGGTGAGGCATATTCTTAAATCTATCTACGGTGTCATTCAACAATAATAAACAATCAACAGTCGGAAACGACTGCATCAAAGTACGTATGAGTCCCGGCGTTTTGAGCGATTGAGAAAATATGTAGCCTACATGGTAGTGAAAAGGGAGTTTACAGTCCAAAAGTAGGCCTAATCCTAGGTCTCTGACGTACTCACTTCAAGTTACATATTTCTCACACAGATTGTACTTATAGGTAAGTGCGTAAGTTTACCTTGTAAAGGTAATGCTCTAGTTCTGTTAAAACTGAGTGTCATGTGACTATCAGCATATCAAACGAGAATGGAATCAATGACAGACTGCAGAAGTGTACAAGCAGATTCTGAGCTTACGGTACGAAAAATACTGATAGAGTCAACCAAACAAAAATACCTCGAATGCTTAAGAGTTATGAAGGTCACCAATGCATGCATTAAAAAACACAGGCCCCAAGGACAGTTCCTTGAGGAATACCAGAAAGCACTTCACGGGGTGTCGAGTACATACCGTGGATTCGAACATAATAACGACCAGTTACGCCAACTACACAACCGACATAACTATCAGACAGCCCCCAGGCACTGAGCTTAACTAAAAGAAACGTATGAGGAACGAAGTCAATGGAACTGCTTAAATCACAAAAAATGGCATCAACTGGACGTTGTGAAAAAACTACGAGTAATGGGGAAATATAGTCTAAATACGATACTAAATTGGTAATAGTGTATTTGGATTTAACTAAACCATGTTGACAAGGATTTCGTTTACATTTGAAATAATAAAAGATGACGACGACGACGATGATGATGATGATGATGACGACGACGACCGTAATGTCCATCAAAGACGCTACAACACCTTGTGCGCCATCAATCCCCTCCCTCCTTGGATTCATTAAGCTTGTTTGGTACTTCGACTGCACAGATTATACAGTAGAGCGTCGAATAACGAGGTAAGTGTAATTTTACTGGAAGGGATGTAAAATACGGCGTCTGTGACCTACCTTCCAAACCACCCTAACATTTTGTTGTACGCGCTAATTAAAGCCATCGGAAAACTTAGTACCCGCTCTGAGATTCGTACCCGAGACCTCCCGACACGAAGCAACAGTGTAACCACACAAACGTGGCATTCTCTCTCATCAGAAATAACTTTTTCGACCGTACGTGTGTGAAGTAGTTGATGTATACCTGTTCGAAGGGAAAGTGTTTTTGTTAAAGAAACCGTTAAAGATATCTTCCCACAATTTCAATAGCACTGAGTAGTCTATATACATTAAAAACAGTTGTTCTGATTAATAGTATCTTGTTTCACACCTTGTTCCCGCTGCTCAGCTGATATCGCTGAACGTGACTGCGTTTTTGTCAATCACACTATACTGCGCCCCTGAGGGCTTGCCACATAGGCTCGTGAACACCACGCTAATTACATTTACAAAAACAAACCCCGACGCACAATGCGATAATTCAAAGAGATCGTGGACCTTCCTCTGTTACCGCATGTAGTCATTAATGGATTCTGAACACCCATTAGCGAACTGCAAAATGGCCTTAGCCTTTAAACAGTAACGACCTCCTTCGCACTCCCACACGCCCATTCCCCTTCAAACGATTATTACTCCATGTGGACCACGCTCCGTTCATGGAGGTTATAATTTTTACAGTATTCCAGGAAAACATTCCTATTACAGACGAAAGATAGAATAAATATGCTAGTAGATTAGCCATCATCGATATCATAAAATCAATATATTCCTCGCAATTCCCCAACCCAGTATCACAAACGGAACACTTCAGCAAACACTTTGAAAATTAACTTCTCAACCAATATACTAAATGAGCTCATGTTTACATCAAAATTCATGTACCTTCAAAGCGCACACCACCGGTGTCTGTCATTCAATGAAACTCAGTAACAGATCAACTGAAGGTTATGTATCCAAGTTAAACAAGCAAATGTGGAAACATTCGCTATCGACTGCACTTCCAGACGCAGATAATCCAAGACCATTCACCAACCCGCATTAGCCAGACATACAAATACCTATATATTAATTGCCAACTTTTGTGCACTGATTATTATTTATTCATAAAATATTAGTCTCCTCTACATGTTTCGAGCATCAAGTGCTCATCTTCAGGAGGATACAGTTGTACACATGCAGCATATGGTACTGTCACTCTCTATGGGAGTTCCTGGTGGCTTGTAGGTACACAGCTTGAGTGAGGACTGACTGGAGGGGGAAGGTTGTTGGTGGGTGTCTTTGGGGCTGGTCTGACGGTCAGTCGGTCAGTCGGTCAATGGTACAAGCTTTCTACTATGTTACTACGTGCAGGTCAAAATATTTACAAATACATCCTCTGTATACAGTACACATACACGAGTGTAACATGATGTATTCTGTCGGTGCACAGTGTAGATATTTCAGCACACTAAAAAAAACACCACGGTATGCTACAATC
>Ga0209629_10004806_pt1 | contig 10087 bp, 10 predicted proteins | sample TergutCu122P5_FD_187286 | JGI IMG/M metagenome (GOLD analysis project Ga0209629, IMG submission 187286) | Cubitermes ugandensis P5 segment gut microbial communities from Kakamega Forest, Kenya - Cu122 P5 (SPAdes) (version 2) | ecosystem: Host-associated > Arthropoda: Insects > Digestive system... | reverse complement strand
GTAGAAAATGAAAATTAATACTTTAGTCCTTAAAAGGGCTGTTTTCAAAAATTGACCACTTTAATAAAGTCCAGAACCCTTCTGCTTCGACGACTGATTTCATTCGTCGTGTCATGGACTCAATCAGTGATCGAATGTAATGCTGAGACGAAGCGACTTTATCCCACGCGTCTGACACAAGGTCCCATAGCTCATCGCTATTTCTGGGAGGGAGGACAGGCCAGGTTTCCTGCATTGTCCTTTTCACCCCACTCCACATAGTCTCAGTGGGATACACTTTTATGACAGTATTTGTCTTGTAGAGGGATTTGGCCTCCACTCACCTCAGGGTTAATGGAAGAATGGAAGACAGAGAAACACTGGAAATGCACAAATATTGGGAAAGCAAAAGACTCAAATTACGATGGCAACTGTACGTCACGTGACTGACTGAGCGGGACTTGGAAAATTTCAGGCCGATGGATTTTTGTTGGACAGAGTGTACATCTAATACGCTTGTGTTTGATTTTATAAGAATAGCCTCTCGTGACAATTATTTATGGTTACGTTAGCAACGAGATCTCATTGGATGACGTGAGCTAGCTAAATACCACACTGTATAGTCTCCTCTGACACAAATCTTGAGACCTGATGATGGCCCAGTGCAAGGGCCGAAACATGTCATTTGATTAATAATAAAAACTCCACTACCTTATTTAGTTGTGTTTTGACTCTACTACCTGCACCATTTTATCTGTTCATCCTTTTGTTTAAATTGGGTGATTTTAATAACTGTTTCAAGATACTGCTCGCATATAATTTTAAAATGTAAGGGAAAATTTGAGTCATGTATGTTTTGATAAGTTTAATTTACTGATCATGTAAGATACATGTACTGATCCTATAAGACACATTTTATGTTGCTTGGGGCAAAGTAAGTTTAATTTTACTGTGTTCCTTGCAGACATGATGTGTGCATGTTGCTGTCTGATTACATGTACTTTGTCAGTTTCTGTGTGAGCATCAAGTCTTTTGAAGCCAGTGTAGAAGATGATGAACACTGTAATGAAATTTCATATTGTGGTCTTCTAGATTACAAAACTGTGTAGTCTGGGTACTGACATTTTGGAGGAACATGCTGCACTGTGTTTCTCGGAAATGTTGGTGACCACCTGCTGTGCTACTGAGCAGGACTGCAGAATGTGTGGTGTGATGTGTCACAATGTAGCAGTGATGCTGTCTGTTCTACAGGGAAGAGTTCCATGATAACAGAAACACCTTATTTGATACAGCTTGTTAATGTAGTCTCTGTGAATGGATTTTTTATATGTTGCGAGAGGGTTCTGCTTTAATCTGGATGTCCTCTGTAGGGTGACATAACCTAAAGACCATGATGTGAACGTTATTCTTTAGGTATGAATTTCATTATAAATAAATGTTCTTTAGTTATGTCATGGAGGATGGATATAACTTTCTTGTTACAGTGAGTGAAGATCTGGTGGCAGAGCCACTGGAAAAATTTATGGAAAACAAAGCAGTAAAGGAAAAATTGCAAGAATTGGATAAGAAGCTGGAAACCCTGAAGAAGAAACATGAAAAAGAAAAGAGTAGGGTTCAGGCATATGGCAAGGGTTCATCACTTCATGATAATGATAAAAAGAAGAAGTTCTATGGTCATATGCTTGTGAAGAGGTTGTCTAGCAAGAATATGTGAGCATTGTCTGTTATCTTGTTTCCTGATGATACAACTTGAAGTGAGCTTTGTTCTGCACCCCTGAACCAGCACTTCCTTCTTGATTTGTTCATTCTCCTTACCAAATGAACTGATTTTTCTGCTGTTAATGGTGGATTTCCTTCTAAGAAGCTGACTCTATGGAGTAGAGTCCTTCATGAAAAAAATTCCTCACATGACTCCATATACTTTATCAATCCAAATACGAGGAAACCTGTCTTCAATGAGACCTGGGCATAACAGAAACCTGTCTTCAGCTGAAAAATATTTCACTCTGGTTGATCTGGAGTCCTGATGATCCTTTCTCAAAGACCTGTATTAAACAGAATGTTCCTGTGATGTAAAGAAAATTTTTGGTTCCTTGCAGTTTTATTATAGGCAGGTTTCACTCTACATAGCATTTTCAACCTGACATTACATTAAATTAGATTATTCAGACTAACACAGTTAACAAGAATGCTTTATATTCTTTACGTTCACTACATCATATTTTGACTGATTGTTAATGGCCATCATCAGGTAGTTGCATAGTTTATATAACAAAGAAAGTATATCAGGTGGTGGCCTCTCTTTTACAAGTGGCGGATACCATAATCAGCAATAAAAATTATTATTCCAAATTGTGGAATAATACTAAAATAAGATAAAACTTAAAAACTGTTTAAAATCAAATTAAGTGCACTGAGTCCCTTTCTTTATGTGTTTGTATTGCTGAGAGTGCACTGTAGATCGACAAAAGTCTATCTTGCGCGTGTAGTGGATAAATCACGAGACTAGCTTTCATGAATTCAACCTTTGGTATAGTATATTACATATTATTATTTTATTATTGGTATTCAGCCCTTGGGCGGGTTTGGGCAGAGACCAGAGCTCAGTCAGGCGACTGGTATGGCTCTGGTACGCTGCATCCTGGGCGAGTTCTTAGGGGTAGTTTGCCATTGCTTTCCCCCGCGTTTAGACGTTCCCACTTTCGCCACCAGGTGCCTCAACGATGCGAGAGATCCTAGCGGCGGAAGGTGGAACTGTGGGCGAGAATGTTGTCCAGTAATTTTGCCGAAATGACGACTTCACGCCATTTAGGGAACTTTTACATGCTGCAAATCTACGACATGGGACCGACGGCTTTACTTCCCCTCCGAAGGAAGGCGTGCTGAGGATTTTTTCGCCCTTAAAATCCCGACAGCTTCGGCCGGGTTTGAACCCGCAAACTTGGGTACTAAAGGCCAGCACGCTACCCCTAGACCACCGAAGCCGCTATATATTACATATATGTGTATATAAATTAACCTGAGATTACTTCATAAATCAGAAACATAAAAATAAAATATGTCTGTAATAGGGAGTGACTTTAATAAACAGGAGTCAAAACCATGTATTTTACTTATTATGTGTGTATATTTGCTTTTGTTAGAGAACTTGGCATGGGTACAGTTCAGCCTGACACTTCTGAATGCTCAGAATGTGAGAGTGACGCGTCGAAAGCTACGGGCCTGCCTCGTAGTCAGTCAGAACGTTTACTCTCACTTTATAAGGATTACTTCAACCATGAGAGAGAACTGAGGGAGAAGTATCATGCATTGGTGAGTCATGAAGAAGATTTTCCTCGTTTTACACTCTAATAATTTAATTTAGCTATGTTAGATCAGAAACCTCGAAGGGATGGATTGTTATACAGACTGTTGTGTAAGCCCTTGAACCATTTAATCATTTCAGCCATCCAGCATTGATGACTTAACCTGCCCAGTGACTTCTCCATCTAGCCAACTGGAGCAAGATATAGTCCTTTTCATATTATCATTTGTTAATGTTCAGTCTATATATTATTTGAATGTTTTCATTGTTTATTGTTTAATGTTTTATGCATAATTACTGCTCTTATGTCTTAATACATTTCTTCATCAGATATTCCAGACAGTTGAGAAACTGATGAAAACCTCTCAATGCAACCAACTGAAGTTGCTAAGTACACTGCAGGAACGGGAGACAGACGATGTGATGCGTAGGCTTGAAGCAATGCGAAGGGGTGAGGTGAAGGCATTGTCCAAAGTACATCGTGACAAGGATGAAATGGTATGAAATCTGCAGTATTTGTAACACAGTTTCTCCATTGATAGTCTTATTCTTTATTTCACCAGGTAAGACAATAAGTTTGTTCCTTTGTTAGGGAAGAACGTCTTGCTGCTTTTTTAGGGTGACTGACTGTATTTGACTCAGGAGACTACTGAAATGGTGGGAGGAGGAAGTGCATTGATTAAATAGGAAGGTTCTAAGCATCTTTGCCAGTCACAGCTACAGAAAGGGTAGAGGGGGTCTTGTTCTGAGACGTTGAGATTTGAGAGTTTGAAGTGACACAACCGGAAATACAAAATTTACAGATACGAATATTGAAAAGTGATTGTTTTATCCACATTCATATAAAAATATTATATAGAAATGTGTTGCATTATTGACAATACAACATACTTTTCACACCAGAATATAAATATAAGTTGTGTCTCACATCACCGTAATTATCGCATTACTTGGCTTCGTTGCATGTAGGATTAGGAACTAGAAAGTATAAGTGGTGGCAAAATGTAAGTACTTGACAACACAGCATGTATCTCAAAGTGCTTCTGTCACAGAAGTCAATGCCAGTTTCATTCTCTTATTTTCTTAATCACAGGCTATGACTGAATGGGAAATGTCATTGATAAGGTACAACTCATGTCAAATTTTTATGATTTTGTTTTTTTGTAATATTAAATTCAAATAAATTTTACTGCCCCATTATTGGCACTACTGATGAGAGGGTAGTGTCATTAATTATTTGTAGGTAAAAATGTAGGTATTATTTATAATGTAGCTCCACAAACATTTTCTTCTCTTGATTTAGCCCTCATGCACAAAACATTGCTCGCCACTGATGTAAGATAATTTACAGGTTCGTTATACAAAGCTTGATAAATTTTGTTGTTATTCTAGGTACGAATTAAACGTGAAGTGGCATCATCAGTAGTAGAGAAAGGTGTTCATGAACGTGTTCGACTAACAAAATTATATGACAAGAAACGTGAAGAACTTGAACGGCAGCATGAGGAGGTTCGTCTTAGTCTTGAGGATAAAAAGAATAAGGTATGACATGATGGTAGTTTACACCTGTTTCCTTGACAGGGTATCAAAAAATGTTAATTTGCAAAGTTACATTTCGTGACTGCAGAACCCACATTTCTGTATGAATCATGTTCACAATGTTTAACAGCATTTGGTGGTAAGGGTCATCGTATGATACTGCTGAATGCAAATTTGGTTTGAAAGTTTGCCAGTTTCTTGTAGACTAGCTACAAGTGTGGGTTTTCTTTATTATGCATAGATATTAGAGGAAGACATAATGAAAATTTGTTTGCTGAATTAGCTTTGGAGGGTGGGTATGATGATGATGAAGTATTTTACATAGAAATCTGCCTAATGCACTTATATATGTTAACACTGCCACATAATGTGTAATACACTGCTCTTTAATCTGATATTTTCATTTGGACACATTTTGTCGACTTGGCTCATGAAATGTTTCAGTACTCCCTGTGGATGGTCCCTTGAGGGCTGAAACATGTAGGATTGTTCCAATGTGAATAAAGTGGTGTTAGCATATGTACGTGCATTAGTCGGCTCTTAATGCAAAATAGTGTCATCAGTGCATGGGTATGGACAGATGATGATGAAGTGGCAGAGTCCAAGAGTGAAAATTGTGCTGAAGTGGAATATGTTTCCCTCTCTACTGACATCAATATTTTTTATTATATGTAATTTATAATTTCCCATGTCTTTAATTTTTCTGAAAAATGTTTTATCTGGGTAGCTTTGTAGCTTGTAATTTAATCATAACCACTTTAGAGTTGTCTATTCATCATTGTAAATATGAAATAAATTTTTATGTGTAATGTTAATGTAGGCCATGGCAGACTTAAATCGCATGCATGAAGACCATGTTGCGAGGGTGGAAGAAGATTTGCATCAACACCATCACCAACACACACATCCACCAGCTGCAGCTGGAGGGGCAGCAGCAACAAGCACAGAACATGTCACACAGTGATACTGCAGCAAACCAAAGGTACTAGAAAATAAACATTAATAAATACTTCTGGTATGCATAGTTGGGTAGTGTAGTAATTACCAACATACTGGATGAACTTACTGCCTGTTTACCATAAAGGTGGGGGCTCTGGTTCTCTCCAAAGCGGTATGTATCTGCCAGCTACGTGGAATGACATCTTCAAAGACAACATTCTTCATAGATATGTCTTTAAGGACCCAGGGTGTTTCATAGTGTATGGAGGGGTACAAGGAACTGAAGAAAGTAGAAGGATAGGAAAATGCCTCCCTTTCAGTGACACTAAGAAAGTGTGTTTCATTTTCACATGAGTTAGCTGCCCTGGATTATATGTAACTTCATAATAATTACTTATCACCAAAGATTATTAGGTTGATCAAAGCTGGGATAGTGAAATGGGTTGGGAATGTGAGACATGTGGAGAGAAGAGAAATGTATACTCAGTTTTGTTTGGACACCTGAAGAAAAAGGACCATTTGGGAGACCTAAGTATTGATGAGAGGGTAATATGAGAATGGCTGTTAAAGAGATAGGGTGGGAGGCCATGAATTGCATTGATCTGGCTTGGAGGGCAGGTGACAAGCTGTTGTGAACATGGTAATGAACCTTTGGGTTTAATAAAATTCTGGGATCCACTTGACTAACTGAGGAACGGTTAGCTTCTTCAAAAGGGCTCTGTGCCATGTAGTGGGACAGTCAGTTGAATATATGGAACACCTTGTAAACTGAATGAACAAGAGCTACATGGGCAATAATTTGAGGTTAGTGCTTTAAGTAGCACGCACATATTATATTATTTTGGTTATGGTCTTTTATGTAGTTTTGTAGATAAGTAGCAGCATTTAGTTGGAACCTGCTGTTCAAAATTGGTGAGATAATTTGGGCCTTGTTACATTTGGATGACTGTGGACAGATAGGCAAAATTAATGGCAAAAATTGTGCAAACAGTACCTTTCAGAGCCATGTGTCTTCCTCTGAGTATGTTTTTATGTGTTTTTCTGTTTTAATTGTGTGACCTGTCTTTTAATGCTGGTAAGAAGTAACACATCTATTGAAATGAAAGTGGTTTCCTCATAATTACATTGCTCAAATATGTGGTCAGTACTTCCTGTCCATTGCTAAACATTTCATGATCGTAGAGATGTTCACTGTTTGTTGTTCCAGATTTTCATATATCCTCCTCACCTCCAAGTAGTTTGGATGAAAACACAGGAGTGTTAATGTGGAGTGAGTAGTTAATTGACACCCAGTTTGGGACTTGCAGGTTAGTATTAAAATGACTGAAATGCCTGTAGGCACATTAACTGGGTGATGAACAAGTGAATTTGAAGAAACAGCAGTACAATGAAGAACTACTCCATAAGGTGAGTCCCCAACTTAACACTTGCCTCATTCCAACCTAACAATATCAAGAATCTGCTGTAAATGTTAGGACAATCAATAGATAGGCATACTCATCCATATGTATAGTGTTTGTAGGTTGTAATAGAGGAGCTTTCTACTTTGGAGAGTATGCAATCAGGGTAATGAAAATAAAATTCTATGTGATACGTCTATCTGATTTTCTTATTAGGTTTAATTTTGTGGGTTAGAGTTTTTTAAACCAAACGTTTTACAAATGCCTAATCCAGTTTTGGAAAGGCTTGTATTGTGATGACGTTGTCTGAGCTACAGCTTTGCTTGTTGCAAAGCTCAGAGCTTAAGTTCTGAGTGAAAGGGGTCAGATCTGTCCTTTATGCGTTAGTGGACCACTGCATTCGGATACAAGTTGTGGGATTCTGGAATCAATAGGAAAGTTTTTGGAACTACCCTTCAGTACTTTTTAAGTCCTGTTGATGTGTCATTCAGACCAATATTTTACCTGCATTAGTATTCTAAATTTGGTGTTTTCAAATTGAATTTTAATATTACAGTGAAATCACGCATGAGAAATACATGGTAACAAATGTTATTGTCTTTAAAATTCAGTTTTCTCAAGTAGCCATGACTGTTTTGATGTTTGTAGATATTTTTATTATTAATAACAAGGTGTTGAAGATGCAGGGGTATGTGTGCTGTGTATGTTTTTATACATGGCTTAAAAGTGTTTTGTAATAATGATGCTATACATAATGGAAAGTGTTATGACAAGAATACCATTAGTTATGATTTTTGTATTTCATTATGAAATGAAGACATGTTATGTGTTCCAGTTTCCATGAAATGTTTCATCCTGATTTTTTAAAAATATATATGGCATCATGAAGACTAATGATTTTCTGAGGTTTGTGACAGTGGTTGAGTTGTACTGATATTATATTGTGACACTGTCCACCTTTCAAGATGTTTTTACTTGAGCGATGTTATGGAAGCTGGCTCTGCTCTTCATCTGATATCATTGGTTGCCATAATACTGACAGATTTCTTATTACATTTTATTTTCAGTGTTGCACCAAGAACAATTTCTGGGTTAGTCCAGTGTCAAGTGGGTGTCATACTGGCTTGGTATTTAAAGGTCCTCACATCAATCCCAGTCATTGCCACTAATATTAAAAATGAAAAATAAAACAGAATAATTTATTGAATCCTAGATAAAATTTGCATGTGTCTGAGCCTGTGTAACAGCAGGTGTTTACAAAACTCAGACTATTTTTTTTTTAATCTAGTATGCAGGCTCAACACTAGAGTCATTGTGTATGGAGTAGGGTGAAATGACTTGCATGCTAGCATGTATTTGCATACCCATATTTATCGGTCTGTCTGCTCATTCTTCCCTACTTATATTGTCTAATTAATAATATATTAATAACATTTTTGTAATCCAAATCTTGTAAAAATTCTAGGTTTCCCATTCTGTTTGTCTGGAACCTTGTATTTGGATGTTGCTGCATTGATTTTGCTTTCCTGTTTACATCTAGTTTTAAATAGGTATTAACTTAATTTTTTTTTTTTGTTTCCATTCTGTTTTTATTGGTTAATGCTTTCCAGTAAAAATTTGTAAGAAATCTGGCCTTATGCACATATTAATGACCCTTTGTGTTCCATAAAATATGAGGAATTTTTTCACTAGATGAGCAGTTACAAGAAGGATTCTACTACATGGAGTTAGATAGTTTGTCATTGCAGTGACAGCATGTCATATCAGGATGAGAGTAGAGCTAACATCCAAAATATTACATGTATCAAATACACCTCAGACAATGGGCAGTGTCCAGCATAATATTATTATAACTGTGAAGATGGTTGATGTAAAACAGTATCACAGTTACAGAGGATTTGGCATGTAGGTGATGAAATTTGGTTTGAAACTTGTGTATGTTCAATAGCGTTTGTTACTGTTCAACACCAATACATTTGCTTAAGCTTCAATGTAAAATGTTCCTTTGTTACTTCCTGTATATAAGAGTATAATAATTATTAATATGTTCACATACCATTCTTAGTATCAGTGTCAGGGATGCCAAAACATTTTTCTGTAATTATGAATTGTCGTATCATGCCAAAGATTTCACAACACTACGTACTGGTATTGCGATATGGAAATTTTTATCATTCCCTGTTTTGTTAGTACACAATGAAGAAATAGACATTAATATAATAGAGACAGCTTCCATATATGTGTTAGTTGTTCATTGCAATATTGTGTTGAAGTATTGGTATGAATGAGTATATACCATCTAACATACTGTAATGATGGAGCACATGGGTTCTTTTTCTCAGAGCTGGAGTTTTTTATGGTTCAGCCCAAGTTTCTTGTTGTGTTTTTGTTTTTAATCAACAAGACAATCAATTATTATTGTACATTAGTGGCTGTGTGCCTGTATTTATATGGGCATAGTATGAATGCAACTGGAGAGAAAGTGAAGGTACTTAAATGTTGGGGTTAGGAGTTGGACATTTCCACATCCTAGCCTCTGCAAAACTATATCTCGTAGATAGTAGCAGTAACTAGTATTTTGCATTCATGCTCATGTGTGTTGGCTCACACTTCTATTAATTATTGTATACAATGATTCTAACCTTCCTATAGTAATTCTGTCTTCGTCTCTATCTTTTCATCATGTCATTGCCTGTCCCACATGTCCTTACTTCACATGTACTGTTACAAATGCAGTGTATATCGTCACCCTGTCTCTTTTACTTGCCCAGATGTTGGCCCTTATCACGTTGCATACATTTTGTATAATTTCTCCTCCATATAAGATACCGGCAGAATGAATCATTAAGGCCCACAGTGAATTGTGGTACTATGTTCAGATAGATTTGTTTGATTTTGCAAAATTCATTCACTTTTTGGGGGGGGG
>Ga0209629_10004805_pt1 | contig 10087 bp, 3 predicted proteins | sample TergutCu122P5_FD_187286 | JGI IMG/M metagenome (GOLD analysis project Ga0209629, IMG submission 187286) | Cubitermes ugandensis P5 segment gut microbial communities from Kakamega Forest, Kenya - Cu122 P5 (SPAdes) (version 2) | ecosystem: Host-associated > Arthropoda: Insects > Digestive system >... | reverse complement strand
TCTTGATACAGACGCCTTGCCTCATGTGCATTGCCGTTGGCACGACCGTAGAAGAAGTGGATGTCTGCCATCTCAGCAAACGTGCAGTTTTCGGCCTCCATCATGAATCAAGCACAAGTAACCACTTTAACTTTTACAACTGAATAAATGATTCTTTACTCGTTGAGATTCTAGAACTGACTGCCTTGTCTTGAATCTGCATGCTCGATATTTCTATCTCCCGTCTCTGTCAACGAACAGCCACCTTGGAACAACTCAAGCGTGAACAATGAACACCTGCTTATTATAGCTAGCCACTGCCGTAACATAAGAATCATATCTTATTCTCAGATTTCTACACTGCACTGGATATCTCGGAACCTGTTCATTTTTGGACCCATGTTGATAGGAACTTTTTTGCTTATTTTGGGGTGGAGAATACCCAGGAAAAGTTTGTGACATAGGTATTGAAACACCCTGATGTGTCCAGTATTACATATGGGACTGAATGAATGAACAAACCAAACCAAACCAAACCAAACCTAATACCTTGCTTCTTAGCAACTCCATATTGCAGTTCAGTAAAATTAGTAAACTTTGATGTTATGAAGTACCAACTGTGTTGTAACATAATTATTGTTTATTCTTTAAGACAAATACGTTTCAGTACCTATTTAACACCTCATCATCAGTTGTACAGATAAAAACAACAGTAAAACAGGCATATAATACAAGCGTTTAAGTACCAACAAATAACATCAACATAGTGCGTATATATCACATAAAAGTCGCAGCTAAGTAATGTCAATACAAAAGAGCGCAGAAGTTACTTACATATAATCAAAATATTACCACATAAGACTTGTAAATATAATAAATATATATTCAGCACTGAATCATACCACATAAGAAACAGCACCAATAACAACAAACATTCCCAGTACAATGTATTACGCAGCCATTTTTCAAAATATAACCTATGTCTGCTGATGGCAACAACCATGCAGCTAAGACAGGCGTTGAAACACGATGGTTGGTTACGCGTGTGTGCTTGAATAATGTCAACGCTGGCGTCACACAAAAACACGAAATGATGAGGAAATTGAAGGGAATATTATTCATTTACCTAATGTGACAGGTAGGACTGTCTGGACTTCAGACTGCAGTACGTAATCACAGCTGAAATAATATCGGCTGCACTGCTAACAAGTCCGTTCCCCTCCTCTAGTCGAGGCGCAAAACAATGACGGGAAGAGCTAGATGATGAGGAACTGTGCTTACTTCTGAGTGTGTTTTATTGCTTCATTGTCATCATGAAAGTGCAGTGACAATATAAAAGTTCGCTTAATATTTAACCGTACAGAATAACGCTCATTTAACATAAACTAATTGATTACACATGTGTACACACCTTACCAGACACCCACGTTGTTACTAATCAGGTCTGGTGGTGCTTGATGTTAGCTTTAGACCTTATTAGAAATTAACGCTGCTTCACCTTTGCACTCCCTTCACCGAAGCAAAAACTGTACTGGAAACACAAAATCATGGTAATGACATTTAAGCCCAGCACTTTAAGTTCTACGTTGCTCATATTGGAATGTTTACAATATTAAAATTCTGAAATATATACAAAAATTATGAGTATTTAATTACAGTATTATGATACTACAATATCTGTCAAAGCGACAAAAGGACGACTACCAAACTATCGCTTATCTGGCGCTATCTAAGTGTAGGATCGGGATATTCTCAGTTCCTCGAGATACCCTAAACTTTAGGTACGCCGCCATCAGACAAAACGCGTGTCGAACTAATAATTAACTCCGTTACAAGAACCTACGGATCATGTGGCACCATTCGGATAACAGGTTCCAGTATGCAAATTAATATCGAGCTCAATAATTTTCTATAAAATATGAAGTATAATATAAAAAGGGTAAAAGCGAAAGAGTTACAACCATAAAAAAACAGTCAATTACAATTTCACGTAACAATTTGATATTCCTAAAACAGTTGCCTCGCCTCGTATATAGTCAAATACGTTAGCGCGAAATTTGGAATTTAGTCAAATAGTTATAGCCAAAATGCTTAATCGAAACTTGCTCGACTCGTATTCGTAAACCAAAGGGTAACTGTCTAAAACAAATCAGCACGACTTACCTCTGTACAGAAGAACGTCGCCAGCCTTACAGTTCATCGTAAAGTATCTCTATGTTAAAACGTTATAAATCTCTTCAGTTCTTTCCAACAGAGTGGGCACTTTGTCGTCGGTATATAAACCAAAACGAGTCGAATCTTAAATCATGTCTTTGCATTTTCGTAGGGGCTATATAAAGAGGCGAAACAGTTAGCTCATGAAATTCCTAAAGTCGAACTATATAAAAGGCAAGATAATAACTAAACGGGTTTTGACCAAACTTGATAGAAAACTACTTAGTGCAAATTCAGTTCATTTAACTTTTAGCTTTCATTTATTTATTACTTTTCATTTGTATTATACTTATTTTAGTAAATAGAAATTAGTGTTATTTAATCCTGTGACTCCGTCAAGTGACTCTTCACTTAGTCCTGATAACTCCCGTATGTGATAAGTTGGTGATTAGTTCAAATTACCTGGTGACAACATTCTTTATTCACTATCAACAGTGTTATAGAAGACTAGTTAATTTTACTGGTGTCTGTCTGAACAAGATTTGGTGGAGGATCAACCCCTCTCTTCCAGATAGGCATTACACTAGTTCGTGACTTACTGTAGTAAGTAAGTGTTCTCCTAAGGACAAATTAATTTTTAGTACACAAATAATTAACTGTAGCAGCATATGAATTAAAAACACATACAAGGCGCTACAATTTATATAGGCAGTTGCTGAATGCACGATCCAAAAATTCACTGGTGAATGAACTATTACTGTGTCAGTGGGCCCAGTCCTCCACATGATAATTTGGCATAATGAAATCTAATCTAAGGGATATTCGGGTTGTTGCCACCAATTTTCAATATGGCAGCAAATCCTCGGTGCTTCATAGTGACCAAAAAGACGTTCCAGACTGGAAGAAGGTGGATGTCTTCAAGAATTTACCAAGCAATAATTATAAAAACAGACTACATGAATAAAATTTTGATCACTGTAAGTTTATCTTGTTAATTTTTTACATCATCCTGAAATTTTTAATGTTTTATTTCAATGACATTTCATTATAATGAACATAATTTCATTACCCTCATGATTCACAGGTCCTAACAAGAAGTGTTGTGATCCAGAGAATATTTGTTTCTGAAATACCACAGCCCTGTACTTTGTGCACCTCCATAGCATCACCCTTTATGTTTGACAGTTCATTCTTTTTTAAATTCACTTATTGGCCCCCATCAATTTTTTACATTTTAAATTTATGTACCATGAACAATATTTATACAATTCTGTAATGAATTGTTCATCAACAAAATTAAAAACTGGATAGCATTTATCTCCACTTGCACATAACTTGGTCACATCTATTCCTCCACAGGCTGAAGTATTCATTGCTGTAAGTACTTTAATAGTGACAAAAGTGGCTACACCAAAACGTTAACCCCACATCAATCTGATATTAATATCTGCTCAATATACCTTTCAGACTGTAACTTTCGCCTCATGGTAATTTTTATAAGTTTCCTGACTTAAGCTTGGGACATGGTGCATGATCCCATCCAACAGATGGGGACTGATAAGATACACACAAGTTATTCACAGTCAAGCTCCCAGAAAAGTGTGGATGGCAGAAGAAGTTCAACCCAGATAATAAAGGGATCTGGTCTGGCATATGTAGGGGTCCAATATGAATAGAGGCACTGGTGCTGGGGGTGTATAGATGGAGCTCAAGATGGTATCATAGCTTCAGCTTTGGGCCCCATACCACACTATTTCAGGGTGAAATATATGCCATTAAGGCATGTATAATAGAGTATATACAAAAGGGCTACACAGGTATGAACACCTATATTCTTTCCAACAGCTGAGCAGCCAAGCAGCAAACAAGGCCCTAGATAGTTTCTACATAAAATCAAAATTAGTTTGGGACTGTCATCAGTTCCTAGTGAAGGTAGAATAATGCAATGTGTATGGGTGCCAGGACACATGGGGACTGATGCAAATGAAACAGCTTGTTAATTAGCCAACCAAGGTTCCTCACATCCACTTTCAGGACCTCAGCCAGCCCTTGGCGTATCTACAAAGTTTACCAGGGGGTGATCAGGGGCTGAACAAGCATGAAACATGGAGGAGCACTGGCAATCCTTTCATGAACAAGGTAGACCAAGGGCTTTCTTACAACATCCTCTGCTGAAAGAGCTGGGGAATTACTCAACTTGAGCAAAAACCAGCAATGAATAATGACGGGTTGTTAACAGGACACTCATGTAAAAGAACATCTATTTAAACTGGGGCTGGTAGACCATCCCAAGTGTGATAGATGCAAACAGGCATCTGAAACATTCTTATACACTTTTTGTGACTGTAAAACTTTGGCCATATACAAATTTAGGCACCTGAACCAACATTCTATACAACCAGGTGACTTTGAGAACATTCTGTCAGCAGTATACTGCATTTTGTTGAAGGTGTGGGATTGCTAAATGCTTGAACATAAGAGCTGCACAAAAGATCAATACTGGTAGTGTGCATGGGTCACTGCAGGGCCCATCCTTCCTCTATTCTATTCTTTCTATTCTATTCTATTCTATTCTAGTCTGTTCTATTCTATTCTATTCTATTCTATTCCTGTATTACAGGATGGATGAAGTAGTGGCATGCTGTGCCTTTTAGGGGAACAGTGTTATTGCTGATACTCTTTTCATTACTGTTTTATTGAGCAATTTAAATTGCAATTTAAGAGTTTGAATTTTTAGCATTTATCGGTAGTAGCAAGGAGGGGTGAGACAGAAGTGTTACCTGTGCACCATTCTACACCATTCTTTTTAATTAACTTTGATTCTAATCATCAGTGTTGGCTCATAACCATGCTGTAACCAACAGTAGATAATTGTATCATCCATCGTCCCTCTGAAATATAAAACATCTAAGCAATTAATTGTTTCTTTAATAACATTATCATGGAGCTGACAGTGGAAGGAATTTGATACAGAGTCATGTAGAAGCACTGCTTAAAAAGCATTATCTTGAAACTATGAAGCACATTTTACATATGAATATTTTCCTACCATCTGTAGCCTTAAGTGCTAATGAAACAAGTAATGATATTTGTAGTTGTTACTCATATATCCACACAGTGACATTCCCCAACAAATGCCTATGTTTTTCTGTAGATGGAATCGTCAGTTGTGTGCAAGTTCCAAGTATTGTATGCACGTGAGTGACCAAAATCATGTTCTGACTGCTTTACAGACCTTTCTAGACAGCCAGCTGTACAGATCAAAGAACCAGTCTGAACATGATAGTGTAAATAAGAGTCTCTGGCCTTGACAGGAACTGAACAATGGTCATCCAGCCTACAGCTAGTCCGATTGACTGACTGACAGAGCTTTCTCATGGTTGTCGCAGCTATTTAATTGCTACTGCTACTGCTTCTACTACCACTACTAATACTACCACCACTACACTACTACTACTACTACCACTACTAATATACTACTATTACTACTACTACTACACAATTATGACTGTTTTACTACTACTGCTGATGTGACTATTACCACATTAGTCACTATAACTACTATTACTGCATAGTAGCAATAATAGTATTAATAATAGCTGTTTCTGCAATTATAGCTATGAGTATTATTTATGTGCTGAATGAACAGTCAGTAAGAATAATTTTAAAAAAGGAACTAAGAGAGGTAACGTAAGAGACTGACAGAACAATAATACGGAAAGCCTATGTACTAACACTACTACTACTACTACTACTACTAATACTAATAGTATTACTACTACTACTGCAATATTGTTACAATCTTTGTAGGCACATGCACAAAGATCTGCTCAGATGAATTTCCATGTCATGGTTGATCTCAGGGCAAACGTGTTGTAGCCTGGTGTTTGTATGTCATTCACACTGCAAATGGACCTGATGATGGGAAGATACAATCTCAAAAATAGTGGTTCATAGCTGGAACAAGATGTGGCTGATTGCCCAAGATTTTATTGCTGTTACTTGCTATTAAAATTTTGGATAATGTGTACTGTATGTTATTAATAGAGACCACAACACATTTCTCTTACTGTTGAGTTCCAGTGATGGCACTGGGTGGGGAATGTAGAAGATTGGTATTGAATGGCATTGATCAAGCAGGAGTCAATGGGTGGATTGTTTACAGTAGTGAATGTGAGTTCCCAGCAGTATCTGTGGTGTACTATGATACGATGATTTATTAAATGATAATAAATATTGATATAATAATGCAGTATACCAACAGTTTGTTATTATTAGGCCACCCAGTAGTGAGCACCTGACTGATAGACTGTGACAGCAACTGATAGTGAAAAATTCCCCCAAGACATTCAAGCTTCCTCCTCCTTGAGTACTAATCCTTGGTGCTTGTGCTTAAGCTCTTTGTGAATACAGGGCATGGGATAAAGGCCAAGCATTGGCATCCGTGCCCATATTTAGTCATGAATATTAGGGGTGATTTAGCTTGTGTATATGACCTGATTAGCTTAGGGAGAATTTTATATGCAGATGAAAGGCATTCCCTAAACACCTCAAGTGTAACACCCAAACACAGAACATTTGTTTTGCATCACATGTTCCCCAGACCCATCCACTGCAAGGGAAAATGATACATAGATGTACACACATTTTAAAATGCCACCTAAATTTGCTACTATCGCGAATGCTGTTGCAGCATTGCAGTATCATCTATGTGTAGTTAATTTGTCTCTCTGTACTTTCCCACCAGGCACTATGCTTCAAATGAAAGATGACATACACATTGTAGTTTTGTTGTTGTTGTTGTCGTCGTTATCATCGTCGTTGTTGTCGTCATTGCCATCATCATCATCATCATCATCATCTTGGATTGTAACCATTTTCATCATGAACTGCTTTAAGCATAGTAAAATAGTGGTAAGATGACTGGACCACCTGTAATTTAAATAGAGAAATGTACTGAACATAAGGAAATTTAAACCTTGAGAAGTCATGCTAGTTGAGCAGGCACAGTGTACCACTTTGTTGCATTACATTATACTACACAGTCTTATATGAAAATACTCAATAGAAAACACATTTATTCATAATGTAATTATTTTAAATGGTGTACTATTAATAAACATATTGTAATGAGTTCCCACAAGAAAGGTGTGCATTAGCACCAGGTGCAGCTGTGTCGCGCCAGAGCAGTCAACTGAAAAGTACTACCATCTGATATCAGCCTCCAGAACCTTCTACACACAACTAGAGTTACTAATCGCTCTCGCCATTCCCAGAACGTTCCAGGGGATGCGAGAGAAGCCTAGGGGTGTTGCGCAACTGCCGGAGCAAGAGATTGCCAGTACAGTTCACTAGAGAACAGGGCATGAAGACCCAGAGGGGAGTAGTTGTATAGCTCTACTCTTACCTTAACTTCGGCGCTAGATGAGGGTGGGTGGTTAACGCCAAGCCCCAGCCGCTTCACCCCGAGAAAGAACCGGTACCCATTGTGTAGGAGGCTGGTTGGGCCCCAGGGCCAGTCTGGACGGGTGCGGAAAATCTCGCCCACACCGGGATTAGATCCCCGGACAGTTCAGCCCGTAGCCAGTCGCTATCCCGGCCCACAAAGACTCTCAGTACCTTCTAGATAATGCCGTTACCCCACCGCTATGTCAGTTAGTATAGGAGCGAACTTCATTTGCGAACTGATTTTTTCCCGTAATTTTCCTCAGATGTATAGCAAATGACAGGGTACGGGTATAACGCAAAGACGGGGCAAGGTCCGTATTCACCCTAAGGCTAGGCGGCTTCACCATAGTGCCTGCTCACAGTAGCAAGTCTCTACCCTTAATTTGCTCTTTGGTTAGCTGGTTGGTTACAGACGAACAGGAGAAAGCTGTGCAAACAGCGAAGAAAAGAAAGGGAGAATTGGAAACTAAATTAAAGTGGAAGAAGGAACACCAGGAAAAGACTCAAAAGTTCTGGGCAGTAAGAATAGTAACCTAACCGAAATTTTGGAAGAACATCCGGAGCTACGCAGAACACTGAACGTCAGACACAGTTCTGGTAGACCATGGATTGAAGAGGATTGCTACTGAAAGCTATTCTGCACATTGGTATGCACGGTTCAGCTTCCCATGATAATAGACAGAACGACATATACCGAACCGTAAAATCCTTCGATTAGTTGACGGAATAGTTGAAAGGAGACGGATTTGAAATCAGCCGAATTTGCTTGTACCTTTGTCGTCTACCAAAGTACAGTTCGTCTCTAAAAGGTAAACGTCACGTTTCAACAGTCCCAGTTGCGTTAATTAGAGCAAAAACAATATGCAAGAAAACAATAAATGAAGTGTTTTGTACAACCACAGCCAGATACTTAGAAGAGCTGTCGTCTGTGCTGGGAGCGAACGAGGTGTGTTTCATCAGCCAGGAAAAGAGTAGCGTTCCAGTTGGTCTGACAGCTGCGAATTCGCATTCTGATGCATGCTGAATATCGAGTCGGTCACCGAGACCACGACTGGGTAGTGGCTGGCCGACACAAACTGATCCCATCAGTGTATGCAGGAATTCACACTATGCTTGTTGGTTTTGGGAGCAAGTAAGCCGCTGGCTGCTCAGGTCCAACGTATATTGCCGTGAGATCAGGAAAGGACTCGTCGACAGCACTCAGTCACGGTTTGGACGTCGAAAGGTTACTGAATCTGAAGGCGTTTGAAGCCATAACTATGAATGATACTGATCGCTCGGTAAAACCAGTTTTTGTATCAACTGTGGACGGAGGTCCCGACAACGATTCACGATAATAAAAGGTCATAAATTTGCCATCACCAATTTATTCAGCAACACCTTGACCTTACGTTATCGCAACAAATGCTCCTGGCCGAAGAGCATTTAACAGGCTTGAACGCAAGGTGGCGCGGTTGAGTAGAGAACTGAGCGGACTGATCCTGCCTCACGATGACTATGGTAGTCATTTTGACGAAAAAGGTACCACGGGCAAAGAACTGGAAGAAAAAAATTTAGTTTCGCTGGGAAGACTGTGGATGAAATTTGTTCAAGTTAATAGTTGACATTTATCTAGCTGTTGCTGAATATAATTAACCAGCGGAGTCGGAACTTACGGAGACAAAGTTGAAGTCCAGAGAACAAAATTAGTGGGATGTCCATGTGCAATGAAGTCAATATTTGACACAGATCGTGAAATGTGGTGATTGGCGGTGTTGCTTAAAACCAGGGAGTTCATATTTTAGTGTCATTACAGACAAGAGTTTCCACCTTCTTTACCTGTCGTTCAAAGAGGTGAAGGACGAGCACAAGTTTCCATCCTCTTTTTGCGGTGGAGTTGGAAGGTAAACATCCTTCATCCTTCAGCTACATTTCATACTATTCCATATGGTCTGTGTTACTCCTCAGTCCGGTTTGTACTGAGTGACAGGATATGCAGGACATGCCATCAGTTCTGTGCGGCTGTGGTGATGCTTTGAAAACACACAGCGACGTACAAACTTCAGTCAGTTCCAGCGAAATTATTCAGACGTTTGAAAGTGGCTGTCCGTCGCCAACCCGAGATGATGGTGATCGTACCACATGCACAGAACAGAGAGAATGTGGAGCGGCGTAATGAAGATGATCTGAATTCAAGTGGTCTGCCTCGTCCAGAAAAAACTACGTTGGTGTCAGCAGTCTTCCTGTTTGCACAATGGTAGATAATTTTTCGTCACCATAGGAGGACGAATAAGTAAGACTTGCCAAAAAAAAACAACATTCTCAACATCACATGATTTTTTCAGCATTGAACTGCAGACACAGACTGACTAGGTAGTGTCTCCTTTGGTTTAGCAACTGTATCCAGTAGGCCTAAATTGTGTAGGCCTACTTTGTTTTTTATAATGGTTTGCATTAGTAAAAGAGTAGAGACTGATAAAAAAACTACTTTCTTTTCTTTGTGGTTGGGAGGGGGGGGGGGTCACAC
>Ga0209629_10004804_pt1 | contig 10088 bp, 4 predicted proteins | sample TergutCu122P5_FD_187286 | JGI IMG/M metagenome (GOLD analysis project Ga0209629, IMG submission 187286) | Cubitermes ugandensis P5 segment gut microbial communities from Kakamega Forest, Kenya - Cu122 P5 (SPAdes) (version 2) | ecosystem: Host-associated > Arthropoda: Insects > Digestive system >... | reverse complement strand
AAGGGCAATAATGGGCTTATCGCCATAGACCGCTCTCTCCGGATCGGGTATCATACTGCCATCCGGAATAAAACCGGTATCAGCCGTGAACCCCGTTCCCTTCGCCGTCACGAGAGTTATCACATAGATCGTAACGGGATCCGAATACACTGTCCCGCCGTATCCCGGCGATGTTACGGCACACCTGTACATCGTACCGTTGTCCGCTCCTTCTATTGGGAAAAGAGTGAAGCTCGAGCCGTTCGCTCCGACCACCGGGTTGACAGGTATATTTGACCATACAGGACTTGATCCAGCGGCAGGTACGCTTGCCGTCTGCCATTGATATTGAACCGTTTGACCTGTGTTGTTTGGATCCAATACGGACGAAACAGAGAATGTTGCCGCATCGCCAACCAGATAATACTGGTCGTATTGGGGATGGGTCTGTCCGTAATATTCGGGAGATATTGTTATCGTCTTTCCGGTCGTAACATCGGGCGTAAGCGAAACATCCTGAACGAATGCCCGGAGTACCGGATAACCGCTGTTCATCGCACCGTCTATAGTCCAAATGCCTGTGTTGTTTGTGAAATCCCAGCCAGGGACAATGCTCTGACCCGTTCCTGCGCCCACTGTGGTCGTTCCTGTGAAGAATATCGAACCTCCGGCCTGAGCTACCGCAAGAGTCGGCCGCATGTCCGAGCTGCTCTTTGACGCGTTCGTTGTTTGGTTAGGAGAAGCGGTCGATCTTACGGGATTTGCGGTCGTCCCGCTGCTTGCGGGGGTGTTTGCATTTACTTCGTCCCTGAACTGAACGGTCGTCTGACCTCCGCTGATGAAATTGGTAACAGCGGTGTTCGTGAGGAAATAGCTGTTGATTATCCTGGTGGCCGCAGTGTTCCAAGCACCTTGGCTGCTTCCGAGAATGCCTCCGGGACTTAGTATATTGGTAAGTGTCAGTGTGCCCGCGTTATAACAGTTGAAAATATGGACGCCTGTTGCGGTAGCTGTCGCCGCACCCATTATGCCTCCGGCATTCTTGTTGACCCCGTCTGTTGTGGATGTTGCGATTATACTGCCGACATTGTAACAATCGGTGATGCTTGCCGATGCTCTGTCGACCTCCCCGAGGATGCCTCCCGCAAATACATTCCATTGTGTATTGGCGTTGATCTCTCCTGTGTTGTAACATTGCGTTATGTTCAAAGTAACATTCGTTGCCGCGGTCCCGGCCCCGGAGAATGCCGCTATTTCTCCGACTATACCTCCGACCTGCGTCGCGGCGTTGTTCGTACCTATTCTATAGAACACATCCTGAAGTTTGCCGGTGTTGTAGCACCTAGTCACAGATATCTGCGTTGAGACAGGCAGGTTGGTGGTGTCGATGAAACCTATTATCCCCCCTATCCTGGCGTCACGGTATGTCGCTTCGCCCGAAATAAGTCCGGTGTTGTATGAGTTTGTTGTATTGAATGCTGCCAGGGATTTTACGTAACCAGCTATGCCGCCTGCGGACACTGTATCATCGGTGCCGCCGCCCTCAATGTTAGAGATTGATGATATTTTGCCTGAATTGTTACATCCTTCGATAGAAGTATAGTTGGTGGCGCCGATTATTCCGCCTGCGGAGATCCTTTTTCCGCTTGCCGTCAGAGCTGTGACCGCACCTCCGTTCCGGCAGTTCAATATTACATTGGCGGCATTCGTTCCGATATCGGAACCGACTATTCCTCCCGCACACCCCATATCGGCCGGATCGTTGCTGAATACCGCCACTTTGTTCGAGTTGTAACAGTCGGTTATCTGCGAACCTTTGGAAACGCCCGTTATGCCTCCCGCATAAGACTGTGTCATCGATATTGCGAATACCGATCCTCTGCCGTACCTGTCAGGTTCGACACCGAGGTTCTTTATTACCGCTGTTGGGCCAGTGCAAGCGAACAGACCCGCGTATGCGGCTCCGGCGGGGTTGTAAACGGCTACATTCAGCCCATATATGGCGTATCCGTTGCCGTCAAAGGTTCCTGCGAAGGGGGTACTGTAGGAACCGATCGGCGTAAAGTTACCGTTGCTGTTAATATCCACATCAAGAACGGTCCCTGATGTGCCTGTTGTGAGGGTAACGGTCTGAGAGAATGCAAATGTATCTTCGGACAGGAGCGTTCCACCGACCATCTTTCCCCCGGCCGTGATCGTATATTCTCCCTGCCCGACGACCGAGATACTGATCACATTGGTTGTAACGGAAACCATATTGGAGTTTATGGCTGCCCTGAATTCGGTTACTGCAATTGTCGGATCGGCGGGCGTGACCGCTATTGTCAGCGTATTTGTTCCGTTGAAAACAGCGGATACGTTCATATATGCTCCGCCGTTCGTATCGGCTTCTTGGCCGATGAAGAAAATATTATTATCCAGATAATAATCTCCGCCGAGATCGTTTGCTACATTCATCAGATCGTCGACGGTCTTTATAGCTGTTCCGGACGGACCTCCTGAGACGGAATTAAAGTTTCCTATCGCATCGATGCTGACAGGCACTACGGCCGCCATCAGCAACACAGAGAATGCCAGCAAGAATGCCAGCTTGTTGCGTCCGTTCCTATTTACTCCCCCTCTGGCCCAAAGGCCATTATTGTGAAATACACTAAGAGCTATTAATAATAGATGGGAAATTTTTAAGTAAAATATATTGACGGCGGCACGTCATAAATGGAGGGTGGCCTTTCCGGCTGCGATCGGAAGTTCCCTGAACAAACCTCATCTTTTCCGTTCGGATGCGGGATCACCGTTCATTCCCGATGTTCTTTGCCTGAGACTCTATCCACTTCTTGATATCCTCTTTCCTGGTGCTGCCGATGCCGAAATACTCCGAGAATTTCTTCGTGGTCGTCAGTTCTTTGGTCTGACCCACTCTTTTCGCAGACACAAAACCCATCTCCACCAGCGCACGTACGTCGTCATACGTCCTTACGCCGCGGGCGTTGAACAATTCGGACTGCAGGACCGGCTGATTATACGCAATGGTGCTGAGCGTGCGCATCATGCCGCCCGTCAGCTCCGCTTTTGCGAATTTCCCGGTGACCTCCGAGTACTCCGGTTTGAGCATCATTTTGTATTCGTTGCCGATCTTGGCGATCATTATCGCCGACTCGCGTTCGTCGTATTCCTTTTTAAGATCCCTTAAAGCGACCTTGACGTCATCCACGGGTATCCCCGTTCTTTCCGCGATCTGCTCGACGTTCACCTTTTCGGGGCTGGAGAAGAGTGCCGCCTCGACCGCGCCCCTCCCGTCCACCTCAGTTCACCGCCTCGATCTGTTCCTGCTCTTCTCTGGACTCTATCGTAGTGGGTATCCCCGGGACCTTCATCTCGATTATTATCTCCCCTCTGGGTAATGAAGCTTGATAGATATCCAGCCTGCCGTCCCTCACCAAATGCAACACAGCGACGAACGCTCTGAGCGTCTCCATTATGTCGCCGATGTACAACTCGTCCAAAGGTATCGGTCCTGAACCAAGCCTCACGATCCTTTCCCAGATGCGCTCCACATCATGCTTGTCGTCCTCGTCGTGGGCCTTGTTGTCGAATTTCTTCGGGACCTTCTCCTCAAGCTCGACCCTTACTCTTTCCCTCTCGCGCTGGACCTCCATCTCGATCCTCGCTTCTTCGAAAGCGTCGAGAAGTTCGTACATCGTCACCGGGCGTATCGAATCCCTGGTGTACGCTTCCCTGAATGCCACTTCCGGAACGACCATTGCGGGGTCCTCATCCTCCAGGTCGAAATCGAAGAACTCCTCTTCGAGCGGCTCGTCCGATCTCGAACAGGTCACTTCCGACTGCATCCTGAGGACCTTCCATGCCATGAGCAGGAGCTTTCCCGCCACGATCATATCGAACCTGTTCTCGGCCACTTTCCTCGAATACAGTTTGACGAACTCCCTGAGATCTATCTCCCATGGGTCGATCCCGTTCTCGATCACAAGGCTGAACGCCGATCTTATTGATTCATCCACCGGGTCGTTGAGCTTCTCTCCCGAGCCTGCTTTGTTCAGAATATCCATGTATCCGTTGATCCTGTCGAATGATTCCTCATCATCCGACAGGGCCTTATGGAACAGTAAATGCTGCTCCATGTCTTCTTTCTTCATTGTTTCTTCCATTCCCATCCCATCCATCCTTTTTAATTTTCCCTTCACTCTTTCTTTGTCTTATCCTCTTTTTGTTCCAGCTGTTCCTTCAAAGCCTCTTCTTCGTATTTCGATACCTCTGCCAGGTCCGGCTGCATTATCACTTTGCTGATGCCGGACGGCGGCCTGGTCACCCCGATAAGGTGGTCGGCCATCGCTAATGTTACCTTCCTGAGTGATACTTGTATGAACTGAGCTTTCCTCGAGCTCTCCTTTACCCTCTTCGCCACCATTTCGGCGTTGACCGAGTCCAAGAACATATCCACTTCGTCCAACACATAGAACGGTGACGGCTGATACTCCTGGATGGCGAATATGAACGCTAACGCGGTGAGCGACTTCTCTCCCCCGGACAGCGCTTCCAGCCTCAGGAGTTTTCCGTTCTTCGGTTTGGCGTTGATCGTCAGACCGCCGAGGAACGGATCCTTCTCGTCCTCCAGTCCCATGAATGCCTCTCCTCCGCCGGAGAGCTGAGCATATATCACTTTGAAATTCGTGTTAACCGCGTCGTAGGACTGCATGAACAGCCCCTTCTTCTGCGAGTTGAGGGACTCAGTGAGATCGCTGAGTTCTTTGATCTGGGTCTTAAGCTTTCCGACATCAGCCATCAGAGAATCGAACCTTGCTTTGCGCTCTTCGTAATCCTCTATCGCCCTGAGATTGACGTTGCCTATCCTTGCGAGTACATTCTCGCAGGACTTGATGGTGCGTCTTATCTCCTCTTCCGAGGGGATGGGCTGCCGGACCTCCACTTTGATCTCCGCTATCTCGATCCTAAGCTGGCCGAGGCTCTCGTTGACGATGAGGATCTGAGCTTCGTTGGAAGCCCTCATTCCAGTCTTGACCTCCAGCTTATCCTGTACGGAGTCCTTCTCTCCGGAGAGTTTGAATCCTTTTTCGACCAGAGCGTCCCTTTGATCCCTCAAATCCTTGATGCCCGATTCCATCTCGGTCTCGATCTTCCTGAGAGCCGAGAGTTCGACGGTTACCCTTTCCATCTCCTTTCCGTATCTTTCGATATCCTCTTTGCAGTCGGATATCTTCTTGAGGACGGTCTTCATCTGACCTTCCAGATTCTCGCGGTGCTTGTTCAGCCCGGATATCTCCGTTTCAAGGGAATTCTTCTGCGAACGCAGTTCTGATACATCGTTCGTGAAATTATAGACGTTGTCCCTTATCTTCTGTATCCTTTCCTGCATCTCCGCGGGAGCTATCTCCGCAATCTTTTCTCTTAATTCCGTTCTCTCCGATCTCATCGAGTCAAGCAGAGCGGATACCTCTTCCAAAGCCTTCTTCGAATCTTTGTGCCGCTTCTCGGCTTCGGCGTGCTCTCTGCTCTTGGTGTTGAATTCATCGGACACAAGCTGCCTGGATCTCTTCAGTTCGGATATCTTCGCCGTTAATTGGCCGATCTTCGCCTGGGCGCCCATGTTCGCGCCGGAGACCTTCCTCATCTCATCGTCCATCAGGCGGATGCCGTCCCTGATCTCTTTGAGCTTTGCCCTGAGACCATCCAGAGAATCGTTGGCCGCCCTCAGTTTCGCGCTCACTTCATCCAGCTTGGATTCGGATGCCGCGCCGAACTTCATTATATTCTGGGTATTGAGGGTCCCTCCCGTCATCGCTCCGGATGCTTCGAGAAGTTCTCCTCCCTTGGTGACTATCCTTATCCCGCCCATGATCGCTCTCGCGTCGGACATCGTGTTTACAACGAGTGTGTCCTGGAAAACATACCAGAACACGTTCGCATACTTCTGATCGTAATCTATCAGATCGGTGGCGTACCCCTCCGTCTGCTTGACGGTCATGATCGCCTTTGCCCGAGGCTTGCCCGGGACCATCTTGCTTAACGGCAGGAAGGTCACCCTGCCGAGCTTCTCCTTCTTCAGGTATGCGATGCAGTCTGCGGCGACCTGGTCGTCGTTGACGACGACGGACCTCATCTTCCCGCCCGCGGCGACCGATAATGCCGTCTCGTACCCGGGCTGAACGGTCGCCAGTTCCTGGACCGTTCCGTGTATCCCTGATGCGGTGCCTTTGTTCCTGAGTTCGATGATGGCGTCGACCGCCTCGTCGCCCTTATTGAACTTGTTGGTGATCTTCTTCTCGGCCATGAGCTCGCTGTACTGCGTCTCCAGTCTCCTGACGGCTTCCTTGAGCTCGTTCTCCTGCTTTTCCAGCTCGGCCTCTTTCCTCTTGGACTCCATTATCTTCTTGGAAATGTCCTCTGCGCCGCCGCCGGTCTCCTGTTTGATCTCCTTGAGATTCCACTCCGCATCTTTTATTTCGAAGTCCGAGGCCTTGAGCCTCTCGTCCAGGGCCGCCTTGGATCTTCCGGCCTCTTCCGCAAGTGCGGATGCCTTCGCCGCAGAGACCTCGGCTTCCTGCTCGGCAACCTCTTTTTGATCGATCTGAGTTTCCAGATCATTAAGTCTGTTCTGTAATTTTGTGTGTTCGCCGCCGTGCTTCAGCATCTCTTCGTTGATCTTGGCATCCTCGGTCTTCGCGTCGTTCAGCTTCTTCTCGCCGACCTTCAGCTTGTCGGAGACCCCCTTAAGGGTCGCCGTGAGACCGTCGCGCTCTGCCAGATTTGCGTTGACGGCGTCCTCGAGCCCGTGTTTTACGACCTCGTGCTCTCCGATGTCGTCGTTCGCTCTTTCGGCACGGTCCTTCTGCATTGCCATGTCGATCTTGGCCTTCTCGATCTTATCCTTGATCTCCCTGTACTCCGGCCCGACGCGGTCCTCGATCTCTTTCTCTTTGGCCTTGATGGCGATGTCATTCGCGGCGTACTCCGCCTTTATCGCCTCTTTGCGTTGGTTGAGAACCTGTATGTCCTTGTCGATGGCGATTATCTGCGCGTTGAGCCCCTCGAGCTTGGCCTCTTCTATCTGCATCTGCCTGTGCACGGACTGGGCTTTGGCCACTTCGAGAAGGTTCTGCGTTTCGATGTACTTCTTGGCGTCTTCCTTATCTTTTTCAAGTTTCTCGATCTGTTTGTCGAGTTCTTCGACGACTATGTTTATCCTTTCCAGATTGGTCTCGGCCTCGGTGCGTTCTCCTTTCGCCTTTTCGATGTCGGCGTCGTAGCTCGATATCCCGGAGATCGAGTCGAGGACCCTCCTTCTGTCCATGTTGCCCATCTGAACTATGCGGGTGACATCGCCCTGCTGCACCATGTTGTACCCGTCTGCGGATATCCTTGCCTTTGTGAGAAGGCTGTCGAACTCGGTCAATGAGGATTTTCTGTCGTTGACGTAGAAATATGAGCTGTAATCCGTTCCGTTGTCCGATATTTTGACGTATCTCGTCAAGCGGACGATGTCGTCATCCCACGGCATCATCCTGTCGGCGTTGTCGAAAACAAGGGATACTTTAGTGAACCCCGCTTTGCTTTTTGCTTTCCCGCCGTCGAATATGAGGTCTGTGAGCTTTCCGGCCCTTACGGCCTTGGAGCTCTTCGGGCCCAGAACGAACAGGATCGCATCGGTGATGTTGGATTTACCGGAACCGTTCGGTCCCGTGACTGCCATATAACCTTCCATCAGGGGTATCGTAAGTTTCCCCCCGAAGGATTTGAAGTTCTCTAACTCTATTTGCTTCAAGTACACGTTCTTTACCCCATCCCCGGGCAAACGTAATCCTTCGATCCGAATGCATCCCTTTATCCGCGTGCGGATGGTTCCTTATATTGTACGCATGTTATTTAAATACAATCCCAAAAAATGGCGTTTTTGGAGTTCATTACAGAAAAGACCACGGTTATACAATGTCGTATTTTGCTGAAAGAACGGTGCTGGTTCTTGGACCCAAGTAGAATAAGATGCTTTGTTCAGAGTCCCTCCAAGATATCCTCATCCTTAGTTTCCAATTTTATAAAGGTGAACCTCTTCTTTCCGAGGTCTTTCAGCGATGAGCCAAAGATATAGACCGTGTGATCGATGATAAGGTACCTATCATGAAACTTATCTGACACGCGTACTATCGCCGGCTCGAATTGTTTATTGTGTTTATTAATATCCAGTCTTAACTGGGGCGAAATATCTCTTGTGAATATTTCCGCCGGAACGCCGGAAGATCTTTTTGATAATAACAACAGAACAGATTCATCAACATAATTATCCAAAAGCACAATCGATTCCTTTGCTGACTTTATCAGATCCGCAACGAAAGCGTATGCGTCGAAAAACTGTCCTTCATAGAAAACTCTCTCAACCGGCGGCAGCGAAGAACTTACGAAGAAATCTATCTTCTTATCGTGCTCGGCAAGACGATATTCAACACGTTCGAATCGTTGATTTATGGCATAGCCTTTCAGAATGTATTCCTTCAGGGTCTTTGTGGCCCATCTGCGAAAGATCGTGCCTCTGAGCGATTTTACTCTGTATCCAACCGATATGATCACATCCAGATTATAGTATCTTGTACGGTAACTCTTACCATTTGGGGCAGTAGTAAAGGATTCCTTTACAACTGAATCATTTTCCAATTCACCTTCTTTGAATGCGTTGTTTATGTGTATGCCGATGTTTTGTTTCGTCGTTTGAAACAGGTCCGCCATCTGTGCCTGTGTTAGCCAAACGGTCTCATCGTCGACCAGTACCTCTAATTTCAGAGAACTGTCCGGATGATACAACACTATTTCTCCTTTTTTCTCTTTGTGTTGCGTCTTTTGTATATGTTTTGAAAAGTAGGTTTGGCCCAATGCGATGATCTCTTTGCGGGGGTCTCCGTTCTGAACTATCAGATAACAAGCGTATCTGGAAAGCTTGTAGTCTTTCACTTTTCGAATGCCGCCGTTTGGCACTTCTAACGATTTGCTGACCTCAGCAAATTGTTCCGCCGCTTCGAACCCACTGTTCCTGCAGGCAAGCATTGCACGGTCGATCGCCTTCGAAAAATTTCTCCACTCTTTGTACTCAAGAACATCTGCGAGCTCTCTTGCGAACCAATACTCTTCGCCGTTCTCGTCTTTGTGTTTTATGTCTTCGAATCCTTTGTATTCCTTCTCGTTAAGATCGGTCATGAACCTATAGGTTCAGGAATGAAATATAAAGGGCGGCGGCTACAGTTATACTAACTTTTCATTTCGCCGCAAAGGATTGATGTTCGCTCCACATATGGAAGTATTGCAGAAAATGCAACAGGCAAAATGGAGGGGTGCGGCAATCCTTAGACGCATAGTCCCATTTGTTTAAGCCATTCTTTGGATTCATCTTTTCTATCAAATTTATTTTCTAACCCAGCAAACATCTCGTTTAGTATTTTCTTGTCGGAATAGAATCCGATTTTGATTAAACACAGTTCGCAGTATACTGCGTAGTCCAGCACAATATCAGGTACCGTATCGCTGTCGAGCGCGTCTGAGATAATGACCGCTCTCATAAGCACACTGGAGTTTCCGACATTGCCGGCATTTCCCCCCTTCAGCCACGTCAGAAATATTCCCATCGTGTCTTCGTCTGTGATCAGGTGTTGCTCTTTCAGTCTGGAAATGCTGTCATTCAAGTTCTTAGATCTACCTTGAGGATTCTTTGTGATCCCTGTGGTTCTCCCAAGATATATCGGCTGTTTGCATTCAGAAAACTCATGGGATGATATTTTGTTTGTTATCTCTATGAGAAGCCCTGAAGTGTCATCGTGCATCCTGCCGAACAATCCTTCAGCCAGCTCTGTCAGCACTTCTTCTGGTGCATCCTCTAAATAATCGGTGACTTTAAAGTCAGCACATTTGTCGGTCCTCCGCCACCTTATATTGAAACTTCTAAATGGAACAAACTCTGCAGTAACTTCTTCAAAACCATATTTTGAACCCGCACACTGAAAAATTTCGTTCAATCTTTCATAAGTTATTGTTGACATCTCCACCACATAATATAGGAACTGAACCAAGCAATAATGTGTTGGGATCAACGT